>CENM01039559.1_pt1 | contig 10883 bp, 10 predicted proteins | sample 530261 | NCBI WGS metagenome assembly CENM01 (sample SAMEA2619854, study PRJEB7988) | marine metagenome | biome: marine biome (ENVO:00000447); feature: deep chlorophyll maximum layer (ENVO:xxxxxxxx); material: "saline water (ENVO:00002010), including plankton (ENVO:xxxxxxxx)" | depth 80 m
AATATCGATAGGATCGATCTGCTCAGCCATGGCTTCGCCCGTCGCCTCAGGTAGGTCTACTTTTAATGAGCTTTCACGAATAAAACTGGTGGAGACCATAAAAAACAATAACAGCAGAAAAACGACGTCAATCATCGGGGTCAGATTGACATCGGGTTCCTCAGAGCGTTTTGGTGATAGATTCACGTCTTGCTTCCTCATCTGGATCATACTGACGGTCACCATGCAGAATCTCGATAAGCTGCATCGCTTGTTCTTCCATGCCTACCACTAACATATTAATTTTACCGCGGAAATAGCGATAAAAAATCAAACTAGGAATGGCGACAGCCAGGCCGGTAGCCGTGGTAATCAAAGCTTCTGAAATACCACCTGCCAGCACTTCAGGATTGCCCACTCCGGCGGTGGTAATAACGGCGAAGACTTTAATCATGCCTAAAACCGTACCCAATAAGCCTAGTAATGGAGAAATGGCTGCGATTGTTCCCAATGTGTTGAGATTGCGCTCTAGGGCCACGGTGACATGACGTCCAATGTCCTCAATACTTTCTTTCGTTATTTCTCGTGAACTGTTGCGGTTGACGAGGCCAGCAGCCAGAATCTGGCCAAGAGGGGAGTTGCTTTGCAGTGCTTTGATGCGATGTTCATCAACCTGATTAAACTTTAACCATTGCCAGATTTGGGTAATGAGCTCCTTGGGGGCAATGCGTTTCTTTTGTAGGCTCCAAAAACGTTCTGCGATGATCGCAATGGCAATGACCGAGCAGATAAATAGCGGGATCATTAACCAACCGCCTGCTTTAAACAATTCCAGCATGATGTCAGTCTCAGTTGTTTAAATGAAAATAGCGCTCATGATACGTGAAAATTGACTTACTCAGTAGCTTTCGACGTCCACAATTGTTCTTGTTGTTGACGCCAGAATATTGGACTATCGCCTCTACCGAAGAGGATAGCGCCATTCAAGTCGGTTCTGAGAATGGTACTAGGAATGTTTCTGTAGCGATCAACTACGTCAGTCACAGGAAAACCATACCGATTACGGAAACCAACAGAAAAAACAGCATACTTTGGAGACATGGACTCGATGAAATGACGGCTGGAAGATGTTTTACTACCGTGATGAGGTACAAGTAACACATCGGATTTAAGCGATTTTCCATAGCTGGCTACTAATATTTGTTCGCCTTGTTTTTCAATATCACCGGGTAATAATACTGACAGATTTTTGCCTTTTATCTGGAGGACACAGGAACGTTCATTGTCCGAGCCTGATTGATTTTGAAACGGATGCAAAATTTTAAATTCAACCTGATCCCATTGCCAGTGTTGGCCCGCGGTACACAAGGTGGTGACTTTATGCTCGAGGGGTTGGCTGGTCATGATTTGTGTGACGTTTATATGCTTGAGAATGCCAGATAAGCCACCGATATGATCATTGTCACCATGACTGATGATAACCATATCAACATCATCAATGTCTCGATAACGTAAAAAAGGCACCACAACAGCTTCACCAGTATTAAAGCTCTGACTGTATTTCGGTCCTGTATCAAAGATTAACGTGTGGTGTGTTGTTTCGATGACAGAAGCCAGGCCTTGTCCGACATCTAAAACGCTGACAAAAACATCCCCCGAAGCCGGGCGGTCAGTCTTGTAAAACAAAAGAGGCATTAACAACAAGATAGCGAGATATTTTCCTGGAAAGCCCCTAGGCAACAACATGAATAAAACAGCCAGTACCAACATGACCAATATTGGCCAGGGATAAACGGGTGTTTGCCAGCTGGCAAATGACAAGTGACTTAGCCAGGACAAAATAGACCAGAGACAGTTGAGTAAATAATCTGCCGCTGCTAACAATAATGATGAAAGCTTCATGCTGAGCGGCAAGAGCATCATAGCCAGGATAATCAGCGGTACAATCAATACACTCACCAGAGGTACTGCCATCAGATTGCCTATAGGGGATACGACAGATACATCGTTAAAGAAAATGATCAGTAGCGGTATCAGTGCCACAGCCATGAGGAAATGAATTTTCAGCCAGGCCAGTTTGATACCTGGGAAACGCTGAGTGCAACTCATCAAAATGATCGCAACGGCACCAAAGGATAACCAAAACCCTGCGTTTAACACGGCAAAAGGATCAAGGAATAAAACAATCATGCAGGCGAGTGACAACACATGTGAGGGATAGAATGCACGTTTAAAAAATACAGCTAGCATAGCCAGACTCACCATAATCAATGCACGTTGAGTGGGAATGGATAAGCCTGCCAGGCAAGCATAAAAAATAGCAGTGTACAGTCCGCCCAGTGCGCCTATTCTGTGCGCGGGGATTCGAACGGATGTCAACGGACAATAGCGCCAGAAAGCGCTTGTCACTAAAAAACCTAAAGCGGAGGCCAGTCCGATATGCAAGCCTGAGATCGCCATCAGATGACTGGTGCCCGTGTCGCGTAATACTTGCCATTGGGTTTGATTGATATCGTCACGTTGGCCTATAGCTAAACCGAGTATTAAAGGTAATTGTTCCGCTTGAGGAATGAGTGACCGAATATGCTGCTCGACCTCAGAGCGCCAGGCATTGATCTGCCATTGAGATGATGTGGCCAGTCGCTGATTATCTTCTGCTTTTTTTATATAACCCGTTGCGCCAATGCCTTGGCTGAATAACCATTTTTCATAATCAAAACCACCGGGATTCACCATGCCATAGGGTGGTTTGAGTTTGACAGTGAATTGCCAGCGCTCTCCAGCTTGAGGGATGTCTTCAGGTGGGTAATACCAGCTGAGTTTAATTTTTTTGGGGAGGGATGAATCTTCTGGACAAAATTCAAAACTAATATGGTGATGACCTGTCTGAGGTATGGAGGCGATAAGCCCTTGTACTTGCGTTGTTTTTGCAGGCGTGTCTGCAGCTAGTTTGTTTTGAATAGCTGATTGAGCTTGAAATGCACACCACAATAGTCCGACAATAAAACCTAAAATCCATAGTTTTCGATAATAGGCTAATGCCACGAAAAACAATAATAGTAAGCTCCCTATTACCAGAGGACTGCTGACATATAGACCAAGCAATGTGCCGAGCAAAAATGCAATGGCAGTTTTATTCATATATCCCTATAATGACGCCCGACTTAGCATGTTACTGAGACGCTATGCCTCGTAAATTCCTAAAACGCATCATGCCAGATCACAACACGATGCGCGAACATCCACATCTGCGTAAGTTTGGTCAGCGACTAACTGAACCACGTTTATGGCATACCAATCGACGCTCTATTTCAGGTGGGGTGGCGTTAGGGCTGTTTGTTGGGTTTATGCCGATTCCTGGTCAAATGTTTATTGCAGCGGCATTAGCCATTTTATTCCGGGTGAATCTTCCTATTGCAGCGATGGGTGTTTGGATTACTAATCCTTTCACCATGGCACCTATTTTTTTCTACGCCTATAAACTCGGGGCTTGGGTATTGAGTATCCCCATGGGCGCCCCAGCTTTTAGTCTGACTTGGGAATGGTTTTCAAAAGAGTTTCTGGCCATATGGCAACCACTACTCTTAGGTTGCACAATTCTAGGACTGGTATCCGCCATAGCGGGGATTCTTTTTGTTCGAATAGGTTGGCGACTGGTTGTTATCCATACATGGACACAACGTCAGCGCCAACAAAAAGATAAATCAGGCTCCTGAAGCCAGACAGCCATCAATCAATGTCAGTTGTTGATCCATTTTAGCGGCAAGCCCTGTATCGTGAGTCACAATCACCAATGCCGTGCCAAAATCTTCATTTAATTTCAGAATCAGATCAAAAATCCCTTGAGCTGTTCGATGATCCAGATTGCCCGTTGGCTCATCCGCCAGTAAGCAGGAGGGTTCGGTGATTAATGCTCTGGCCAAGGCTGCCCGTTGGCGTTCACCACCCGATAATTCACTGGGTTTATGTTGAAAGCGATGGGCTAGTCCGACTTTATCAAGCAGTTCGGTCGCTTGTTCTTGAGCTGAGGTGGGTGACATGCCTCCAATCACTAATGGCATAGCGACATTTTCAACAGCCGTAAACTCTGGCAGCAAATGATGAAATTGATACACAAAACCCAACTGCTGATTACGTAATCGACTTGCCGCTTTATTTTTCATGGCATGAATATCTTGACCTTGCACCAGTACCTGGCCCTCTGTGGGAGAGTCAAGTCCACCAAGAATGTGTAGTAAGGTGCTTTTACCAGAACCAGAACTGCCGATAATGGCAATACGATCAGAACGGTTTACAGTCAGGTTCACATTATTCAGCACATCGGTTTTTAACTGACCATCTGTAAAAGATTTTGATAATTGGCTGGCAGATAATACTGCTTGATTAGTCATAACGAAGCGCCTCGGCCGGTTTAATCTGTGATGCACGCCATGAAGGGTAAAGCGTGGAAAGAATCGATAAGACAAAAGCCGTGATAGCAATGACGGTGACATCACTCCATTCTAGCTGTGATGGCAAACTACTGATGTAATACACATCTGCAGGCATGAATTGATACCCGAGCAGTTTTTCTAAACTGGCGATCAAAGACTCAATATTCCAGGCCAGCAGCACGCCACCAACAACACCCATGGCGGTACCGATTAAACCGATTAACGTGCCTTGCACCATAAAAATACCCATAACACTACGTGGACTCATACCCAAGGTACGCAATATAGCGATATCAGATTGTTTATCGGTGACCATCATCACTAAGGTCGATACGATATTAAATGCTGCTACTGCCACGATAAGCATCAGGATGACAAACATCACTGTTTTTTCTGTTTTTAGGGCGCGGAAAAAATTGGCGTGCTGGAATGTCCAGTCAGCAGCTCGATAATTAACGGGAACATCCTGCATGACTTTGCGAAGTAGTTGTGGTGCCTTGAAGACATCATCAAACTTTAAGCGTAAGCCAGTGACGCGATCGGGAATTTTGAATAATTTAGCGGCATCGTTGATATTCATCACGGCTAGGCCGCTGTCATATTCATACATACCTATTTCAAAAATACCGACAACAGTTAAACGTTTAAGACGAGGAATCACGCCTGCGGGTGTGGGACTAACGTGTGGTGTGATCATGGTGATTTTGTCACCGGTTGTCACGCCCATAGCGGAAGCTAAATCTTTACCTAAGACAATGCCAAAGCTACCGTCAGTTAAATCAGCTAATTTGCCTTGAATGATTTTCTCACCAATCGTAGAAACGCTTTGTTCCATATCGGCATCAATACCGCGAACCAGCGTGCCTCTGACACGGCTTCCCTGACTGAGCATGGCCTGACCCTCTACAAAAGGAGCCGAGGCAATCACATCGGGATCATGCTTAATCAAATCCTGTAAATCTGGCCAGTCTCTCAGCGTGCCATCTTCGCCAGTGATGAACGCATGTGAGGTCATTCCGAGAATGCGATCTTTCAGTTCTTTTTCAAACCCGTTCATGACAGACAGCACGGTGATGAGAGCGGCTACACCTAATGCCACACCGAGCATGGAGGTTAATGAAATAAAAGAAATGAAGTGATTACGACGTTTGGCGCGTGTATAACGCATGCCGATATAGAGACTGAGCGGTCTGAACATAATGTCGCCAATAGTGATGAGAGAGAAAACTGATCCTGCTAAGCAGGATCAGTCCATGTTTCGCCTTTTATGATTTCGCGAAGACGGTTTTGGTTCCTTCTGGTGAACCCAGTAACAGCACATCTGCTGGGCGCATCGCAAATAAACCATTGGTGACTACACCGACGATATCATTCAGTGTTTTTTCTAATTTAATAGGTTCCATGATATCTAAACCATGAACATCCAGAATTACGTTGCCATTATCTGTGATCACACCTTCACGATAGACAGGTTGACCACCCAGCTTGACGATTTCACGAGCAACGTAGCTGCGTGCCATTGGAATGACTTCCACAGGAAGAGGGAATTTACCCAGAACGTCGACAAGTTTAGATGCATCAGCAATACAAACAAATTGTTTACTGGCTGCGGCAATGATTTTTTCACGTGTCAGCGCACCGCCACCACCTTTGACCAATTCGAGTAAGTGGTTAGACTCGTCTGCGCCATCGACATACACTTCGATGTCGTTGCAATCATTTAAATCAAATACTTTGATGCCATTCGCTTCTAATTTTTGTGTTGAGGCTTCTGAGCTTGATATTGCGCCTTCAATACGATCTTTGATGGTGGCCAGCGCATCAATGAAGTGATTCACGGTAGAGCCTGTGCCAACACCGACAATTCCGTTACCTTTGATGTACTCAAGCGCTGCCCACGCAGCTTGTTTTTTCATTTCATCAGCATTCATATGCAGCTTCCTTTGTTTCAATACACTTAAAAATTATCCCGGCAATTATAGAGATAAATGGCGGTCAATGGTAACGTAAGCGATTGCTTAGAAAATGATGACAGGATTTAGCTGTTGATCACTGAGTCTTTTTTTCAACATAACTGACTGATTTGGGCTGAAATGCTGACTGGATACGTAGAAAAAATTCTTAAAGCGCGCGTTTATGATGTGGCAAATGAGACACCTCTTGAGGTTATGCCTCGTTTATCGAAGAGATTAAGCAACACGATTTTGCTTAAACGAGAAGATCTTCAACCGGTTTTTTCATTTAAATTACGCGGCGCTTACAATCGTATGAGTCAGTTATCTGCTGATGAGCGAGAACGTGGCGTTGTTTGTGCCTCAGCGGGCAATCATGCGCAAGGCGTAGCGCTGGCAGCGAATAAAATGAATATTCCTGCTTTGATTGTCATGCCCAAAACTACACCACCTATCAAGGTGGAGTCGGTGCGGGCTTATGGTGCGGAAATTAAACTGCACGGCAATAGTTATGACGATGCCAGTGCTTATGCCTTATCCGTTGCTGAGAAAGATGGTCGCACTTTTATTCACCCTTATGATGATCCTGAAGTCATTGCCGGACAAGGCACGATTGCGATGGAGATTATCCGTCAACACCCTGATCCTATTCATGCCGTATTTGTGCCTGTCGGTGGTGGTGGATTGATATCCGGTGTGTCCGCTTATATCAAAGCATTCTGGCCAGACATTAAAATCGTTGCGGTTGAACCGGCTGATGCAGCTAGCCTGAAAGCGGCGCTGGAGGCGGATGAGCGTGTCAAACTGGATCAAGTCGGATTGTTTGCTGATGGCACGGCGGTCAGACAAATTGGTGTCGAACCTTTCAGAATCTGTCGTGAAACAGTGGATGAGGTCGTGACTGTCAGTAGTGATGAGTTATGTGCAGCCATTATGGATATCTTTCAGGACACGCGTTCTATTGCTGAGCCATCTGGCGCACTCGCTGTGGCTGGAGTAAAAAAATACTTAGCCAACAACCCGATGGAAAATCAGCAACTCGTTGCCATCAATAGTGGTGCCAATATTAATTTTGATCGTTTACGTCATGTTGCTGAGCGCTCCGAAATTGGTGAGCGTCGAGAAGTCTTGTTTGCCACTAAAATTGATGAACAACCAGGCAGCTTCCAAAAATTCTGTAAAACACTGGGTGAACGAGGGATTACTGAATTTAATTATCGTTACGCTGATGACAAGCAAGCTCAGGTTTTTGTTGGTGTCAGAATGAACGGCCAGGAAGAAGAACGCCAACAATTATTTTCACAGCTGGATCAAGCTGGGTATGACTGGGTTGATTTCACTGATAATGAAACTGCCAAGTTACATGTACGTTATATGGTCGGTGGTCATGCCCCTCAGGTAGATAATGAACGTCTAATTCGTTTTGAATTTCCAGAGCGCCCAGGCGCCTTACTACGGTTTCTAACGCGCATTGGGCAGCGCTGGAATATCAGCCTTTTCCATTACCGTAATCATGGGGCTGATTATGGTCGTGTGCTGGTGGGCATTCAGGTGGGTGATGATTATAAACAGGAGTTCCAAATCTTTTTGGATACGCTTGGATACACTTACTGGGAAGAGACCGACAATCCTGCTTACGATCTGTTTCTGAAGTAATAAGGTAGCCACGGCAGTCATTTATGCTGCCGTGGCTTTGGGCTTTATTGATTGAGTTTGATACTGCCGCGAACGTTCACTGAAATTTCGTTACTGCCGCCGGCTAATGCAGCTGGTGCAGCTTTGACTCTCATATCCGCTGACATCATATTGGCGCGTTCCATCATTGGCATTGGGGTAAATGAATTACCATCAATGGATATGGACACAATTTCATAACCACTGCGATCAAATTCAGTGCTGATGAGTTGTGCTTTATCTTTGAATTTGCTGATAGCTTGTTTAAGTAAATCGGTTTTGACTTTTTCAGCACGATCGTCTGAGACCATAAACTGCATAGATTGAATATTGGCCAGTGTATTGATGTCCGCAATAAACTGACTCATTTGATCAAACTGGCGGGTTTCAAGCGTCAATTGCTGACTGACGCGCCAGCTGGCAATTTTGCCCTCATCATAAACGGGCTGCGTGGTGTAATTGGATGTTTCAGCTTGAATCGCATTGAAGTTTTTCACCGCATCCAGAACCAGCGCTGTTTTTTTGTTGACCATGTCAGTTAATTTGGCAGGGTCTTTTCCTTGTTCAAATACTTGTAAACGCGTTATAAGTTCATCATTTTCAACATTCATGCTGGCACTGGTATCGAGTGAGACTATACCCATTTGAGCAAGGTCTTCAGCAAAAGTGAGGGGGCTCATGGCTAAAAGCGAAATAAATGCCAAAGTGTGTTTCATAGGTCCTTCCTTAATTGAATAAAAATGCTGCGTCTTTTAAGACTAGCTCAAAAGCGTTAAGTTTTGATATATCATGCTGGCAATAATCAGTCGAAATTGATGGTGGCGTTGTATAAAACTCACCGTCTGTATTTCAGCATAGTTTACATAATCAAAAATTGAGGAACACAATGAAAGCAGAACAAAAAATCCTGCCTGATGCGACGAGTTTAATTAAAGCAGCCGCAGAACATTTTGTCAGTACAGCTCGATCAGCGATTGCAAAAAGAGGTGTTTTTTATGTGGCCTTGGCGGGTGGTTCAACACCTAAAGGCTTGTATGAAAAATTAGCTACCTCACCTTATTTAGAACAGATTGACTGGGCTAGGGTACATTTGTTTTTTGGTGATGAGCGTTGTGTTCCCGCTACTCACGATGACAGCAATTTTAAAATGGCGCGTCAGGCCATGATCGATTTAATTCCTATTCCAACAGAGAATGTGCATCGCATGCCAACTGAGAGTGGTGATGCGGCTGATGTCGCTGTTCATTATGCCGATACTATGAAATTTGTGATGAAAGATGCACCATTTGATTTAGTGCTGCTCGGATTGGGGCCTGATGGACATATTGCATCCTTATTTCCAGACACGCCTGCTTTAGATGTGACGGATACACTTACCACTCATCTTTATGTTGAGAAATTTGACTCATGGCGTGTGACTATCACCTATCCTGTTATTAATGCCGCACGTCAGGTGATTGTTTTCATCGCAGGAGAAGCAAAAGCGGCTATCGTAAGTGATATTACCAGCGATGCTGTATCAGGCTTACCTGTTCAGCGTTTGGCGCCTCAACACGATTATTATTGGTTTATGGATCAGGCGGCTGCAGGTAAGTAACCATGACACATGTGCTGGCTGTCGATGTAGGTGGGACTAAAACGCTATTTGAGTTATCCGATGCAAATGGCCAAGTGACCCATAAACTGAAATTAGACAGTCAGCGCTTTGATACCTTTGATGCCATCCTGACGGCATTTATTGAACAGCTTCCTCAATCGTGTGTTATCAACATTGCTTGTGTCGCACTGGCGGGTCCGGTGAGTGGACAATATGGCCAAGTCACTAAGCTGCCCTGGAAGTTAGATGCCCGTGTCATTGAAAAGCAGTTTTCAATTGAAAGGGTCATACTTTGTAACGATTTCGAAGCAGTGGGTTATGGTATTGCGGGTTTAGCTGATAGCGAGGTTGAGACGTTACAAGCGGGTGAACCCAATCAGTCATATCCCCGTGTTGTATTAGGTGCTGGTACGGGATTAGGACAAGCTATTTTGATTCCGCAGGAGAATCAGTGGCAAGTTTTTGCAACAGAAGGCGGGCATGTTGATTTTGCCCCCTTAGATCGAACCCAACAGCTTTTCCTGGAGCATCTCCAGCAGCGACATGGTCATGTTTCTTATGATCGTATTGTTTGTGGAAGCGGGCTTGTCAGTCTCTATCATTTCCTACGGGACTATAAGCAAATTGATGAAAATAACGCGTTACGTCTGGCGATGGTAAACAGTGATGCCGCATCGGCTATCAGCCAGTTCGCCATAGAAAAGAATGATATTTTGGCAAATGAAGCCTTAGATATGTTCGTACGTATTTACGCTGCTCAAGCTGGTAATTTAGCGCTGACCACATTGGCTCGAGGGGGCGTTTATCTGGTGGGTAATATTCTGCTGAAAAATATTGCCAAGTTCAGAGCGCCATCATTTATCAACAGTTTTGTTGAAAAAGGCCGCATGACAATGTTGATGGAGCAGATACCGGTTCATATCGTGCTTGATGATGAAGTCGGGCTAAAAGGTGCTCGCTTCTTAGCACAAAAAGCCATGTATAATTAACATATGAATGAACATAATAACGATATTTCAGTTGATGTAGAAACCACCTACCTGGATGAAGAATCTGATCCAGAAAAAGCACGCTATTTGTTTGCTTATACCATCACCATTAAGAATCAGAGTCAGTCATCGGCCAGATTATTGTCCCGTTATTGGAAAATTACCGGTGGTGATGGTCATGAGCAGGAAGTGGAAGGGGATGGTGTGGTAGGTCTGCATCCTTATCTTGCACCTGAGCAGGAATTCACTTACACCAGCG
>CENM01039558.1_pt1 | contig 10879 bp, 9 predicted proteins | sample 530261 | NCBI WGS metagenome assembly CENM01 (sample SAMEA2619854, study PRJEB7988) | marine metagenome | biome: marine biome (ENVO:00000447); feature: deep chlorophyll maximum layer (ENVO:xxxxxxxx); material: "saline water (ENVO:00002010), including plankton (ENVO:xxxxxxxx)" | depth 80 m
CGAGTCTAACGCTGTAACACTTTAATAGTGGTTCGACTATACTACGCCTACTACGCTTATGATCAATAAATAAGACTCATAAGATTGTAGCTAGCGCCATAAAAAAACCCCATCAACATCAGTTAATGGGGTCTTTATTTGTAGAACTGATTCACACTAAAAGTATAAAAGTCAGCGCTACTTTATCTAAGGGATGAAATAGCTACTTAGATTTTACCAACTAGGTCAAGACTTGGCTTAAGTGTATCGCCACCTTGTTCCCAAGCTGCTGGGCAAACTTCGCCGTCGTTTTCACGAACGTACTGAGCGGCTTTTACTTTACGTAGCATATCTTTTGCGCTACGGCCGATACCGCCAGCATGAATTTCTGCTACTTGGATCAGACCATCAGGATCTACTAAGAACGTACCACGCTCTGCTAGACCTGCTTCTTCAATCATGACATTGAAGCCGCGAGTGATTTTACCAGTAGGATCGCCGATCATTGGATACTGTACTTTGCCGATCGCTTCTGAAGAATCATGCCATGCTTTGTGCGTGAAATGCGTGTCAGTTGATACTGAGTATACTTCGACACCAAGACCTTTTAGCTCCTCGTAATGAGCGGCCATGTCTTCTAGCTCAGTTGGGCAAACAAAAGTAAAATCAGCTGGGTAAAATAGGAAGATCGCCCAGTTGCCTTTTACGTCTTCTGAAGTGATAGTTTTGAATTCGCCGTTTACATAGGCATCGGCTGAAAATTCTGGGATTTCTTGATTGATAATAGACGCCATGATTGGCTCCTCTCTTGTTAAGTAAATTAAAATTATTTATAGGGATTTTTTAACTAGCCCTTTAGCTTTCTGGGCTACCCGACAAACTATACGCGAATTCTATAGTTAATCCAGTTAAAAGTTTTTAATGTGATGTTTTGTTTTATTAAACTTGTTAAACTATGCTTTCTATATCCTATCATTGGGACATAACTGGTAATTTGCTGCCTTATAAAGGTTGGCTAACAGGATAAATTACATTAAAAACCCATTAAAAGAGAGGTTTTATGATTACTTTACGACAACTTGAGTTTGCGCTAGCTGTGGCCAAACATCGCCACTTCAAACGTGCTGCCGAAGATTGCAATATTTCGCAGTCTGCCCTGAGCTTGGGTATCGCAGAATTAGAAAAACAGCTAGACACACAGATTTTTGAGCGCAATAACAAGCAAGTACTGATTACGCCTATCGGTCAAGAAATCCTCACAAGGGCACAGCGCGTGTTCTCTGAAGTGAGTGATTTGACCACACGCGCCCATAGCCATCAGACGCCGCTAGCGTATCCGATGACCGTCGGTATCATTCCCACGATTGCGCCTTACTTGCTACCAAAGGTTCTACCAGCCCTGCGTGCTCAGTATCCAGAGTTTCGCATGACGATCGTTGAGCAGCAAACCGAGCGGTTGCTTGAGCAAGTGCGCTACGGTCATATCGATACGGCTATCATTGCGCTGCCATATGCTGTAGATGGCCTGCACAGTTTTGAGTTTTGGAGTGAAGACTTCTTTGCCGTCTTCCCAAAAGACGATGTACATGCCAAGCTTGATACCATCAGCGCTGACGAGCTAGCTACTGCCAATCTTATGCTCCTTGGTGAAGGCCACTGCCTAACCGATCAGACGCTATCTGTCTGTCATTTTGACCGTGCACAGATGAAATCAAGCTTCTCGGATGCCAGTCTAAACACGCTGATTCAAATGGCGCTTGCCAACATGGGTACGACGCTAGTGCCTGAAATGGCACTCGATCAGTTGCATCTGCAAAACCAAAATGCCGTCGCTGTACCTCTAGCTGAAGAAGGACCACACCGCCATATTGCTTTTGTCACCCGTCTGAACTATGCGCGTGTCGATGATATCAGCTTGCTCGGAGAAGTATTTAATAAGGCATTTAAAGATGCGGCTAATACAAAATAAATGCAAAGTGACAAAGGTTAATTATGAATGAATTGCCACCTATAAATATGGAGCTGGGCAATCATTTTTACTTATGCTTGTCTGCTCTCAATAGTGATGTGACACCAGACGACGTACAAACCCTCTGGCAAGATATCTCTGTGCGCTACGGTGAACCGCAGAGGGCTTATCATACCCTGAGTCATATTGAGCAGTTATTGGTACAGTTTGAAAGCATTAAACACCATCTGTTTGAGCCATATATCGTGGCGTTGGCACTGTATTATCATGATGTGATATACGACCCAACACGCGTAGATAATGAGCAAAAAAGCGCTGAATATGCCGTAGACGCACTGAGTTCTTATCTACGTCCGGAGCAATGCCAAGACATCTACGCACTCATCATGATGACGGCCAATCATCAGATAGATGAGTCGATATATAGTGTTGAATACAGTGATGCGGCATATCTGCTAGATATGGATTTGAGTATTTTGGGTGCGCCTTGGTCTACCTATCAGCAGTATGCACAAGCGATACGTCAAGAGTATGCACACGTCGCAGATGACAACTACCGTGATGGGCGCACTGCGGTATTACAAGGATTACTAGCGCATCCCAAACTCTATTTGACTGATTATTACTATAGCCAATTAGAAGCGCAAGCTCGGGACAATATCAAGCGCGAGCTTATTTCGCTCGCAGCTTTATAAATAACTCACTACCTTGCCGTGCTGGATGTGAATTATAGCTAGGTTCCATAATATCAATATCAAAATGGCTTTGAAAACGCTGCTGGTACTCTTCTTTAGTGCCACCAAATGGTGGTTCCTCTCGTCCAAAGTCAGTATCAAATAACAAACCAACCAGTTTGCCTTGTGGTTTTAGTAACCTTGCCATCTGCTGCACATACTCATCACGGCGCACTGGATTAATCGCACAAAAAAACGTCTGCTCCAGTATCCAATCAAATTGATACTGCTCAGCTGATAAGTTAAAAAAGTCCGCACAAATTAACTGCTCAGATGGGAAGTCGGGATAACGCGCCGCAAAGGCTTCAATCGGGGCTGGCGCAAAATCGACCAACGTGACATTGGTAAATCCTTGCTCATATAGATAGCCTACCTCGTAAGCATTACCAGCACCTGGTACAAGTATTGCCTCATCCTTGGCACTTTCGAGTAGCTGGTCAATGTAAGCTTTGAGCGGTGGTGATACTTGTCCCATATCCCAGCCAGTACTGTTTTTCTCATAGCGCTCCTGCCAAAACTCAGCTTGATTGACATTTTCCATCTGCCATCCTTGTATATAAAATTTGATTTAAACGACACGATTTGTATCGTTATTTCTTATCATATCAGTCTTATCAACATGTGTCGCCGTTTTAAATAGGATGAAAAAAGAGAGACAAATTACTCTCACACAGTGAAAGCCATTTAGATGGGAAAGTCGCTCAAAGAATTAATGGACTCATAGACGAAAGTTATTCTAAGTGTGGCAAAAGGCTTATCAGAACGATGTCATCAATATATGGATCTCTCAATCCAACTGCCCTCTCTTGCCTGCCAGTATATTATGCCATTGCCGATAATCTGGCATGGCACTCGCCACCGTTTGCCAAAATGCAGGGCTATGATTGGCATGATGCAAATGGCACAGTTCATGGACGATGACGTATTCGGTGCATTCGATAGGATAGGCAGGAAGATAAACGGACAGCCAGATTCGCTTCGCGCGCGTGTTACAGCTGCCCCAGCGTGTGTGCATTTTTTTTACTCGTATCTCATTGGCGTAAGTGCCAACGATTGGCTGCCATTTCTCAAATAGCGACGGCATGACATCGGAGAGCTGCTGGCGATAGTAGGCAACTTTTTCACCATGACTTAAGGTAAGTGGCTGTACTTTACCCCATAGATAAATAGGCTGGTCAGCAGTTGTAAGGTCTGATGGTGCGCCTTGTTTGCGTTGATGCTGTTCTAGCACTTGTGGATGGTGGTTAATCGCCCAAGACACTCGCCGCGCCACCGCGTCAGCAGCTTGTGAATCACTAATATGCAGTGGTACAGAAACCATCAAGACATGCGGCTTTAAACGAAAATTGATGTTTTTGACACGCTTTTTGCTGATATGTAGCTCAATATCTGCCTGTGCGAGCTGCTGTCTAATAGCATCTAAACGGATTTCCAAGCTAATGTTTTATCTCCTCAATGACAGTAACTGTGCCAATGGCTACGTATTATAACGCTTGCAAATGGTTATCAAAGGACATCATATGCAACTGGCTGTCTGTACTAATATGCTTATCATCTTTACCATTCAATTTTGAATCTGACGAAACACTCACTCTTAACGCGGTCAATTGCCCTTGCCCATCACTCACAATAAATCCTGATGACTCGATAGGATCGTCGACTTTGTTCGTTGATCTATTGGCACTGGATAAGACGGATGCCCCTGCACAATCTGGCAAGCTCACATCATCAATCAACTTTCGAGTATGTAAGTCATAAATTGCCGCACAGCCACCAATCGGAGTGGTCACACAAAGCAAATTACGGTCGCTATCAACGGCGACGCTCGCAATATATTGATGAAAGCGTTGCCATTGATTGTTTGGCATAGTCAGTGGCGCAAAGCTAACATCACCGCGCTGGTGAGTCAGTACTAACGGTACATTGATATGCTTTTCGCCTTGGAACTGAATACCGATCATGACAGTGCCATCATTGTGCATCGCTAAATGACGTATGCTCATCTGATTGTGCTCAGGCACCACTTGCTCAAGCAGTGTGCCGTCATGACGATTCAGGTAGACCAGCGATGGTCGCATAGTGTCTAAATTTAGCTCTTCACGTGAGGCCTGCTCAGTCTTAATGCCACCGTTTGCAATGACTAATGTTTCTCCATCGGGATGCATAATCAGCTCATGCGGGCCGATGCCATAAGAGTTAAATTCTGCTACTTTTTTATAAGCGTCGTTAGTATCATAAACACCGATTTTACCTGCCAGACTGACGGTGTCATTTTCAGTCACATACAGCAGCTCACCATCTAAGCTATAGCAAGCATGACCATAAAAGTGACGATGTAAATCCGCTTTGATCGCATGTTGTACTTGTCCATTTGAGGCATCAAGCACCCAGAATTTTTCACTTGGACGACGACCCATGACGACGACATCGCGCCTTTGGTCGACATTGCTATCCTGAACTTGAGATTCAGATACATTTGTAGGCTGAACAACGATGTCATGGACACGCTCAGGCATGGTCGTCTGCCAAACGATTTGTCTATCAGCATCAATGCCTACCACGCCAAAGTCATGCTCATTTTGATTCAATGACGCGTTATTTTTTGGCATAGAGGCAACGCCGCTGACCCAGCGAACAGGCCGTGCGAGCATCGTCGTCGTATGCACAGCAGTAAGATCAAGCACGTTACTCTCATCATCTATCGCTTGATGATAAGCCTGCTGCCACTTCACCGCTGCTTGCTGACAAGCATAGCGAAAGCGTTTAAGGTTTGGCGTTGAGCCAGTGGCCGGCTGCAATGCTTGTAACTGCGCTCGCATACCCGCCACATAATCTTGTAAACTGGCATCTGGATGCTGCTGCTTACGATAATGATGGTGAATACCGACCAGAGCCGCGGTGCCGACTGCCGTGAGCATTGACGTCGTCAAAAGCTCACGGCTTATTGAACTGGCTTTTGGCTCATTTGATCTGTCATGATGCTCACCTTCTGACACCGTATTACCTTTAGCAGTAAACATCACTTAATCGCCATCGGTGCTATTAAAGCCCACACGGATACCGAGTGCTGGGATTAACTCGCGTTTAATCAAGCGAGTGACGGTAGTGAGATGGTCATATAACGCTTGTTGATCGTCTTTGTCTGCGGCTGATAAATCTTCTGGCATTTGTGCCAATAGGGTCGTGGTATCAGCCAGTGCCGTCGATAGATTATTAGCGACTGTGCTCTCATCATTGCTATTAAGTATCGCCGTCAATACGGGATCTGTCATGGCTTTATTGATAGCATCTAGTTTTGCATTGATAATAGCTCGGCTTTGACCAGCAGTAGCCGCTGGCAAATGACCTTTTGCTTTACCCGTCAGACCGAGCGGCTGGTCAATAGCATTAGACTTCATTGTCTCAACTAATGACAATAGCGAGTTAAACCATTGGTTCAAGCCTTGATCGCTCTCAGCAGACTTGTCTATCGCCAATAACTCAGTCGCGTTTTGCTGCCAGTTTTTGTCGATGTCCTTTAGGCGTGTGCTCAAAGCACCACTCGCACTAATCACGTAAGCGCATTGACCAGCATTTAAGCTCTCATTGGCAAACAAGGCTTCTTCTAGTCCTGGTACACCTTGTACGATAGCGCTTTCGCCCGCGAGCTGCTCTGGCGTGAGTGTTGGATTGGCAGCAATCAAATCAGACACACCGCTATGTACCAAGCCGCGCTCATCAGGATAATAGTTGATGTACAGATTGCTCATGCTGGCAGTCGCAGGACCAAAATTAATCATCTCAGCACTCGACCACGCTTGTGCCAATACTAACCACTGCGCGCGTAATGCCTGTAGCTCAGCGCCGCTGACGGGTGCTTGCTGACAATGTTTCTGCGCCAATTCATTTAATAGATCACTTTGCTTTGCGGCACTAGCATACGCAGGAAGGACAATGTCCTCTGCCACATGCGTCAAATACGTTTTTTGAGTCTCAGGGCTGATATCTACCGCAACGATCTGCGCAGTGCTTTCCTTGCTGCTTTCTGCTGAGCTGTCAGTAGCTGTATTGTCTTTTGCAACTTCTTGACTATCCACTTCTGCAGATTTTTTGTCGTCGGCAGGTTTAACACAGCTAATCAGCAGACCGGCACTCAATGCAGATAGCGCCATCGCCAAAGCGTGATTTATTTTCATAGATTTCTCGGTAATGTTATAGGTAGTAATTTATAGCGTTTTTATGCTGATTTTATAATAGTGACTGTATTACAGTGACCTTATTATAGCGACTTTAAGAACGCATTTAGCTCGGCGCGACCTTGCTTGTCTAACTTCAATACTTGTTGCTGTTGCTTTTCGGCTTCTCCGCCGTGCCAAAGAACCGCTTCCATCAGCGTACGAGCGCGTCCATCATGCAAAAACGTCGCTTGTGGATCAACCGTTTGCGCAAGTCCCACGCCCCAAAGTGCGGGCGTGCGCCATTCATAAGAATTGGCTAAAAACTCAACTTGAGCGTCTTTGGATGGTAGCTTACCCGCGATAGTACGATCAGCAAGGTCATCTCCCATGTCATGTAGCAATAAATCGGTGTAAGGATAAATCACTTGTCCATGCTGCTCAAGATGATCGTCGTCAGTTTTTGGCAGCTGATATCTTGGCGTATGGCAGCTTTGACAGCCCATGTCATAAAAACGCTTTTTACCCGCCAGCACAAGCTTATCATCCGCATTACGGCGGTGCGGCACTGCCAAATTACGGGTATAAAACTCCACAAACTTGGCAACATCGTCGTTCACTTCAACGGGCGGTTTGCCATTGCCTTGCTCATCAGCACCTGTTGTCGCATTTAAGCAGACGGTCTGGGTCGGCATGCAGGACTCATGAGGACGAATGTTTGACGTCAACCCCATGTCTTCGTTAAAAGCACTTTGATTTTGGGTAATCAGTTTGGTTTGACCGGCTTTCCAGCCAAAACGTCCAAGCGCACGTTTACCCGTCTGTGGATCCATCACCCAATTGAACTTACCACTGATGTCGCTATTGCTATTATCGTTTGCTTGTTTTTTAATATCATCCTCAGGTATTTGCTCTAGCAGCCCAAGCCCAATCATTGGGAGCGCCACTCGTGGTGATACCATCATCGCCTCATCAAAAGCGCCATAACCAGGGTTGGTCAGATTAAAGGTTGGCGCACGTAGCGTCTCAATATGCCCATCAGCGAAAGTGACTGGCTTATCTGTCCACTGCACCGCAATTCTGGCTTCAGCAGGGACACCTTGGATACCCCGATCTTGCAATTGCCCACCATACATAGGGTGGACGACCTTTTCAATCAGCGAGTCCTGTAACTGCTGACGCTGCTCATCCGTCGTTGCTGGCATAGAGAGACGAAGCAATAAACTGTCCGCATCATCATCGGCAGTCATGGGCGCATGACCGCGGCCGTCTTTGATATGGCAAGACTGACAAGCCGCCACATTGAATAGCGCACCAAGCCCATCTCGACTGTCGGTACTGGCAGGAGCGACGACCCAAGGCTGCTTAAAGAATGCATTACCGATAAAAAACGAACCCTTACGCGACGCTGTCAGGTTCGATGAAGGCTTAGAGTAGCTTTCAGCACTGGTAATACTGATACCCGTATCACCGCCTTGCTTGATCTCTTGAGGATCAAAGCTGATCAATTGCTGCATCGGCACGCCAGCCAGTGCTTCGATATTTTCGGCACGTTCAAAGGTGAGCGGTTGAGTTGTTTCACTGGTGCTTGCGCTGCCCTCATTATCCGAGGTCTTATTCGAAACGCTATCAGCTGGTTGACATGCGCTTAGCGCCGCTGCACCCATCATGAGCAGTGCAAGCTTGGATGGCAAATTTTGTATTATGGCAGAAGGAAGAAGAAAAACAGAAGACTTTGGATAGATGGCTTTCATAAACATCAAGCGCCTTAGTTTTAGAGTAGAAACATCAAGTCGATATCGATCACGTTGTCATTGGCATCGATAGTCTGGTTCAGAATATAGCCTTATTGGCCTATTTTGAAACGGATAAATAGACGTTGCCAACCATCGTTGATAACGTCTATTTACCCAACTGATCATTTTATCAAGGTAAGTCTTATACAGATAATAAGCACCTTTTAGCTACTTGGTGTCTGCTTAAAACTGTGACCCTGCATCTGCATCAAGATTATCAATACCAACGGCTTTTGCGGCATTTTCGATACCAGCGGTCAGCTCTTGCAAGCTATTAATACCCGCTTCTACCCAGCCGCGACGGATATTCTGCTCTTCAGCAGAAACGCCTTCTTGACTTGCTTGACCAACCGTTGCAATCATTTGGTCAATTTTGACGCCTTCTTTCTCGCCCTTTTCAACCATGACGTTGAATGCACCTTCGACTTTACTAAAGTCAGCGGCCAATTTATCAGCTTCCTCTACATGACTGCTGTCAACGAGATAGTCTTTAACACCATAGCCACCGACTGTTTTACCAGCGACTGTCTGGTAGCTACCATTAAAGACATTTTGGATACCGCGGACATTATTGGCATAGCTCAGATGCGTCAAGTCACTAAAGCATTCGTGCTCATCTTCGGTAGACCCTGTGACAAAAGCGACCTGCATACGCTCAGACGCAAGCTCACCCAGTGCTAAACTACCCATTTGGTACATGATCTGACGCAGGCCATTGTCATATTTACGCGCAAGCAAATCACTGCGTAAAGTATTTTCGGTATCAGGCTGCCACTGGGCTTCCATTGCGGTCAAATCATCCACCAGTAGTTGAGTAGCGGCTTTTAAAAACTCACCGCGACGCTCACAAATACTGGCATCTTCATTGACCGTATCACCGCTGGTACATTGTTCAGCTTCCGTCACATAATCAGTGACTGGGCGATTACCCGCGCCTTCTTTTACGCCATTGGTGTCTTGACCCCATAGCATAAACTCAATCGCATGATAGCCAGTCGTTACATTGGCTTCGCTACCGCCAATCTCGTTCATGTCGGCAAGCAGCTCAGGTGTAATTGTACTGGTATCTTGCTTGGTACTACCGACCGTAATGCTATCGCTATTGATGATATTTTCTTGACTGTTGTACTCACCTTCATAGTCATCACTGACATAATCGATCAGCGCCTCATCTAGCGGCCAAGCGTTGATTTGACCTTCCCAGCTATCGACGCTTTTGATCGCGCGCTTATCATTTGCCGTCACAAACCCTTCATCAAAACGGAAAATTTCCGTCTGTGAGTACGGCTGACGAGCCGCTTTGTACGCAGCTTTGGCAGCATCAAGGTTGGCTTGTGTCGGTGTTGCCACAAACGTATTTACCGCTGTCTGGAGTTTTTCGGCTGTCTCTAGCGAATCCTTGTAGGCTGCATGGGCCATATTTGCGTAGCTGATGACCAACCTATCAATATGTGCTTTTTCGGCAGCTGATATTTCTGTATTGTCGCCTGTTTCTGTGCTTACAACCTCTGTCTGCATCTCAGTAGGAGCAGTGTCTTCTTCGGTTTTTTTGGTACAGCCCGATACCATTAACAATCCTGCAAGTGCAACAGCTAAAGTAGTTGGTAAAATCTTACGGCGTGTTTCTATGGTAATCGTCATACAAATCCTCAAAGAGATAGCAAAATTCGTTTTGGTTAAATGGCTTCCATCATATCGATTATCAAATCACGCCTTAATCAGCTGATTTGATCTCGTATATTTATGCTTATCGCATATTATCAAGCTTGTAACTATTCAGTAATAAAACACTAACAAATTATAGTGTTATTGATAATCGTTATCAATACTTAATTTTATGTTAATAATCATTAATCTTTATGATCCTTTTATAAAATGTCATCAAATACTAAACGAGCACTATTCTATTTTGGACAGCAGATATTATACCTGCGCTATCCTAACTATCGAGTTTGTTCAATCAAAATTTAGCGCATAAAAAAAGAGCCAACATATCGCTGACTCTTTTTGCTAGATAAGTGCGTGAAAATCATTTGCACCTATCAAATAGCTATATAGAACTGTCGATTAGTTGACGCTTTGTGGTGCATTAACCGTTAGCTCAACACGGCGGTTTTGCTGACGACCAGATTCAGTGTTGTTAGTAGCAACTGGACGTGACTCGCCATAAGCAACTACATTGATACGGTTAGAAGCAATACCGCGAGCCGTTAACATTTTCTTCATTCGCATTGAACTGTGCTATAG
>CENM01039557.1_pt1 | contig 10825 bp, 5 predicted proteins | sample 530261 | NCBI WGS metagenome assembly CENM01 (sample SAMEA2619854, study PRJEB7988) | marine metagenome | biome: marine biome (ENVO:00000447); feature: deep chlorophyll maximum layer (ENVO:xxxxxxxx); material: "saline water (ENVO:00002010), including plankton (ENVO:xxxxxxxx)" | depth 80 m
GAAGCTGGAATCCGGCAACTGGCGTTTATGGGTGGCCATTGCTGATGTATCACACTACGTACTGCCCAACAGTCCGCTGGATCAGGATGCACAGGAAAGAGGCACATCCGTTTATTTCCCTAGCCAAGTGATTCCGATGCTGCCAGAAGCGTTGTCCAATGGGTTATGTTCATTAAACCCAGAAGTCGATAGATTGTGCATGGCCTGCGAAATGGAAATCGATCAAACGGGTAAAACAGTTTCTTATGACTTCCATGAAGCCGTAATGCACTCAAAAGCGCGGTTAACATATGACAAAGTGGCGGCCATGCTAGTGGATAACGACACAGCTTTACGTGAGCAATATCAACACGTGTTACCAGCCATAGAGACGATGTATGACCTTTATAACGTCATGCTTGAGGCTCGTCACGAGCGCGGTGCAATCGATTTTGAAATGACGGAAACGCAATTTCTTTTTGATGAAAATAGAAAAATTAAATCAATAGAACCTCGTGAACGTAATGACGCTCACCGTCTCATTGAAGAATTTATGATTGCCGCCAATGTCAGTGCTGCATTGTTTTTGTTGGAAAGTGAATTACCGGTTTTATATCGTATTCACGAAACACCCTCAGAAGAAAAACTCTCTGGTCTACGCGACTTTTTGGGTGAACTCGGTTTATTTTTAGGTGGTGGTGAAGAACCTGAGCCACGTCACTATGCCTCATTACTGGCAACGGCGAGTAAACGGCCTGACGGTCACCTCCTGCAAACTGTGATGTTACGCAGTATGAAACAAGCAGTTTACAGTCCTGACAATATTGGGCACTTTGGTTTAGCGCTTGAAGCCTATGCACATTTCACCTCACCGATTCGTCGTTACCCTGACTTATTGGTGCATAGAGCCATTCGTCACGTACTTAGCCAGAAAAAAGACAAAAAATGGCGTTACTCCTATGAGGATATGGCGCAATTAGGCGAACATTGCTCCATGACCAGTCGTCGAGCCGATGAAGCCACAAGAGATGTCAGTGACTGGCTGAAATGTGAATACATGCGAGATCGTGTTGGTGAAGTTCATGATGGCGTGATTAGTGGTGTTACAGGATTTGGGCTGTTTGTTGAGCTAAGCGATATCTATATAGAAGGCTTAGTGCATGTTACCTCTTTGAAAAATGATTATTATCAATTTGATCCGACAGGGCATCGCCTCACGGGGGAGCGTACGCGCAAAGTATACCGCTTAGGCGATACACTAAAAGTCAAAGTGGTTCGTGTCGATCTCGATGAGAAAAAAATTGATCTGGAATTAGTCGAGACGAAATAATATAAATGGCTGTTATAAGAAACAATAACAGCCATTTATTTCTGAATGAGATGAACGTTGCGTAAGGCTATTTTTCATCTAATCAGAGATTTTCCTTGACCAGAAAAATAATCACAGTAGAATTATCGTCTTTCTTGAGGTCGACATCCTAAGTCATCCACACCTCATACAAGAATAATGGTGAGTGTAGCTCAGTTGGTAGAGTCCCGGATTGTGATTCCGGTTGTCGTGGGTTCGAGCCCCATCACTCACCCCACCTTCCTTAAGATTATTTCCATCGCATCATAAATTAAAGACATCGTTGATCCAGTCTAAAAAGACTCGATTTACTGTATTGTCATTTTTAATTGTTGAGTTTCATCATTCTGAAACAATAACTTGCATAAAAACTCAAAATTAATCTCGATTTTGGCTTGCAAGGTCAAAAATGCCTCCGTATAATGCGCTTCTTCATTGCCGGTGTAGCTCAGTTGGTAGAGCAGCTGATTTGTAATCAGCGGGTCGTAGGTTCAAGTCCTATCTCCGGCTCCAGAACAAGAAAAAAGCCTCGTTATTTTAACGAGGCTTTTTTTGGCCTTAGCATTAATCAACCCCTCTGTTCCAATCTCAATTTGACCTCTACAAGCAACATTAATCTCGCCCTATTTCAATAGGGTCAACTTAATCTCAAAGTTTTTCTAAATTAACTATTTCAAGTTCCGCTAAATAATTATGCTATATAGAAATAGCGAACTTTAGCTATCAACCCAAACCGACTTGAATAGGTTCTTAATGTTCAACCTAGATAATTTTTTTATAACATCAGCACCCAAACAGACACTCATTGTCGGTTCATATGATTTCTTTCTTGTCGTTCTATCAATCATTTTAGCTACAACAGCGGCTTTTGTGGCGTTACATTTTGCTTCAATGGCAAAATTAATCCAAAACAATCGCCACCGCCATATTGCTATTATTGCTGGCGCCATCATTTTTGCTGGTGGTGTCTGGAGTATGCATTTCGTGGGCATGTTAGCTTACGAGATGTCTGAACAAACGACCTACAATATCCCTCTCACACTTATCTCTATCCTTCCTAGTTTGCTTGCTTCCTATATCACTTTGAGAATGCTTGTAAATCCTTCAATGACTCTATGGCAACTGATTATGAGTAGCTTCTCCGTAGGTGCCGGTATAGGGATGATGCATTACGTTGGTATGGAAGCCATGGAGATGGACGCGGAGCTTCGTTATGTGCCTAGTTGGTTCGCTGCTTCTATTATTGTTGCTGTTGTACTGGCTTTCATCGCACTGTCAGCTCGCCATTATCTATCAATAGTCTGGAAACAACACTCTGTCCACCTCATCAATATCATCAGCGCTGTTGTGATGGGACTGGCCATTTCAGGCATGCATTACACTGGTATGGCTGGGGCAAGATATCTCATGAGCGACAACACTCTGATGACGCATCGCATCACAGAAGATCACGTTCAGTTATCTTATATTATTACTTCTATCACATTATTATTGATTGCCTTGGCCATCACTATTGCTTCTCAGCTCAGATATCGCCAGTTACTGACTGAAAAAACCATCAGTGAACTACGTTTAAAAACGACCCTCGAAACAGCCGTTGACGGCATCATCACCATCGATCAAAACGGAATCATCCAAGACTTTAACTCATCAGCATCGACTATCTTTGGCTGGAAAAACACAGAGGTTATTGGCAAAACTTTCTTAGTTCTGGTGCCTGATGAAGCCAAAAATGAATACCAAGAATATTTATTTAACTTTCTTAAAACAGGACAAACCCAACTGACCGGTCAAGCCAGAGAAGTCTTTGCTAAACATAAAGACGGTCACTCATTTCCAATACGACTTGGTGTAGGTCGTGTTGAAGTAGAAGACATCGGTTCATTATTTGTAGGTTTTGCTACCGATATTTCTCAACGTTGGGAAATTGAAGAAAAGTTGCGTAAGAGTGAGGAGCAATATAGTTCATTAATTAGAAATATTCCTGGCGCCAGTTTTCGTTGTTTGCTGGATGAACACTGGTCGGTCATTTTTGTCAGCGATGCCATTTTTGATATGATAGGCTGGGCTGCTGAAGACTTTTATAAGCAGCGAATTCATCTCTCAGAACTGATTCATCACGATGATGTGGATTTAACCAATGATGCTGTTCAATCAGCACTTGAAAGTAAAACCAGTTACTCAGTTGAGTTTCGCTGGAAACACAGAGATGGCCACTATATCTGGGTATTTGAAAAAGGCTCTATTATTTACGAGAACGACCAACCCGTTTGGATAGATGGTTTGATTCTGGATATTACACACCGCATAGAGATGGAAGACGATCTTCGTCAGGCAAAAGAAAGAGCTGAACTTTCAGCAGAGAGTAAAGCCAGATTCATGGCGAATATGAGTCATGAAATAAGAACACCGATGAATGCCATCATCGGTTTTTCAGATCTGCTTCTTGATGCCAAAGATATCAGTGGCAACAATAAAAAACATCTGCAAACCATTAGCCAATCAGCCCGATCATTGCTTCACCTGTTAAATGATATTCTCGACAGTGCCAAACTAGAAAAGAATAAACTCGAACTCGAAGAGTCCACGTTCGATTTAACCAGGCTGATTGATTCAGTCATATCTACATTATGGCTTCAAGCAAAAAATAAAAACCTATACCTTAACTGCAGTATACCTGACGACATTCATACCTCGTATTTAGGAGATGAAAACAGAATTAGGCAAGTGTTATATAACATTATTGGTAATGCCGTGAAGTTTACTGAAAATGGTGGTGTCACCGTTTCGGTACACCCTCTTAATGAGTCCACTCTTCGTTTTACCGTTGAGGACACCGGTATTGGGATGGATGAAACGACGCTCAATACCATTTTTGAACCCTTCTCCCAGGCTGATGCTTCAATGAGCCGGCGCTTTGGTGGTACTGGACTAGGCACAACAATTTCCAAACAGCTAGTGGATTTGATGGGAGGAGAATTAAGCGCCAGTAGTGAGACAGGTGTAGGCAGTACATTTTTCTTTGATCTGCCACTAAGAAAAACCGATGACATCATTAACGCGACTGTAGCGAACCAAGCCTTGTCGATTCCAGCCAAAAAAGTGTTAATTGCTGATGATATTTCTCAAAACTTAACCTTACTCTCGCTTTTACTTGAACGACAAAATCATACTGTTATTACTTCGGTAAATGGCGAAGATGCGTTCCATAAATTCACCATAGAAAAACCTGACATTGTTTTGATGGATTTACAAATGCCAGTGATGGATGGGTTTGCTGCTACCAAGACAATTCGTGAGTATGAGTCAGCCCATCAACTTCAAACGACACCTATCGTCGCTTTAACAGCGAGTGTCTTATCTGAAGACCGACTGCAAGCGACTAATGCCGGCATGAATGGCTTTTCCCACAAACCTATTGATATAGAGCTGCTCACAGCTGAAATGGCATGGGTTCTCGGTATTGAGCCACACTTCATTACAACAGCTCCAGAAGTGCTTGGTATTGATGAACATACATTCACGCAGATCAATATTGATAAAGCATTAACGTTATGGGGTAGCTACCCTGTTTATTTAGCTGAATTGGCCCGTTTTATAAAAGCGTATAGCGATATCAGTAAACAGCTATCTGAATTGAATGAAACATCGAATTACAGTGAACTGAAAAAGCTGGCACATAAGCTCAAAGGTGTGTCAGGCAACCTGGGCCTTTTGAAAATCCATCAATCAACTTCTTTGATAGAAAATAAGTCAAATAATGAACATAAAGTCGAAGTAGCGATAGAGATTGCTAAGCTCGACAATGCCTTTTCCACGTTATCAAAAGAGGAAAAATGGATAAAAGCCTCATTGGCTGATTCAAACAGTGAGGCAACTGTAACATCACAAGTCCTGCTAGCTAACGACCGTATATTGACTATCGTCGATGAACTTATCGAGCTTAGCGAGCATGGAGAACTTAACGAAGAGAGAGTAGACGAGCTAGTCAATGGGGTTGAAGCTAACTTACATCGACTTGCTTTAGATGTTAAACAGTCTGTACTCGACTTTGACTTTTTGGTCGCCCAACAACACTTAAACGCTATCAAGCAACATATAACGAACACCACATTATGACTACGATAAAGAAATACCAGCCTAGAATCCTTATTGTCGATGACGAGCCAACCAACTTGAGAGTGCTTCGTCAGATTCTGCAGAACGATTATGCGCTTTCGTTCGCCCGCTCAGGAAAAGATGCTCTGGCATTGATTGATAAGGAAATGCCGGATCTGATCTTACTCGATATCATGATGCCAGAAATGACAGGCTTAGAAGTTTGCCAGCAATTAAAAGCCAGATCAGACACCTCACACATACCGATTATATTTGTGACAGCCTTACAAGATCCAGATGATGAAGCACGAGGTTTTGACATTGGTGCAGTAGATTACATCATCAAACCCATCGTGCCCTCCACTGTCCTTGCCAGAGTAAAAACACATATCTCTCTTGTCAAAGCAGATGAGCTTCGTGCCACCCATATCGACTTGATTGAACGTTTGGGTAGAGCTGCAGAATACAAAGATAACGAAACGGGCTTACATGTTCAGCGGATGAGTCGCTATGCAAAAATTATTGCTCTGGGTTATGGCTTTGACGAGAGTACCGCAAACGAACTCATGATGGCGGCTCCCATGCATGACATTGGAAAAATTGGTATTGCTGACAAAATCTTATTAAAACCAGATAAGTTAACGTCAGAAGAGTTTTCAGAAATGAAAACACATACTTTAATCGGGGCCGAGATCTTAGCCAACTCAACATCAAGATTGATTCAATTAGCCCATACTGTTGCCCTGACCCATCATGAAAAATGGGATGGTACGGGTTATCCAAATGGGTTAAAAGGTGATGAGATTCCGCTTGCAGGTCGAATCGTTGCCATAGCTGATATTTTTGATGCATTAACCAGCGCCAGACCATATAAAGAAGCCTGGCCAGTTGAGGAAGCCATAGAGTTCATTAATGCACAGAGTGGTAAACACATTGATCCCGCTTTGCCCCCCATCTTAATTGAGCACCTGCCAGACATTCTGAAAGTGAAACAAGCATTCTCTGATTAGTTATGGTGCAGCGTCATACATCATGAACTGATCTCTTCCTGCTTTTTTTGCAGAGTAGAGCATCACATCAGCTTGTTGCAAAGCCTTATCAAAATTTATTGTGGCTAATTCAGCTGAACTCACCGCTCGAATGCCGGCACTGGCAGAGACCGAAATGGTGTCATCACGTAGTGCAATTCTTATTTCACGCAAATGCTGTAACAGTTTCTCGGTGAACTTAGCTGCATGAGCAGCCTGTGCGCCTGATAAGACAAACAAAAACTCTTCACCACCCCATCGAACCAGAATATCGGAAGCACGAATACTGTCAGCCATGACCTCTGCTGTTCGTCTCAACACAATATCGCCCACATGATGGCCATGTTGGTCATTAATCTGTTTGAAGTAGTCGAGGTCAAGCATAATGATGCTATAGGGGGTCGATAACCGCTGCATCAGAGCCACTAATCGACGCGCACCTTGTTCACCTTCTGTGCGATTGGTCAGCCCTGTGACACCATCAAGAGAAGTGACATCATCCAGCGGAATGTGCAGCTCCATAGCTCCCCCCTTCTCTAGAGGTAGCGCCATCACTTTGAATTTCTGAGGACCGCTGTTGGTTTGGTGAATATGTAGATGACTAATTGTTGTTCTGAGGGTCTGTGCATCGAGCTTAGGACAGGCCTCCCCATTTTCATGGCAGGGACTATCGTAACCATGACTCATTTTGTAGCAAGGCTCATCAATCTGACTGTATTCATGAATGGCTTCCTGATTGGCTCGAATCACCCTATAGTCATCATCAATAACGGTGACTGGAAAAGGCAAAATATCTAAAAAAGACCATGCAGATTCGATACTCTCCATACTGAACAAATCTGTTACGTTTTCTTCTTTTAACCTTGGGTTTGTTTCCATTGACATTTCAACCAGCTATCACTTTTTTAGTATTTATAATAACCATACTCTTAGTATGACTATAGTGTAAATACAGGAATAGTCGTTGAGGCAAAATTATCGATAAACCGGTTTTGCTGATATAAAAAGACCGCGCTATACAAGCTTATCGGAGTAAAAAATAGGCAAGCAAACAATTGCTGATAAACAAAAGAAATGCGCATGCTTGCCAGAACTTAACCGGATAACGGTACATCAGCGGGCGATTGTCATCGCTTAAATAAGCTGGATTCGGTTTTATCAAGTCTGTCGCAAACTCAGACAATGCCTGATAGCGCTTTTCAGGATAGAGTTGTAAGGCTTTCTGCAAGGTTTTATCAACCCAGCTTGGCATATCCTGAATAAACAAAGCGATGGATTGGTATTCAATGCGATGAAGATCTTGTCTGGTATGAACTTTTGCCAGTTTTTCACCATATGGCAGATGGCCTGTGAGCATTTCATAGACAATACACGCTAAAGAGAATTGATCAGACTGCGGCTGACCAGCACGACCCAATAGATACTCAGGTGCCGTGTAGTGCTTTGTCCCCAACAACTCACTGCGTTGTATCGGCGTTGAGATATCAGCAATGCCGGCAATTTTGGTTGAACCAAAATCAATAATCTTCAGCACGCCATCTCTGGAGATCATGATATTTCCAGGCTTTAAATCCTGATGCAACATATCGAGTCGGTGAAAAGCTCTCAGTGCTGATACAAGCTGAGGCACAAGATCACGTACAGTTTTTAAATCCAAACGTCCAACGTCATCCAGCCACTGTTGCAACGTTTTACCGTCCACGTACTCCATCACATAATAAAGAAAACGACGGGGACGCTTCTGCTCAATGGTCCTGACTACATGTGCATTATTTATTCGTCGCCCTACCCACTCCTCCAAGTGGAACCTTTCCAGGTATGCCGGGTCATCTTCGAAGTTGACCGAAGGTGTTTTAATCACCACTTTCTCGCCCGTTTCAGTATCCACCGCTAAATAAAGCTGGCTTGTAGAACTAGCGTGTAACTCACGACTGATACGATAGCCGTCAAGAATGACACCCTCATATAAATCAGGTGGAAAAGGTAATACGGTGAGTTGAGCAAAAACCTCATCTGGTGCTTGAGTCGGTAATTGTTCAATACACATTAGCTGGCAACTTATATTGTCTTGGCTGCCAGCCTTCAGTGCTTCATCACAAATCCGTTCTGTTAAATCAGATAAATCAACAGAACCTTCTAATATAAACTGTTTGAGCACCTTATCGGGCAAAACATCATGCACGCCATCGGTGGTCAACAGAAACACATCCTTTTCCTGAACAGCGAGTGTTTTATAGTCAATATCCAGACAATAATCGACGCCAAACGCTCTTCCCAGATACTCTTTATTTTCATCAATCCGAATACGATGATCGGTGGTCAATGGTTCAAACTCACCATCACGTAATAGATAAATACGTGAATCACCGACATGAAAAATATGAGCTGTTGTTGATTTAACAACAACAGCACTGAAGGTAGAGGCCATTCCTCTGCCTGCTTGCTGAAACTGCTGACTTTGTCCATGCAACCAGGTGTTGATAGCGGCAAGCACTTTGCTGCCAGACTGTTTCACAGACCAGGAGTCAGGTGTACTAAAGTAGTCACTCATAAAACCAGTCACGCATGCTTGACTAGCTTGTTTTGCTTCATTACTGGAGCTCAGCCCATCTGCAATAGCACAGGCAACACCTTTCGTTTCAAGCAAAGCTAAGTTGGACGGAATGAAAAAACCGACGGTATCCTGATTATCAGCTTTCACGCCTTGTGTTGAACACTGCCCAACTAATACTTTTAACTTTGCCGTCATATTCGTCCTGACGATTAATGCACATCTATCATTTGAATCGAGCCGTCTGGTAAGACCTCGGCCATCTGTCCGCGAGGCTCATCCATAAACTGCACCGCGATCAATGTCACGACCGCCGTCGCACAAATCACAAAGAAGAAGGTTTGTGCAGAAACAAGTGACAGCACGGTTAGAAACGTGACAGCGCCCACATTACCATAAGCACCCGCCATACCGGCTACTTGTCCGGTCAATCGACGTTGAACCAGTGGTACTACCGCGAACACAGCGCCCTCTCCAGCTTGCACAAAGAACGAGCATGCCATGGTTGCCAATACAGCCAACACAATGAACCACTCTGGTGTAATCATACCCATTACGAAATAGCCTACCGCCAGACCGCTGATACAAATGGTCAGTGTTTTCTTACGACCCAGACGATCACTAAACAAACCACCGATAGGTCTCGATACCAGATTCATAAAAGCAAAGCCAGAGGCGAGTAAACCGGCCTGAACAGCACTAATATCAAACGTTTCACTGAAAAACAGAGGCAACATTGACACAACGGCTAATTCAGAACCAAATGTCGCCAGATAGGCTAAATCCAACACGGCCACTTGTTTGAATTTGTAACGGTGAATTTCTGGTGTTTCTTTAACAAACACATCTTTGTTAATTTGATAAATGTGATACACCTGATAGAAAAATAACACCACTAAACCGACATAAATCGCGAGGGTGATTTCGCTGGAGAGCAAACTGACCCCACTGGGTGACAACTTCCATGCTAATAAGGCCAAGGCCGCATACATGGGAATATTCATAACGATATAGAGAAAGAAATCGCCTTTACTGGTTACTTCCATCGCACCCGTTTTTTTCGGTTTGAAATACGTCGATCCCTGAGGCGTGTCAGACACAGTATTGTAATAAATAAAAGCATAAACAAGCGCAATGGCACCAGTCAGGCCAATGGCATAACGCCAACCATCCTCACCACCAAATAATAATGCAATGGTGGGCAGTGACATTGCCGCTGCGGCTGAACCGAAATTACCCCAACCACCATAAATACCTTCCGCTAATCCCACTTGCTTGGCTGGAAACCATTCAGAAATCATACGAATGCCAATAACAAACCCGGCACCGACAAAGCCCAGTAGAAAACGGGCAAGAGCGAGTTGTTCAAAACTATCTGCAAGTGCAAAGAAAAAACAAATCACGCTTGAAATGCCGAGCAGTAGTGAGTACATGATCTTAGGACCGTACTTATCCACTAGCATGCCAATTACTATTCGAGCGGGAATAGTCAAGGCGACATTGAGTATCAGCAACGTTTTTATCTGCTGACTATCGAGGCCAAGCGTATCTTTGATAGCCATCAACAATGGTGCATGATTAAACCACACCACAAAACTGATGAAAAAGGCTATCCAGGTAAGATGAAGGGTACGAATATTATCTTTGAAAGATAATAAATTGAGTTTGTTATTGGACATAAATTCAGCTCTCTTTTGAACATACCGGAATGGGTCCATGTTCGAATAGCGGGAATCATGCCAAAACATAACCTATTGATTTATATATACTTAGAAAAACAAATGCGCATCCTGAATGCATATTTAGCTGCTAATTTGGTGC
>CENM01039555.1_pt1 | contig 10762 bp, 9 predicted proteins | sample 530261 | NCBI WGS metagenome assembly CENM01 (sample SAMEA2619854, study PRJEB7988) | marine metagenome | biome: marine biome (ENVO:00000447); feature: deep chlorophyll maximum layer (ENVO:xxxxxxxx); material: "saline water (ENVO:00002010), including plankton (ENVO:xxxxxxxx)" | depth 80 m
CAGCGGCGAGCGAATCTCTAGATGAACAAGGCAAGCATCTGGAAGAAATGATGCAATTTTTCACAACAAATGCTACTGAACAGCATACACCGCGCCAGGTTACGACGCCTAAAGCCTCTACTTCTCATGTAAAACGCCAAATAGCGACTCATGCTAAGACTCCTCCTCAGCCATCATTACCAACAAAAAGGCAGGTAATGACTAAAGAGCAGGAAAGTGATGAATGGGAAGAGTTCTAGCCCATTCATCAATTAATCCTTCCAATGAGAAAGACTGTTTTATGGATAAAGCGGCACGAGAATTTGAGTTCTCAGATAAACATTTTGCTCGAATAAGTAGCTTCGTCACAGCGCAGACAGGCATCCTGCTGCCTGCGGCAAAAAAAGATATGGTTTATAGCCGCTTATCTAAACATGTTCGTAGAAACTATGGTGGGAGTTTTGACGCATTTTGTCTGGCAGTTGATAACGGTGACCCTGACACCATTGAGTTATTAATCAATGCCATCACAACGAATTTAACCGCCTTTTTTCGTGAAAAACATCATTTTGATTATTTGAAACAACATGTACTTCCTGAACTGTTGATTAAAAATCAGGCGACTAAAAAAATACGAATATGGTCAGCGGGTTGTTCCACTGGTGAGGAACCATATAGCTTGGCTATCTGCTTACATCAGTTTTTTAAAGGACACCCTGGTTGGGATGTCAAAGTACTGGCGACAGATTTAGATGCGAACGTACTAGAACAAGCTGCTTCCGGGATTTACACCATTGAGCGGGTAAGTCAATTTTCAGAGGACGAGAAACATGCTTGGTTCTCACGTGGAAAAGCTGAAAATAATGGGCTGGTTAAAGTGAAGTCTTTTTTAAAAGAGTTTATCTCCTTCAGGCGCCTTAACCTTTTACACCCTTTCCCAATGAAAGGAACGTTTGATGTGATTTTCTGCCGAAACGTCATTATCTATTTTGATAAAACAACGCAGGTTGGTCTTTTTCATCGTTTCGCTGAAAAAATGTTACCTGGTGGATATCTCTTTATCGGTCACTCAGAAACCTTATTCAATATCAGTAACCAGTTTGTTTCTGATGGCAATACGATATATCGGCGTATTACATGATGGCATTAAAAACGGATATGCCTCAGGCATTAGCTGGATTTGAAAATATAAACCGTTATTGGGATAACTCTCGCCAAGCCTGGGTGGCGAAAATTTTGCCTGGTGAAATTTATGTTAATCGTGGTGCGAAAGAACTGATTGCGACCACACTGGGATCGTGCGTTGCAGCCTGTATTCGTGATCCTGTGGCTGGTATCGCTGGCATGAATCACTTTATGTTGCCCTGTGAAGGCGATGGTACGAGTGAGTGTTGGAAAAAATTAGGGACGCGATATGGTAGCTATGCTATGGAAGCATTGATTAACGAAATTCTAAAGGCGGGCGGTACGCGTAAAAACCTGGAAATGAAAGTCTGTGGTGGTGGCAAAATTATTGATGGGATTTCCAATGATATTGGTCACCAGAATAGTGAGTTTGTACTTAATTTTGCAAAACTCGAAGGCATTCCTGTTATTGCCTATGATTTAGGTGATATCTACCCGCGAAAATTAATGTATTACCCTCAAACAGGAAAAATGTTTATCAAACGTATTCAACATTTATACAACGATACAATCCTGGTTCGCGAGTCTCAGTATCATGAACGCTTAAAAGAAACATCGCTTAGCGGTGGCGTGGAATTGTTTGAGTAAAGGTCAGCCATGAAAAAGATTTCCGTCATTGTTATTGATGATTCAGCTCTAGTTCGTAAGTTGCTAACAGAAATTCTCAATTCTGATCCTGAGCTAGAAGTTGTTGCCACTGCTGGGGACCCTTATCAGGCGAGAGACAAGATTAAACAGTTTAATCCAGATGTGTTAACGCTGGATGTTGAAATGCCAAAGATGGACGGGGTGACATTTTTACGTAATCTGATGCGGCTCAGACCAATGCCAGTTGTTATGGTGTCAACCCTAACTGAAAAAGGCGCACAAATTACCCTTGAAGCGATGGCTTTAGGTGCATTTGATTTCGTAGAAAAACCCAAATTAGATTTATCTCAAACATTGTCCTCCTACTCAGAAGAAATTATCAGTAAGATTAAAGCGGCGGCAGGCGTTCAGCCTCAGCAATTAACCACAAAAGCCATGCTGGAAGTTGAGGAGCGCTTAACAGCAGATGCCGTCATCGCTAAGAGCACCAAAAACATCCCCTTAAAAACCACAGAAAAAATCGTTGCCATTGGCGCTTCTACGGGCGGAACAGAAGCAATAAAAACAGTCTTATGTGCTTTACCAGCGAATGCGCCGGGCATTGTTATTACTCAGCATATTCCAGCTAGCTTCAGTGCCCCTTTTGCTGAAAGGGTAAATAAAATGTCAGCCCTTAATGTTAGTCAGGCCATTGATGGAGAACAGATTCTGCCTGGACATGCATACATTGCGCCTGGTGATAAGCATCTATTAGTCGAGCGTAGCGGTGCTCGTTACTATTGCCGTTTGAATGATGGGCCTGCAGTCTCACGCCATAAACCTTCCGTGGATGTTCTCTTTCGTTCGATTGCTCAAAATGTCGGGGCCAATGCCATTGGGGTTATGTTGACCGGCATGGGTGATGATGGTGCTAGAGGGATGTTGGAGATGAGGGAGAATGGAGCGAGTAACATGGTTCAGGATGAAAAAAGCAGCGTAGTCTGGGGTATGCCAGGTGCAGCTTATAAGCTTGGTGCCGCTGAACTCATGCTGCCACTGGATAAAATCGCTCAAGAGATCATGAAGCAGGGTCGATAAGCTTTGTTACAGGTTCGATAGTTAATTAAGGACGATATGATGAAAAAATTACTGAATAAAAAATTTGTTATTGCTTCACTATCGTCCTTGGGATTTGTTCTAGTCGCCCTATTCTTGGTGAATTGGCTGGCGGCATTGCTTGTTCTACTCGCCACAGTTTCGGTGTTTTTATTACAGTTTCAAAATATGCCTGTTCAGAGTCAGGTAGTAATCAATACATCACGATTTGAATCAGCAGATATAGACAAGTTAAAAAAAGACGTCGTTACTGATATCAGCTTGCAGATCGAAAATATACGTGCAGAGAATGAGCAAATAGCTACGCTTTTAAATGATGCTGTGCGGTCACTGGGAGACAGTTTCCAAGGATTGAATGAACAGGCTTCAAACGAGGACGATATGCTCCATAGCTTGATTGACCAAAAAGATGGTGAGCAGGGCTTGTCTGAGTTTATCAAAGAGACTGAGTCTGTGATGAGCTTTCTTGTGCAGACATTGCTAAAAAACACAGACGATAGTCGTTTGGTGATGGCAAAGTTAGATGAAATTAATCGAAGAGTAGATGGTGTTATTTCTCTGCTTGATGACGTCAAAGATATTGCTTCTCAGACAAATTTACTCGCCTTAAATGCAGCCATTGAAGCTGCCAGAGCTGGAGATACAGGTCGTGGTTTTGCTGTAGTTGCTGATGAAGTCAGAAAACTATCACAAAAATCTGATGAGTTTAGTGATCAGATAAATAAGATCACAATGAATGTAAAATCAACTATTGATGAGGCAAGCTCAGTTATTGCAGAGTTAGTGACTGCGGATACGGATCTGGTCACAAATAGTGAAGCGAAAGTCGCTGAAATGATGACGACTATGTCATCTCTCAACAATAAAACCTTATCTGTTATCTCTGGCACAAGCGAAATTAGTCAGCAAATCTCGGGTTTAGTAAATCAGGCGGTCACGTCTTTGCAGTTTGAAGACATGTGTCATCAATTAAGTGAACACATGGACAAGCGTTTAAATACTGTTTCGGACCTTATTCAGGTTATCAATGATTTGCCTTCGTCATCAGAGAGTGATGCTGATCTGGCGGCATGCCAACAGCAATTTCTCGAGGTCAAAAAAACTGTAGCTGAGCTGCACAAAAAAATTGACGAAACTCAACACAGATCAGTTACTCAAAAAAATGTCGATGCAGGGGATATCGAACTCTTCTAAAGCATATCTGGCACATTGCTTGCTCTTATCTACATGAACAAGTCGATAACGACGATTGAGTAGGAGAGGCGGTATGCCACAAAGTGTTTCTATACAGACTGATAATGTCGTCAATACAAAGCCTGCAAAGGCCAGAGAAGTATCAAAAGATAATACCTTCTCTGAGACGTTAGACAAGCATATCAATACAGCTGAGCATAAGCCTGCTGAATCCACTAAGGCCCCGTCGAAGTCCTCTGAAGCTTCCGAGAATAAACTCAACGAACAATCTGATAGTGATGATAAAGTCACTGCCGAGGCAGAGGGGCAAACGGAAAAAACTGACGCTGATGACGGCAACAAATTGCCGTCTGATGACCAAGATAGTGAAAGTGATAATGCCGAAAGCAATGTAGTGTCATCTGACTCTCATGCTGATGTGAGTGTTGAGCCTGAGCAAAAAAACGCTGTGTCGGTATCCGCCTCTGAAACGAAAGTAGTAAACAGCGATAACAAAGTGAGCACTGCTGAGGTGGCTGAGAAATCTGTAGGCAAACAAGCCGTTGCTGAGTCAACAACACCGAATGCGGCTGCTTCGACTCAAACAAAATCGACTAATGAAGCTTCTGAGTCTTCTGTGATTAACAAAAAACAGCCTGATGCCAGCCTGGTGACAGTAACCAATACAGAAAAAGCGGTTATCAAACAAACTCAACATGCTGCCGAGGGTGACAAGGTACCGAATTTCGCCAAGGCACTACAATCCATGAATGAGGCCGACGGTAAAACTAGCGAAATTCGTGCTGATATTATGGATGCCATTAACAGACAGCGCCAAAAAGTCGATGGTGAACAGAATATGACTGTTCGTAATATGATTGCCGCTCAAACAGAAAATAAAGATAGAACGGAGATAGATTTGTCTGGTATTCGAGCAGATAAAACGCTTCAGGAGCGTTTATTTGGAGCGACCCCGACAACGAATACGTCGACAGCTAGCAGCGTAGCATCAACATCAGGTTCATCACCTTCGGCATCAGCCAGTGCAGTAGTGAGTTTACCGGTTCAGCCCAATATACAAAGCTCAGCATGGTCACAGGTGATGAATAGCCGTGTGGTCTGGATGGCCAAAGAGGGTATTCAACAGGCAGAAATGAAAATGAACCCGGCAAATTTAGGCCCTGTTGAAGTAAAACTCCATGTACAAAATGAACAAGCCAGTGTAACTTTCTTAGCTCAGCACTCGACAACGCGCGATGCGCTGGAACAAGCTTTACCAAAATTACGAGAGAGTTTTGCCGAAAACGGTATGCAATTGACTCATGCTGAAGTAGGTCAGCAACAGCAACAACAGCAAAGAGATGAGCAGCCACAGCAAATGCAAAATTCTCAGAATTTTACTCAAGCCAATCGTCAAAGTGACGATATAATGAGTGAAGCCGACGAAACAGCAGGTTCAGTTACGCAGGATAGTGGCCTGAGCTTATACGTCTAAGGCATAAAATAATAATATTAAGTTCAATCCGGGAGAGACGGGCGTGTTTAAACTTGAAAATTTCTCTTTGAGAAAACGCATGTATATCATTGGTGGGCTGGGTGTATTCGCCTTACTGGGACTACTTGTTCTTGAAGGCTATATGTATCACTCTGATATCAAGAAAATTGAAGCAATTTATATCGCTGCGATATATGTCGTCGTCGCCAGCATTTCGGTGATTGGCATCGCACACTACATAGGCCGTTTTGGTGATAAACGTGCTACCACCTTGGTCGGTGCGATTCAAAACATCAAAAAAGGTGACCTCACTAAGAAAGTGGCCATATCAGGTAAAAGTGACTTTAGTTGGATGGCATTTGAATTAGACAGTGCTAGAAAAAATGTTGCTAACTTAGTTCACACACTTGTTGGTGGGGTAACGCAGCTCACTTCAGCGAGTGATAATATGCAAGCCATCAGTAAAGAAACGGTGGATGGTGTACTCCGTCAACAGTCTGAAACGACTCAGGTTGCGACGGCAATGAATGAAATGACAGCCTCAGTGCAAGAAGTAGCAAGAACAGCATCGAGCGCTGCTGAAGCAGCTCGTAATGCCGATATCGAGGCCAAGGCTGGTAAACAAGTTGTCATGGAAACCATGCAGGCTATTGACTCATTGGCCACTGAGGTGGAAAAAGCCGCAGAGCAGTTAAGTAGTCTGGAGTCAGACATTGGTAACATCGGCGCGATAGTGGATGTCATTCGTGGTATTACAGAACAAACCAACCTACTTGCACTGAACGCTGCGATCGAAGCGGCACGCGCAGGTGAGCATGGTCGTGGCTTTGCTGTTGTTGCTGATGAAGTTCGTACACTGGCGGCGAGAACACAATCTTCTACGCATGAAATTGAAGAGATGGTTGAGCGATTACAGCAAGGCGCTCAAGTCGCTGTTAAGGTCATGAACGAAGGTCGTGAAAGAGCAAAACATAGTGTGGAAAAGGCATCAAGTGCTGGTGCTGCCTTGGACTCTATCACCGCTATGATTTCAACCATGGATGAAATGAGCGCACAAATCTCCAGCGCTGCGAATGAGCAATCTTCCGTAGCTGAAGATATTAACCGCGGTATTGTTAATATCAGTCAGGTGGCTGAGCATACAGCGGAGGGCGCGAGAGAGTCTTCAGTCGCTGTCGAAACCTTGAGTAATCTTGCTACCCAACTTCAGGAAGCGGCGAGTAAGTTTAAGGTATAACGTTTCACACAGTTCATAAAAAAAGCCCGGGTAACCGGGCTTTTTTATTTAACGTAGACTTTGTTCTATCTCGTCAAGTGCCTGCATCGGGTCGGGTGCTTTGGTAATTGGACGGCCAATCACAAGGTAATGGCTTCCCGCGTCTAATGCTTGTTTGGGTGTCATGATACGATGTTGATCGCCTTTTTCACTGCCTTCCGGTCTTATGCCAGGAGTAATAAGTTGAAAGGTATTACCCAGCGTATCTCGGAGGGCACTGGATTCCTGAGCCGAGCAGACGACGCCATCAAGACCACTTTGTTTTGCCAATTGAGCAAGTCGGGTGACAGTCTCAGACATATTGCCGGTAAGGCCAATCTGATCAAAAGTCGTTTGATCCATGCTAGTCAATAACGTTACACCTATCAATAAAGGTTTATTGGATGATTGTTCAACTGCTTCTCTGGCAGCACGCATCATGGCTGGCCCGCCGAGCGTATGCACATTTAACATCCAAACGCCTAAGTCAGCCGCCGCAGCACAGGCTTTTGCCACTGTATGCGGAATGTCGTGATATTTCAGATCGAGGAAGACATCAAACCCACGCGATACTAAGTCAGTGACAACTTGAGGACCTGAACGGGTGAAAAGTTCTTTTCCCACTTTCACTCGCGCACGTTCTGGATCAATTTGATCGGCCATTTGCATGGCATCACTCGCGTTAGCATAGTCAAGGGCAACAATGATTCTAGAGTCGGACATTGATATCTCCATTACTTATAATGACCGTGATCCTACCTTAAGAAGATCAGAATTGCGTCTGTTTCGCCGTTTAGATCAAGAAAATGATATGCTGTCGGGCGTTTTTTGCTGAGAATGAATGAATGAAATTTGATTTACTTGCGCGAGATGGCTTTGCTCGTCGAGGACGCTTAACTTTTTCTCGGGGAACCGTAGAAACCCCAGCTTTTATGCCTGTTGGAACGTATGGGTCAGTTAAGTCTATGACGCCAGAAGAAGTCGGTGCAACAGGGGCTGAAATCTTATTAGGTAATACATTTCATTTAATGTTGAGGCCCGGCACCGACATTATCTCAGCTCACGGTGATTTGCATGACTTTATGCAGTGGCAAGGGCCAATTCTAACTGACTCTGGCGGTTTTCAGGTTTTCAGCTTAGGCGAGTTGCGTAAAATTACAGAGCAAGGTGTGCATTTTAGTTCTCCAGTCAATGGTAATAAAGTATTTCTGGGTCCTGAAGAATCGATGGCTGTGCAGCGTGCATTGGGTAGTGACATCGTGATGATTTTTGACGAATGCACCCCCTATCCTGCTGATCTTGAAACAGCAGCAAACTCTATGGAGTTATCCCTACGCTGGGCAAAACGCAGTAAGGAAGCCCACGGCGATAATCCTTCTGCGTTATTTGGTATCGTGCAAGGTGGGATGCATGAGCAGCTGCGTCAAATTTCACTGGATGGTTTAACAGAGATTGGCTTTGATGGTTATGCCATCGGTGGACTGTCTGTTGGTGAGCCCAAAGAGGACATGATACGCATTCTTGATTTTCTGGCGCCAAGAATGCCTGAAGATAAACCGCACTATCTTATGGGGGTTGGCCGACCTGAAGATCTTGTCGAAGGTGTGATGCGTGGCGTGGATATGTTTGATTGTGTCATGCCAACCCGTAATGCTCGAAATGGACACCTATTCGTTCATCAAGGCGTCATCAAAATTCGTAATAGTCGGTTCAAGACGGATACGAAACCTCTGGATCCCTATTGTGATTGTTATACCTGTCAAAATTATAGCCGGGCATATTTACACCACTTAGATAAAACAGGTGAGATGCTTGGCCCTCGGTTAAATACCATCCATAACCTTCATTATTACCAGACATTAATGAAAGGCTTAAGGCAGGCCATAGAAAACAATACGCTGGAACAATTCCGCCAAGAGTTTTATGCGCTAAGGCAAACCGAAATTGTTTAAAACGCTTCAATGCTATCGAACACTGGGTCTGCTGTGGCATAATCGGTTTCTTTTTTCTTGTTGATTTTGAGGATTAACGATGGACTTTTTTATCTCTCCGGCCGCTGCTGCTGATGCAGCGACAACAACGGCTGCTTCTCCAGGCATGATGGATTTCGCATTTCCTATTATTTTGCTGGTGTTGTTCTATTTCATGTTAATCAGACCGCAGCAAAAACGCGCTAAAGAACACAAGGCTATGCAGTCTGCATTGGCAAAAGGTGATGAAGTCGTTACCGATGGTGGCCTGATGGGGAAAATTATTGAAATCACTGATAACGCTATCGCTGTTCAGATTGCTGAAAATGTTGAAGTGAAAGTGCGTCGTGAATCAGTGAATGCTGTTTTGCCAAAAGGTACATTGAAAAAGCTATAAAGTCTGGCCATCGCTTCAGATGGCTTGAAAATGTCAGGAATTAAATATGAACCGATATCCACTGTGGAAAAATCTACTCGTTCTTGTTGTGTTACTGGTCGCAGGGCTCTACGCGCTACCCAATCTTTATGGGGATGACCCGGCAGTCCAGATTTCTGCTGGCAGAACGGCCACAGTGGACTTGGATCTAGCAGACAAAGCAGAAAAGGCTTTAAAAGAGGCTGGGATTGATTATAAAGGTGTTCAGCTTGAAGATGATAAGTTACTCATCCGGCTGACCTCTGCTGATAATCAATTAAAGGCAAAAGATGTCTTAAGTAAAACCTTAGTCGGTGATTACATCATCGCCTTGAATCTTGCCTCCACAACACCGCACTGGTTAGCTTCTATGGGCGCAGAGCCGATGAATCTGGGCTTGGACTTGAGAGGAGGCGTTCATTTCCTTATGCAAGTCGATATGGATGCTGCGGTTAAGCAAAGCTTAGATAGCTATGGTAGCGATATCCGTTTATCACTTCGTGATGAAAAAATTCGTTATAAACAAATCAAAGTAGAAGGGCAGACTATTGTTCTGGTTCTGAGAAATACTGAGGACAGAGATAAAGCGGAAGCGTTGATCAACAATGATTTTAATGATCTTCAAGTGACCGTTTCAGAAGATGAGGCTAACCCTGAGCTTATTATGAATGTGTCTGAACAGAGCATTCGTGAAACAAAACAATTAGCCTTACAACAAAATATCACCACCTTGAGAAATCGCATAAACGAACTGGGTGTGGCAGAGCCGACTGTGCAACAGCAAGGCGAAGACCGAATCGTCGTCCAGCTACCAGGTGTGCAAGATACTGCTCAAGCAAAGAAAATCCTGGGAGCGACGGCAACACTTGAGTTTAGACTGGTTGATATCGAGCATGATGTAAAAGATGCACTCAATGGCCGTATCCCACCAAACACGGAGCTTTATTACAGTCGTGATGGTCGCCCATACCTTCTTGATAAGCGTGTGATGTTAACGGGTGAGCATGTTATCAATGCGGCATCAACACTAGATGGTCAGTCTGGTTCGCCTGCCGTCTCCGTGACTTTAGATGGGAAAGGCGCGCGCGCTTTCAGTAATGTCACTCGCGATAATATTGGTAACCCAATGGCGGTGGTTTTCATTGAGTCTAAAATGGAAACAAAAGAAATTGATGGTGAGCTGGTATCTGTACGTCGCCAGGTACCTGAAATTATCAATGTAGCCACTATACGAGATCAGTTGAGCAAGAAGTTTCAGATTACTGGACTGGACAGCACTACGGAAGCACGAGACTTATCACTACTATTACGCGCTGGTGCATTGGCCGCACCGATAGAAATCGTTGAGGAGCGCACGGTTGGCCCAAGCATGGGACAGCAAAATATCGAGCAGGGTTTTGAATCTGTCATTATCGGCTTTATTTTAGTGCTTGTTTTCATGATTATCTGGTATCGAGTATTTGGTGTGTTTGCCAATATGGCACTGGCTGCGAACCTGATATTTATCGTGGCATTACTCTCATTACTCCAAGCGACACTTACCTTGCCAGGTATCGCCGGTATCGTTCTCACCGTTGGTATGGCTGTGGATGCCAATGTGTTGATTT
>CENM01039554.1_pt1 | contig 10717 bp, 23 predicted proteins | sample 530261 | NCBI WGS metagenome assembly CENM01 (sample SAMEA2619854, study PRJEB7988) | marine metagenome | biome: marine biome (ENVO:00000447); feature: deep chlorophyll maximum layer (ENVO:xxxxxxxx); material: "saline water (ENVO:00002010), including plankton (ENVO:xxxxxxxx)" | depth 80 m
TACAGGTAGAACTAGCTAAACAAATAGCAAAAACAGAGGTTGGTAATGTCAGTAACAACTAGAAGAACAAGCAAAAAAGGTATAGGCGGTTTTGAATATCACCCTTCCAAAGATGGGCGGGTGCGTTGGCGTATAGTTAGTAGAGAATTAGGCGGGAAACGTTTTCGAAGCGGTTGGTGTGCTGATGCTGAAACAGCTTATAAAGAGTGTTTAGAAGTCGTAGAAAATGCTAAAGCCCAAGCCAACCTTAAATACCCATTTATGACTGTTCATGGTCAAAACGTAAACGACATGTACGTACACGAACTTCTGAACATATACGCACATCAAAGAGTTACGTACTCTATAAAAGCAGCAGGTCAAAAGGAGTATGGAACCTATCAGCAGCAAGTTAATTTTGCTAAACGCTTCAAGAAGTTCTATCCAAATATCAAAGTAAGGGAAGTTACAGCTGCACATTTATATGATTGGCGCCAAGAGTTAGAACAACAAAAAACACCTGAAGGTAAATTTTACGCAAAGGCGGGTATTTCAAAATTACTTGGCTTTGTGAGAACTGCTTTTGAATGGGCCTACGATATGAAATACATAAAATCAAATGTATTAGGGAAACATAATTTTTCTGCGCGGATGTATAAGTATATTTTTACAAGAACTGAAGAAAGAAAGCACATTGCAGCGTTCACAATAGAACAGTTGAATTACTTACTACAGCTAGAAGCACTAACCCCTAGAAAGCAGCCTATACTAGATCTAAGGTACAAAACCTTATTCAAGCTGCAATTCATAACAGGTCTACGTATTTCTGAAGCCTTGGGGCTTACTTGGGATAAATTAGAGGGAAGTAATTTACACATTTCACAGCAATTTCAACCCGAAAATGCGCGGATGCCTGAATCTTGGAAAAATATAACTAATTACCAAGAAACAGTTGGTATAAAAAACCAAACAAAGACATATAAAGAACGAATAATACCTTTACCCGAATCTTTTTTAATAGAACTTCACGAATATAGAAAATGGCTTAGTGCTGCAGGGGCTAGTGTGTTTGGTAATAATGTATTGTTCCCTAGTAGATCTTCTGCAGACATTCAAGGGCGTTTGCCTGATGGAACATTTAGTGAAAGACCTGTGACACGTGGCCAAGTAAACAGAAGGTTAGTACAAGCAATGATAGCTTCGAAAATGTTTACAGATGAAGAAATATACGACGATGAGAAAAAACTTAGGACTCATTCTTTCAGGCGTGGTACAGGAACTACATTAGCTGATAACGGCACAGACGTACACACAATTTCTAATATCTTAGGGCACTCAAATTTGCATACATTGAAAGTTTACGTAAACCCAAGCACTAAAAGGCAACATAAATTAAAAGCAGAAGCGCTAGATGTTTTAGCGTCTAGTGTTTCGTGATTTTAACTCTTCATTAATTATAAAAGCCCTTAACACTAACTCATCTGATTTTGCTAGAGGATGCAGCGCTATTAATAAGCGCTGCATCGTTTGGCGTGTAACGTTGTTTTTATAATGCGCTTCTATTTTGCCAACATGACCTTCAGCTAGACCTGCTTTTGCGCTTAATTCGCGCGCGCTATAGCCTTTAAATTGCCTGATCCTTCTTAGGACCATACTAAAAGTTATGGCTTGCTCTAATTCTGTGTGATGAGTCGTTGTCATAATTATTAAGCAATATACCCTGTATTAATTCCATTGCAGTATCAGATAAATCTATAGAACGCCCTGAATATGCGTCTGGCAAACGATTTAAGCGTACATAAACGGGGCTACCGTCCATTGTCTCTAATCTTACAATAATCGAATTATCGCTATATATGATTGGATTCATTACGTTTTCCATAATATGTGTTAAGTAAGAATTAATTCAGATTAGAAGTAATTTACAGTATCCTTTCTTTTTTTGAACAATGACTTTATACTTTTTAGTAATCTATGATTACCAAAAATGGTAAAACATATTTAATATAAATCCTATTAAATTTAGAGGTAAACAATGGCATTGTCAATAAGTAAGCGCAAAAATATAACATCACCTATATCACGTTTGATAGAGAATGAATTATCAAAAAGGAAAATGACATGGAACCAATTAGTGAAAAAATGTGGATTTCAACCTAATTTCGCAACACGAGTTAGGCGTCAAGGAGTCATACCAACCCCTATTCAGGCAAGCGCGCTAGCGTCTGTATTGAACATAGATTGGACAATCATATGGAAAGAGTGCGGACACATAACGGATACACAAGTAAGAAACGTTACACCCGCCCACGATACAGCGCTGTATATATTGACTGAAGATGAAGCCTCAATTATTGATGCGTTTCGAAACACAAGTAATGATGCTAAAGATTATCTAATAGCAGCTTCGCGTGGATGCGCGAGGGCTTCTTCACATCAAATACAGGGACATGTACCCAATTTTCGTAGAAGTGTCACGGTAGCATTAGACTTTGTTAATGATCCTGCGTGGCTTAAATCTACCTATGGTTCTGAAGGAACTGATAGTGATGTAGTTTTAGATTATCTAGGACAAGCAGCCATTGTAGGTATAATTCGATATGCATCAACCCTGAAAGCTAGTCCTATGCTTGATGAAGAAGCAAAAAAAATTATACAAGAGAATTATTCGTTATTTAATCCGCTAACTTTTAAGAGTCGTTTAACTTCTTAGCTGCAAGACGGCACTAACCATGCCATGTATCTCTTTAGCATAATCTGGGCCAAGTTCGCGACACATGGAAATTAGGCTTTCTTCTAATGGTGTAAGCGTGCTTTCATGGATAGTGCTATTAACTATTCCTGCAGCAGTCCATAAAAGCATTTTTTCATGGCTTGAGAGATTAAGGGCGCCCTCTAGTTTGCGTAACGTTCGCGGGCGTGGTACATGGCCCTGTGTTTCTATTTTTGTAATAGCTGTTGTCCCAACATCCGCAGCCTTGCTTAATTCACGCGCGGTTAGATGCCTGCTGAATCTTAGCTTTCTAAATTGTTCCGCAAACTCAATATTCATGTCATTCATAGCAACAGATAATACACGCTTTTTTCCACAAAAGCATTAATTTTTATCAATTTCTGTAGAAAAGCGATATTTGCTATAGACGTTAGTAAAGCGTTGATGATAAACGTTTTAATCATCTTTCCTCTAGGGGGCTGCAGTCTGAATCTTCAGCTGCTTTTGGCGTAAGCAGTGCAGGCCCCTTAGAAAACTAAAAGGGGGAGCAAATGACCGAGACAGAGGAGTTATTGACCATAAAAGATGTCTGTGAACTCACAGGAACACATTATAAAGTCATAAAACAAGCTATCGAAGGGGGAGAACTAAGAGTCCTGTATTTAACGGAACCTAAGACAACTGCAAGTCATAGAAAAATACGTATTACTGCAAGTTCTTACAATGCTTGGATCTATGCTTTAGAAAAGAAAGCTGCACGTGAAAAAGCCACACCTGAATTAGAAGTACGTGTAGGGAATGAGCGCTAATAGCGCAATTTCGGTACAGAGACAAATACATTATTTATACAGGGTGAAAACAAAGAATAATGACACTTTCACGTGGTGCCATTTACCTGTTTATAACGGCGTTCGAATACCTGTAGAAGTTATGTTTACTGTAGAACGTGCCAAGAAACTTTTAGATGCTGTTTTCCCATTGGTTCGTATCACGCCAACAAGCCATAAAGAAATACAGTCATTTGTTAAAGCATTGCGGTTATTGATCGGTTTCGATTGTAAAAAAATAAGTTTATCAAGAATAGATTGGGGATACGCGCTATGACTAAAAAATCTCGTGCGCGCGCGCGCGTTACCAATAATACATATATACACACACACATAGAGAAAAAAATATTAACGAGAAAAAACTTTGAAAAAAACGCATTAGGAGAAGCAGCAATAGAGGCTAATGCAATTCCAAGTGTATTAGCTTCAAGAGGTATGTATGAAGACTTTAATAGGGCTGTAATGGGATTGTTAGAAGATGAGTGTCCAAGGGATTTTGAAGACACAATAAGTTCAGCATGTGAAATAGCAGGAGTACGTTATAAAACAGGGCGTTATGAATATGTAAAAACATGCACAAGCAGCAGGGGAGATTTCATCGTATATCCGTTACAGGGCAAGCAAGTAATAGATTTTAGGGGGAAATAGAAAAATGAGTAGATCAGATTTTCCTATAGCAAAATTATTGTACGAAACGAATGCACCCGATTATGTCAAAATCTTTGTCCTAGAGTTGAAGAAATCAACTGATGAAACAACAGCAATACTTATTGTTGAAGAAATACTGAGAGCATTTACGGAGCGTCTGCGCCTACTAAGTGAAGAGCGCTTAGAAAGAGAAAATGCTTTGCAGATGAGTTTGGATGAAGCATTAACACTTACTAAAGAATTGAAAGAACGTCTTATTCCTACGGGGGTTCGTCATGGCAACTAAACAAGAGAAAAGAGAATATCGCGCGCATTTGGCTTCACTTGTTGCGCTTTATTACGGGGAAACGAACTTTTCGCATAATACACAGATTGCGAAAAATGGAAGCCTTTTTGTAAAAGAGTCAGAAGTAAGCGATAAAGACAAGTAGCGAAAAGATTTCGCTGTTTTTGAATGGTGCGAAAAATGAAGAATGAAATACTAAGATTTAACCAACATACCAACGAAATCTACCAGATAGAGAAATATGCAATAGATAAATGGGAATATGAAGAAATCCAATCTCATTTCCTTTCCCATCCTGCACAAAGGCATTGGTGGCTATTAACTAGGATGCTAAAAGGTAGTGGTGCAAGAGAAGCAGAAATGATGCGCTTAACACCTAGCCATACTGAAAGAGTAGGGGATGTGATGGTTATCCATATTAAAAGGGGTAAAAAGCAGGATTCAGGAAAAACGGACGTTTATTCTAAAATTCCTCTGAAGCCTGAATTGTCATTTGATTTAGATCAATACATAAGAATTAATGGTATTAAAGCAGGGGATAGGATTTGGCCCTATACCGCGCGCGCCTATCAAATAGCTTTCAAGAAAGCAGCTATTGCGCGTTTTGGAATCGCAAGGCATCCACACGAACTCAGGGGCGCTTATATAAGAGATGGAGTCGATCAAGGCGCAACAGTTGAAGAAATGGGCGTTATGGTAGGTCATACGGACACGAAAACCACGTTGAAGCATTATTTCAATGTTGATGCTAATCGCAGAAAAGATATTAACTCAAGGATATATATCTGATGGATCATTACTTGATAGCAGCTGCAGCAATTTATTTAAGCGTGATAGCGATAAAGGATTATAAGGAGCGCAGAATACCTAATAGTTGGTTATTTGTGGGCACTATATTCTTTGCAGCTGCTATTGGGCTTTGGTCTGAAGAAATACGAAGTCCCATCTATTATTTTGACGGGGATTGGACTAGTCATAACCGCTTATTTTCCTTGGGCGTTGATATGATGCTTGCCCAAGCTGCGGGCGCTTGTGCTATAGCCTTGCTTGCCTTGTTATCACAAGGTGCGATAGGCGGCGGCGATGCAAAACTAGCTGCTACTGCAGGTGTGATAGTTGGTTTAAATGCGCTTTTGACAGCGCTTATTATCGGATTAAGTCTAGCTGCTGTAGTTTTATTAGCCACTAAAAAAACAATACCTTTTGCGCCTTTCTTGGGCGTGGGGACTATTGCGGCATTTTTTATTTGAATTATCGCTTTTTAAAAAATGCCCCGCGCATAAATTCGGCTTCTTGAAATGCAGTAAGAACCGTAAAAAGTACTGCAACAAAAGTTACTGCTAACATAGCAAACCCCAATACGGGTATTTGCAGTGTATTAAAAGCATAATCACTTAAATAAAACGCACCTAGAGTTCCGCTTACATGTGCTAATGTATGCACAATATCACCCCCAAATTTTCTGTGCTGCAGCAATGCCTGTAGCAAACAATGCTATTACTAAAAACATGATTGACCGTAAAACAATTCTATCTTGCATCAGTGTTCACTCCTTGCTCGTCCATTTTCTTTATCTATGACAAAATCGTTTTCTATCAGAAGAGCAGTAAATTTATTAATGGTCCTAGCATCTTCAGGTAAAATATCTTCCATCTCTTTAAACATTGCTTTTATCTCAAATTCGCGTGTTAATTCGCACATTTCTATCCAATCTACTTCTAAGTCCGATATATCATCCACGCGGTTATTATTGGTTTGATCCCAATAATGACTATCGGGTAGTAAGTCCTCATCTTCATCGACGCCTTCTAGCTTATAACCAAGCCTGCGCCACTCTTCAGAAGTCGCAGCTGCAAAGCTATCTCGCATATAAAGCGGTATAACGTGTGCGTCTGTGCTGTAGTGGTTAAAGGTATGTTGGGTGCCAAACCAACTGTAGAACCAATCTGCTTCATGCCAAAACGGGGGCCAAGGTCTCTTGCGTTTAGGCTGCGGTATAAATGCGTCTTTCCAATCATGCACAGCAAACGCAATTCCGTAATCTTTTATTTTCCTGCACTCCACAAAAAGGTCGATTTGCTCGAGGGTACCCCTATCTAACCCTCTTGGATATTGCGTCGTAAAGACTATTTCAAGTTTGCTTTTGCGCAGCTGCACAAGAAATTGATTTAATGAGAAATTTTCATTGGTATTCCACTTTGTGCTAGCTGCTGCGGTTCCTATTTCATCAATCAAAAGCAAACCATTCTTTATTGTGTGATTGCGCGGATCATTCAATTTTTGTAGCAATAGACCGTCCGCGACATCCACTACATCACAGGGGTAATTAGCATAGGTTTTATAACCCTCAAAGCCTTTGTCCCTGTAAGCGTAAGTTAACATTCTACCAAGAGTTGTCATGGCAAGAGTTTTACCTTTTCCTCTAGGTCCCATAAGCATTATGGCTAAAGGATTAAAACTTTCTTGCAAAGTTGGCATACCCTGCGCTAAGTCTAAATCGTGTGCTTTCTTGTCTTCTTGTTCGCGGTTGATACTGACTTTCATTTCATGCGGTTTAGAAAGACTTATAACAGGTTTACTTCTTTTCAGGTGGCTTCCTATCATTTTGTGGGCCCTTGGGGTTGTTGTATTGGTGCTGTAGCGTCTATACGGTTGAACCAATTCTGCAATGCTTGCATCTGTCTCTGTTCACCTGTGGCAACGCCTATATATTGTTCTAATCCGCGTCCATCTAGAGCTCTGTTTAATTGGCCTGTTTGAAAAACCATTTCTTCATAATCCACCCGCCCATACTTTGCAGCCTTGCGCGCTAATAATCTCTTGGCTACTGCTAATTCTTTCTCGTTAAATATCGACTGAACTAACCAATCATTTTTATCATTGGTAATAGTGATAAGCGCTTGGGCTAGATTATTGGGTGCGTTGTTGGTGGAAGGCCGCCCGAAATAATCACCAATGGAAGGTCGGTTCTTTTCATCTGCTTTTTTAGTGTCTATTTTTTTGTCTTCTTCTGTCATCATTAAACCCCCGTTGTTGGTGTTTGTGCCTGAACGAAAAGAAAGACCGCAATTAATGTTGCAAGTATGAAACCTGCACCTACAACCGCATCTGCTTTTCCTAGACCCTGTTTAGCGCGCCTGAACCAATCAATGAAATCTATTGGATTCAATGAGAAGAAAAAGATACGCGCTCGTATAATTCCTTTGTCTACGGGCTTCTTTGTCGTGGTCATAACTTCCTCTAACAGGCTCTTAGGCACATAGGGTATTAACCTTGGTTTTTCTAGGGGCGTCACGAAACTTCTAAGGTCAATTACGCGCCCTTCCGTCATATCTTCATCATCTTCTGAAACATCATGCTCATATATGGGTTCATAATGATATTCATCTGTAACCCTTATCAATAACCATAAAGGCTGCATAAAATCGAAATACGGTATCATGGCCCGCCAATATTTTTTAAACGCTAATGACATAGCCACAAGACAAAGGATTAATGATGGGCCTATGGCTAATTGATATGTGGCTTTGAACAGTAAAGCAAAGCTAATACTGAATAACATAAAAGCTAATATCCACGTAACAGCACCTACTAGCAATGAGAAAAGAACCCTTACAGCCTTGGTCCCTTTAGGGTTTGGTAGATACCTACAACGGGAACCGAATTCTGCTAGCAATATATCTCTAGGCATTAAAGTGAAATAGGTGTGCGGATTAGCAACTATTAATGCTCTTTCATAAGCCACTGTGTTGTTAACTGCACTTTTTTCTTTCTTCTTGAAGCTGAATCTTTTACTTCTAGAGTCTTTTTGTATTGATTGTTTTGTTAATGTTGTCATAATCCCAACCCATTAGAAGCAGGACCTGCAGTAAAGAACCAAACTGCAGCTGCTATAGCTAGACCTGAAAATACAACGAGCATAAATGCCCCTGCTAACATCCGATACCACAATAATTGCCCGTCACCTTTTGAGTCCTTATGTTCAGCAATTAACGGCGCTTCGGTTTCAGCTGTTGCAACTGATAGATGCATGTTTCGTTCTATTAATTCCATTGGGGGCGGTTCTGCGCTTGGGGTAAGTGGTAACACCCCATGATCTTCTACCACTATTGCCCGTTGGTGTTGATCGGGTGGGGGTTCAGGGGGAATCCTGTTTGTAGCTTCTTCAATACTCTCTGCAACTATTGCGGGCTTATTGGGGACAAAGAAATCAGACCTGCGGACAACATGTGCTTGTTCTCTTTTCTTATCAACAACATATTTATCATTAAGTACACCTGATGTTTTAGTCCAACGGCCTGCTACGTCAAATCGGTAAATAATTACTTCACTCATAATAATCTGTACCTATCCTGAATATAAAATTTCCGTTTCGAAACATCTTCTCCTTTTTCAAAGTGAAACCAATGTGTCGTCCAATCATAGTTAATATCTAGGAAGCGAGATTCCACAGGGGGAATCCTACGTAATAATTCCTCTGTACGAAGTCTCATACAGTGCATAAGGCGTAATCCATAAGGACTACCGATACCCCCGTAGCCACTAGCCCACCTGCGGGCGTTATGCGGTGCTACATCTAATACCCTGAATAATTGATTTAAATGAGATAAACCAAGAAACAATCGCACTCTGTGCAGTTCTCGTTCAGTTGCGTTACGGGGTGCTAGCAGCCTGTTGTAACTGATAGTAGCCATATATATATATTAATAAATAATAATGAGTCTCGCTGATAGTCTCACAACTGAGACTACCCAACACCCTTCACATCTACTACATCTAGTAGTAATGGCAAAAGTATTAGTTGGAATGGGTTTATTTTTAGTGCTTGTTCTAGGCGGTGCTGCAATACCCGCGCTAGACGTTATGGCCCAAAACAACAACCACGCCCAAGCAAGCGGAATTGCTGAACGGTTCCCCATGATTTGGGCATTACTAATAGTCGTGCCTACAGCAGGCGCAGCTATCTTTGGGTGGTTTGCCATAAATTTGCATAAACGGTGAACGTATGCCTGCAATGTTTGGAAAGAAATTACAAGCAAGACGAGAGGAAGCATTTAAACAAGCGTGGTCACAAGAACCTAAATACGTGGAGTTACGTGAAAAAGAGAGACAAGCGTGGATCAAACGCGAAACAGCAAAAAGAGATAGGGATGATAAGCAAGTAAAAAAATCGTTAGCAGCTTATGACAAAGCAATGGAATTACGAAATAAAAGGTGGCGTGACTATTTTTCGAAACTAGCCAAATCTGAAATGAAAAAATTACGCAAAAAAAATCGCAGCTTCAAGGCAAGGCGGTAATTATGCCAGCAGAAAAATACCATCGGCAGATTGCAGCTATAGATCGCGATTATGCGCAAGTCAAAAAGCGAGAGGGCGAGCAAATCTTCAAAATGGGGCCGTCATATACCAATAGCCAATTTGAGAAACGTAACAATGCAGCATACAAAGTGCTGATAGCAAAACGTACTGATTTGCGTAGAAAATTAGGCAAGGGGGACATATTCAAAGGTGACGATCTGCATCAACAATGGGCTTTAAAAAACGGTCCGCGATTTTTAGTAAAAGCAGGTCGTGTTTTCGAATTGAATCAGCCACGCAAGAGCCGAAAAACACGCAGCTTCAAGGCAAGGGGCTGATAATGCCTATTAACAATACTTTTTCAGCAGAATTACTGAAGGATCGTGCCATAAAAAATAACATCGACGCTAAGACACTGCTTGTTCAATTACATGACGATCATGAATTTGTAGCAAAAGTTCTGAGGCCAGTACAAAAACAAATTATTCGCGATTACAAGAATAACAAGTATGACCGCGAAAAAGGTATCGAAGCACATATACGTGTATTTGATGCGTTGCAACAAAAATACAACCCGAAACCAACTAATCCCAGCAGCTTTTATGACGAGATGTACATGTATATGCCTATGACCAAAAGAGCAGCGGCACGGGCGTTCATGAATCAGTTTGAGCGCATACAAAATATCAAGTTAAAGCGCGACATGGCACGGCGCGGGCTTAAACGCAGCTTTAAGGCAAGGCGCTAATGATCCGCAGATTTAGAGTAGAAATCAAAGGTCCAAAAGGGACTGAAAGAGGAGTAGTAACTGCTTCACACCCTAGAGACGCGTACACGAAATTTGCCATGCGTGAAGGCTTTGTACCTGCTAGGACAGTAACAATACCAAAAGGGACCCACGCAACGGTCCAAGAAGTAGGAAGCATAGCTATTTATAACTATTCACACACAAATAGACCAAGAGC
>CENM01039552.1_pt1 | contig 10681 bp, 9 predicted proteins | sample 530261 | NCBI WGS metagenome assembly CENM01 (sample SAMEA2619854, study PRJEB7988) | marine metagenome | biome: marine biome (ENVO:00000447); feature: deep chlorophyll maximum layer (ENVO:xxxxxxxx); material: "saline water (ENVO:00002010), including plankton (ENVO:xxxxxxxx)" | depth 80 m
TGGTACAGCGGGTGGTGGGCGGCCACTACTGGACCATGAAAAACCTGGGCGTGGCGACCGCTTTCCGGCCAAGACTGGAGAAATTGCTGACCCGCGCGGGCTGACCGTTATCGCGGACAGCAAAACGCCGGCTTGCGCCGGCGTTGTCGGGGGCGGAGTAAGAGAGGATCAGAAAGCGGAGCGCAGGCCCACGCTGACCCCGGAGATTTGCTCCTCGTCCTGATCGTAATAGCGCATGTATTCCAGGTTGGCGCCCAGGGTGTCGGTGATATTGAAATCCAGGCCGGCGCCATAGGATTCATCCTCGAACCGCTCGCTTTCGTCCGTGCTGACACCGGCCACGGTGTACTTAACGTCCGCTTTCATTTTGCTGTAGCCGCCGATCACATAGGGGTGGATGGAATCGGACAGCGGCGCGGAGAGTTTCAGGTAGCCGCCGTACATGTGGTCCATGTCGTACTCGAAGGTACCCAGGGGCGCGTTCTTGGAATCACCGTCAATACCGGTGCCGCCGCGCGCTTCCAACGCGATAAAATCATTGAACTCAAAGCCGGCCCGCAACGTGACGCCGTCCACCTTCAGGGTGTCCTCATCAACGTCGTCGTTGTCGTACTGAATCTGATTGTAGTTGGCGCCGATGTAGGGCCCGGCCGCGAAAGCGCCGCCGGCCATCACCGAACAGGACAACACCATTGCACTACTCAGGATTCGGATCTTCATGTGCCTCTCCTTTGCGTTAGAAGTCAGTAATTTGAACATTGGCGCTTGGAGCCGTTCCTCCGGCCCGGTTAAATACGGTAAAAGGGCAGTGACGGAGTTCACGCTTTGCGAGGGGGAACACTAATGCAGGGAGCTTCATGGTTGGCGGGGCTCTGCTTTCTTCTTTTCGCGGGCACGGTGCAGGCTCTGGAATTGGGGAAGCAGCGCTCTGATTATCAGGCGTCACCGGACCTGCGCTGGCTGGAAGCCGCGCCCGGTGAACTGTCGCCCGAGCAGGCCCTGGAAGCATTGCGCAGCGGCAAGGGCCAGCGGCTGGGCAGCCGTTATCCGGCGATGGGGTTTCGGGAACAGGACCAGTGGTTCCTGCTAAGCCTGGACAACCAGTCCGACACCGGGCTCTGGTACCTGCGCGCCGGGCGGCCGCATCTGGATTATCTGGACCTGTATATCTATGACGCCGCGGGCACCCTGCTGCGCCACCAACGCAGCGGCGACCGGGTGCCCTTCGCGGAACGCCCCTTCCCTCATCACCAACTGGTTTTTCCGCTCGCCATTCCCCAGCAGGCGCAATGGTCGGTTCTGTTCCGAGCCCGTGGCGACAACGTGATCGACTTTCCCTTGTCGATTCGCGCCCCGGACGAATTCAACCAGCATGACGGCTACCTGAAGCTCAGCTACGGCTTTTATTTCGGCTCGGTACTGATCATGTGCCTGTTCAATTTGCTGATTTTTTTCTCCATCCGCGAGCCCAGTTATCTGCTTTACGTCCTCTATTTGGGCTTTTTCGGTTTGAACCTTTTCGCCCGCGAGGGGCTCGCCTATCAGTGGCTCTGGCCCGGCGCCAGCGAATGGAACCATCGCAGTTTGCCGGTACTGAATTTACTGACGCTGGCCTTTTCGATGTTTTTTTCCTGCTCGTTCCTGGAGCTCAAAAAAGCGGCCCCGGGGCTGAACCGCGTTCTCATGCTGGTGGGCCTGGCACTGATCGCGCTGGCCCCTTTCACCCTGCTCAACTTCACGTTTTTTATTCAGTTTTCTTCGGCGATTATTTTCCCCTGGCCGTTCATCGCCATCGCCCTGGCGATCTGGTCGATCCGCCAGGGTTACCAGCCGGCGCGCTTCTTCTTGCTGGCGTTCACCGCCGTGGGCCTGGCCTCGGTGATCTATATTCTAAAAACCTTCAACCTGATCGGCGGCAGCTGGTTGATCGAAAACGCGCTGCAGCTGGGCACCGTGACCGAGGCGCTGTTACTCTCCTTCGCGCTGGCCCACCGCATGACCACCCTGAAGTCGGAGAACGAGCGCATCCACAAGGAGGCCCAGGAAGCGCTGGAACGCCGCGTCGAGGAACGCACCCATGAACTGAACACGGCCCTCAGCGCCCGCAGCGAGTTCCTCGCGGTTATGAGCCATGAAATCCGCACGCCGCTCAACGGCATTATCGGCACCGTGGATATGTTGCGGGATTCAGATCTGGACGAGGCGCAGCGGCGCCAGCTGCATGTGATTGAGCAGTCCGGCAACACCTTGCTGGATTTGATCAATGACGTGCTGGACTACTCCCGGCTGGACGCGGGCAAGATGCCCATCGAGCAGACCGGGCTGGATCTGCCGGCGCTGATCGGCGAATGCGTGGCGCTGTTCGAGCACCGCGCCCGCCTCAACGCCAACGCCCTGAGCGAGAAGCTGGACCCGGATCTCGGTGAGTACTGCGTCGGCGATCCGGTGCGGCTGCGCCAGATCCTGGTCAACCTGATCAGCAACGCGGTCAAATTCACCGAGAACGGCCGCATCCAGGTCTCCGCGCGGCGGGACGAGGCCAACCGGGACTATGTCCTGTTCGAAATCACCGACACCGGCATCGGCATTCCCGCCGACCAGCAGTCGCGGTTGTTCGACTATTTCCACCAGGGCGATCAGACCAGCCGGCGCCGCTACGGCGGCACCGGCCTGGGGCTGGCGATCTGCCGGCAGCTGGCGGAAATCATGGGCGGTGAGATCGGCTTCCAGAGCAGCGAGGCGGGCGGCTCTTGTTTCTGGGTGCGGCTACCGCTTCCCGCCGGCAAGGCCCAGGCGGAGGCCGCGGTGCCGGAGCAGGAACGCCCCGCCAGCGTGGTCGGCGCCCGGCTGCTGATTGTCGACGACAACCACATCAACCTGCTGGTGGCCGAAGGGCTGTGCCGCAAGCTCGGCCACCAGTGCGAAACCGCGGAAAGCGGCGCCGAAGCGCTGGCGGTATTGCTGTCGCGGCCGGCGCAGTTCGATCTTATTCTGATGGATTGCGAGATGCCGGACATGGACGGCTTCGAAACCACCCGCGCGATTCAGGGCCTGCAGCGTCAGGGCCGTCTGCCGGTGATCCCGGTGATCGCCCTGACCGCCCACGCGGTGCCGGACAAGATCGCCGCCTGCCACGACGCCGGCATGATCGGGCATATCGCCAAGCCGGTGAACCTGCGCCGCTTGGACGAGGCCCTCAGCGGTGCATTGAGGGGCATGGCGAACAGCCGCTAGACGCTTTTCAGCAGATAGTCGGTGAAGCGGCTCAGGTCATTGAGCGAAGCGCAGCGCCGCGCGGCGCGGCAATAGGGTTGGTAGCGGGCCATGATGGCATCGCCGCTGTTCCAGCGCGAAGGCGGCTCCGGATTCAGCCAGAACACCTGTTTGGCACGGCGCGACACTTCGGCCAGATGTTGCTCACCGGCGGGGAGATCGTTGTTACGCGCATCGCCCAGAATGATCACGGTGGTGTGGCGGTCGATCTCGGACCCGCACAGCGCCACGAATTCCTCGAACATGGTGCCGTAGTCGGTGCCGCTGCCGGACACCCGGTCGAGAATCCGGCCCACCGCCACGTCCGGCGGATAGCGGTCGAAATCATCGGTGACCTCGTCGAAGCGGGCGGCGAACGCAAAGCTGCGCACCCGCGGCAGCACATCGGTCATCGCGTAGAGGAACTGCAACAGAAACCGGGCGGCGTCCCGCACCGAGCTGGAGACATCGCAGATCACCAGCACCTTGGATTTCAGCCGGCGCTTCTGGCGCCAGTGCAGCTGCACCGGCACGGCGTTATAGCGCAGGCTGGACGCCAGGGTGCGGCGCGCATCCAGGGTGCCGCGCTTGGCTTTTTTCTGGCGCCGCTGATGGAGGCTGGCGAGCCGGCGCGCCATGCGCCGCACCAGGGTCTGCACCTGTTTGAACTCACGCAGATCGCGGAACGGGGCCGCGCGCATGGTATGTTCGCGCAGGGCGCGTCCATGGGCGCGCCCGTGCAAATTGAACTGCCGCCGCACATGGCGCACCGCCAGCTCGCGAACCTGCTGGCGCCACTCACGCAGCTCGCCGGCACGGCGCTGGTCGGCACCGCGCGGTGAAGCGTCCAGCCGCAGGATCTCATCGTCCACCGCGCCCATGCCCATGTTCATCAACAGCCGGCGGGCGTAAAGACCCTGCTGGGTGATCACCTGCATATCGGTGAAGTCCATCTCGCCGGCGTTGCGTGCCAGGGTCTGCTCCAGCTGCCCCGCGTCCTGCACCACCAGCTCCGCGGCCTGCTCGGACAGGCCCTGCCCTTCCTGGGGCGAGAGCGGTTCGCCGCCCTCGTCGTGATCGCCGGCGTCCTCGTCCTCGGCGGATTCAAACTGGAAAAACGCCTCGAAACAGGCGTCGAAGTCCGGGCGCTCCTGCTGGCTTTTCACCAGGGTGAGCGCCAGGGTCTCGCGGAACTGGTCGCGGGGGTGGTAGCCGATCAGGGCGGCGGCGCGGAACGCTTCTTCCGCCTCCGTGGGCGAAACGCGCACGCCCGCGCCGCGCAGGGCGCGGACGAACTCATGCAAACGGCGGTCGGCCATGGTGACGCCTCAGGCGGAACGGGGTTTACGGAACCAGTGCGGCAGCAGGTCGCGGGCCAGCGCCACGTCCTGCTCGTTCTTGAGCACCAGCGCCAGGGTCTGCTCCACCAGCTCCGGCTCAAGGGTGTCCGCGTGCAGCAGCACCAGGGCGCGCGCCCAGTCCAGGGTTTCCGAGATCGCCGGCAGCTTCTTCATGTCCTGCTCGCGCAGGTGCTGGATGAACGCCACCAGCTGATCGCGCAGCTGCTCGCCCAGCTCCGGCACGCGCTCGGCCAGAATGCGGCGCTCCAGGGCGGCGTCGGGATAGGGAATATAGAGATGCAGACAGCGCCGCTTGAGCGCGTCGGAGAGCTCCCGCTGGTCGTTACTGGTGAGGAACACCAGCGGCTGATGCCGGGCCTTCACGGTGCCCATCTCCGGGATCGAAATCTGGAAATCGGAAAGCAGCTCGAGCAGAAAGGCTTCGAATTCCTGATCCGCCTTGTCGATCTCATCGATCAACAGCACCACGGGTTCGTCGGCGCGCAGGGCGCGCAGCAGCGGCCGCGGCTCGAGGAAGGTGTCGCTGTAGAAGGCATCGCCGAGATCGCCGAGCCGTTCCATGCTCTGCTCGAGGCTGTCGGTGTCCGCCAGCATCCCGCTGAGCTTGTCACGCAGCAACTGGGTGTAGAGCAGCTGCTTGCCGTACTTCCACTCGTACAGCGCGCGGCTTTCGTCCAGACCTTCGTAGCACTGCAGGCGGATCAGCGGCGCTTCCAGGAAGGCGGAGGCGGCTTTCGCCAGTTCCGTCTTGCCCACCCCGGGCGGGCCCTCCACCAGTACCGGCTTGTGCAGCTGCGCCGCCAGATAGACCGCCAGGGCGGTGCGCTGGTCGCAGATGTAGCCTTGCCCGGCGAAGCTGGAGATAACGTCGTCGAGGGAATCGATTCGGGTTTTCATGATGGGTCAGGCTCCCGGCCGCCGGCGCCCGGCTCAGTGCAGGGTGGTGCCTTCGGCCACTTCCACGGCGGGCGGTTCCACCACCGGCTCGCCGTCTTCGTCGGTAACGTCAAAGCGCATGGAATGCACTTCGCCGTCTATCATGTCGGGAATCCGGTCCAGGAAAGCGTCCAGGTGATCGGAATCGAAGTGACGCTCCAGATCGTCCAGGGTCTGCCATTGCTGCCACAGCATGATCACCCTGGGGGTGTCCGCCTTGACGTACACCTCGTAGGACACACAGCCATGTTCAGCGCGGGCCTGGGTGGCCAGCTCCTGGGCCAGTGCCACGGCGCTGTCGCGCAACGTATCACGGACCGGAATCACACCTTTTACGATGACCATATTGCCCCGGGGGTAGGAAAATAGCCGACCAGTATAACACGAACGGCCCTCTTCCTCACCCCGGTGCGCGGCCGGACAGCGCCTAGAGCGCCGTCTTGAAGGCCACCGAATCCGCCAGCGGGGCCCGCCCCACGCGGGTCCGGTTGGCCGCCACGTCCGGATCCTCATAGCCGAAACTGATGCCCACCAGGATGGCGGTGGACGCCGGCTCGCCGAAGATCTCGCGCACGTCATTGGGGAAGTAGCGCATGCTGCCCTGGGCGCAGGATCCGACGCCGTAAGCGGTCATCGCCAGCATCAGGGACTGGATGTACATGCCCACGTCCAGCGCCACGGTGGGGCCGAATTCCCGCTCCATGCCGATAAACACCACATGGGGCGCGTCGAACAGCTCGAAGTTTCGCAATTGCGCGCGCATGCGTCCGGGTTTGTCGTCCCGGGCGATGCCCATGTTGTTGTACAGCTCCACCGCGCAATCCACCTGCCGTTGCCGATAGACCCCGCTGAATTTGCCGGCGTTGGGCTCGAAGTCCGGCTCCATGGGCACGCCGGCGGTGACTTTCTCCACCATCCGGCGGCGCAATTCGTCGCGCACCTCGCCGGAGGCCACGAACACCTTCCAGGGCTGGATATTGCAGTTGGAGGGCGCCAGCTGGGCGAGTTCGAAGATTGCCTTGAGGGTTTCTTCCGGCACCGGCTTATCCAGGAAGCCGCGCACTGAGCGACGCGAACGGAGGGCGTCGGCCAGGGACTGGGTTTCAGCGCTCATGAACCTACCTTCTAATTATGGAATAGCGTTCCATCCTAGCGCCTGACGTCGGGGATTTCGATCCTTGCGGCTACAAACGGTCCCCGGCGGCCCAGCAACGCCCGCCCAGGGCAATGATCTCCACCTGATCACCGGCGTTCTCGGCCAGCTCGCGCCGCCGCGCCGGCGACACATCCAGCATGGCGATGCCGAGGCCGAACATCACCGCGATGGCCGCCTCCGCCTCGCGCTGGGCGGGCACCGGCGGGCGGTCCTGGGCGGCCACCGCCTCGCGCACGTCCTCGGCGAGCTCGTTGACCATCAGCTGCAGCTCGCCGTGGATGCGCCGGCGATAACTGGATCGCCGCCCCAGGCGCTGCTGCACCAGAAGGCGGAACTCATTTTCATAGTCCTGTTGAAAGCGCACGAAGCGCGCCACCAGTTCCCGCACCGCGCGCGCCGCGCCCACTTCGATCATGCTGCGCCGCCCCTCCGCCATGGAGGAGCGCAGGTGGAAACAGGCCCGGTCGATCAGCGCCAGGCCCAGGGCCTCCATATCCGGAAAATGGTTGTACAGGGAGGTGGCGGCCAGCCCCGCCTCGCGGGCCACCTCGCGCAGCCCCAGACTGTCCAGGCCGCGCCCGTCGGCCATCAAACGGCCGGCGGCGTCCAGGATCCGCTCGCGGGTCTGCTTTTTTTGTTGCTGCCGGGCACCTTCGCTCATTTCACGAACACTCGTTAGTTCAGAGGCCTTGCATATAGCCACAGAAAACAACCCCAGCGCAAGCGATCAAAAACCGTTTGACTAACAACTGTTCATAGAACAGAATGCCGAACACTTGTTAGTTGTAACGGGCAAAAAAGGGCGTCAACACTGGCCCTTTAGGCGTTGGCGGCGCATTATCAAACGGTCGCCATATTCAAGAACAATACCCGGTGCCGGCTCGGCCGTGGCCACCAGAGATGACAGCAAAGGGGTTTTCGCATGAACTACTTCGTTACCGGCGCGACCGGTTTCATTGGCCGCTTCTTGGTGGCGCGTTTGCTCAAGCGCGAAGGTGCCCGGGTGTTCGCACTGGTGCGGCCCGGTTCGGAATACAAGCTGGACGCCATGCGCCGGCGGCTGTGCGTGGAAGAGAGCCGTCTGGTGCCGATTACCGGGGACCTGACCAAGAAGCTGCTCGGTGTCAGCAAGCGCGACCAGGACGATCTGGTGGGCCAGATCGACCACTTCTTCCATCTCGCCGCCATCTATGACCTGAGCGCCGATGAAAACACCCAGCGCTACATCAACATCGAGGGCACCCGGCAAACGCTGAAACTGGCCGAGAAGGTCAACGCCAAGGCGTTCCACCATGTGTCTTCCGTGGCCGCCGCCGGGCTTTACGAGGGCACCTTCAGCGAGGACATGTTCGAGGAAGCCGGCGAACTGAACGACCCCTACCTGCTCACCAAGCACGAATCGGAAGCCCTGGTGCGCCAGGAAAGCCGCATCCCCTGGCGGATCTACCGGCCGTCACTGGTGGTCGGCCACTCCCAGACCGGCGAGATGGACAAGATCGACGGCCCCTACTACTTCTTCAAGCTGATTCAGAAGCTCAAGGACTTCCTGCCCAACTGGATCCCGCTGATCGGCGTGGAGAGCGGCCACTTCAACATCGTGCCGGTGGACTTCGTGGCCGACGCGCTGGATCACATCGCCCACCAGGAGGAAGGCAACGGCCAGTGCTTCCACCTCACCGCCGACCGCAGCTACAACCTGGGTGAGGTGATGGACATCATCGCCAGCGCCGCCCAGGCGCCGCGCATGCCGGTGCGCATCGACCAGCGCATGTTCGACGCGGTGCCCGGCTTCGTGCGCCGCGGGGTCAGCGCCATGACGCCCCGCTTGCTGATCAATCAGGCGATGGAGAACCTGGACATTCCGCCGTCGCTGATCAAGTTCCTGACCTTCCCCACCGAATACGACAACCGCCGCGCCGCCGCGGCGCTGGAAGGCAGCGGCATCGAGGTGCCGGAGCTGGAAAGCTATGTGCAGCAGCTGTGGGACTTCTGGGAAAACCATCTGGACCCGGACCGCGACGAGCGCGAGGACGAACTGCAGCCACTGCCCTCCCTGCCGGAGCGCGCCGAAGACAAGATCGTGATGATCACCGGCGCCACCTCCGGGATCGGCAAGGCCTCGGCCCTCAAGCTGGCCCGCGCCGGCGCCACCGTGCTGGTGGTGGCGCGCACCCCGGAAAAGCTGGAAGAGACCCTCCATGAGATCAAGCAGGTGGGCGGCAATGCCCGCGCCTACCGCTGCGACGTGTCCAATCTGGAAGCGGTGGACGAACTGGTCGAGCAGGTGCTGGCCGATTACGGCCGGGTGGATATCCTGGTCAACAACGCCGGCCATTCGATCCGCCGCTCGGTGGTGCACTCGTTCCAGCGTTTTCACGATTTCGAACGCACCATGCAGCTCAACTACTTCGGTTCGCTGCGGCTGATCATGCGGCTGATGCCGGGCATGATCGAGCGGGGCTTCGGCCATGTGATCAACATCTCCAGCATCGGCGTGCTGACCAACGCACCGCGCTTCTCCGCCTATGTGGCGTCCAAGGCGGCGCTGGATTCCTTCACTCGCTGCGCGGCCAGCGAGATGGCGCACCTGGGGATCCATTTCACCACCATCAACATGCCGCTGGTGCGCACGCCGATGATCGCGCCCACCAAGCTCTACAACCATGTGCCGACGATCAGCCCCAACCAGGCGGCGGACATGATCTGCGACGCCATCGTGCGGCGCCCCAAGCGCATCGCCACCAGCCTGGGCATCATGGGCCAGGTGATGCACTTCCTGACACCCAAGGTCACCGAAACGATCATGAACACCGGCTACAAGATCTTCTCGGACTCCGCCGCCGCCATGGGCGGCAAGGAAAAAACGCCGAAGAAAATCAGCCGCGAACAGGCCGCCTTCTCCCGGCTGTTCAAGGGGATTCACTGGTAAGCCGGCCACACCGGGCCGCCGGGCAACGGCGGTCATTGATCAAACGCTTGTTTGAATGCAATCTTAGGAGGTCTTCCATCTTCGTGGGGTGCCTCCAATGAACGACATCGAATGGCAGCGGCCGGACCTCCGGCCGCATATCAAACGCATCTCCGCCGCCGCCGGCTGGCGCTGGCGGCAGCGTTTCTCCCCCCGTGGCGCGCTGCGCCGCCGCGTCGCCGGCCAGGTGGTTCTGATCACCGGCGCCAGTTCCGGCATCGGCGCCGGACTCAGCCACCGCCTGGCCCGCGCCGGCGCCACCGTCCTTCTGGTGGCCCGCTCCCTCGACAAACTGCAGGACACCGTGGACGACATCCGCGCCGACGGTGGCCGCGCCCATGCTTACCGCTGTGACCTGGCCGACCTCGACAGCTGCGACCGGCTGTGCGAGCAGGTGCTCGCCGAACACGGCGGCGTGGATATTCTGGTCAACAACGCCGGCCGCTCGATCCGCCGCTCGGTGATGCACAGCCTGGACCGCTTCCACGACTACCAGCGCACCATGCAGCTGAATTATTTCGGCGCCATCCGCCTGGCGATGAACCTGATTCCCGCCATGCAGGCACGCGGCCAGGGGCATGTGATCAATGTGTCCACCATGGGCGTGCAAAGCGCCCCGGCGCGCTTCTCTGCCTACCTGGGCTCCAAATCGGCGCTGGAAGGCTGGACCCTGGCGGCCCAGAACGAGCTGGTGCACACCGGCGTGGAATTCACCCTGATGAATTATCCGCTGGTGCGCACGCCGATGATCGCGCCCACCGCCATCTACCGCTACGTGCCGGCGATGAGCGAAGAGCGCGCCGTGGACTGGCTGTGCGAGGCGATCGTCACCCGCCCGAAACGCAAGGTGCCGGCGTTCGGGCTGGCCTCCCAGGTGATGTACCAGGTCCTGCCGAAAACCTCCGAGTTGATCGTCAACACCAGCTTCCAGCTGCTGCGCGACAAGCGGCGCTGACCCGGGAAAGGGCAAAAAAAAGGTTCATCGCGGATTACCGGGAAAAGCGGCTT
>CENM01039550.1_pt1 | contig 10663 bp, 7 predicted proteins | sample 530261 | NCBI WGS metagenome assembly CENM01 (sample SAMEA2619854, study PRJEB7988) | marine metagenome | biome: marine biome (ENVO:00000447); feature: deep chlorophyll maximum layer (ENVO:xxxxxxxx); material: "saline water (ENVO:00002010), including plankton (ENVO:xxxxxxxx)" | depth 80 m
TATCGCGTCTTCATTCAAGTTGAGTGCTTCAAAAAATATTGGGTTTGCTGTGTTGGCAAAGAACTGTTTGTAATCTTCACGTCGTTGCAATGCACTTTGCAGTGGCTTTTCGATTTTTTGAATAGCAACTTTTACTGCTTTCATAAGCGTTTCGACGCCCGTTATCAATGACCGATTAGTATTGTTGTGGTTTTCTTGTTCAAAAGCATATGATCCTTTATTGACGTCCTTCCAATTTCTATAGGCCAGATCTTTAGTCAGTTTTACTTGGCCTTGATCATCTATATTGAAACCTAATCTGTCAGGGTTGATACGCTCATCAGCAATGCCACCTTGCTTAGGCCTAAATCTAAAATCTATCACCTGTTTGTTATACAAGGCAGCATGAGGAAACTTCGGACATATTTTTTTGATTTCAGGAATGATGGTTTGCTGTAAGTAAGTAGCAGGGTTAGAAGTCAGAACCGACTGTCTGACTGCTTTATTGTCGAACTCAACGACTACTCTGACATAAGGATGGGAGCACCATTGACTGCCTGATGAGTAAAAGGAAGACATGGTGGTGAATCCTTTGCCTTCATGCAAAATGAAGTCATTCAAATCGTTATAGTAACGCTCACTTTTATCCTGTGCGCTCACCTGACCACAACACATTAAAAGAGCTAGCAATACCAAGATAGGTACATCTGATCGATTTTGCTTCATAAAAGAATCCTTTTTTATTTTAGCTAATGGTGTGGTGACAAGATTAAGTCAATGCATTCATTTTAATGGTAAGTGAGAAATGTGCAAATTCATATAAATCATAAGGTTACGGTTTAGTGCATATTGCTGGCTGGCCCGGCACTGACAGTACTGTTAGATGTACGCCTAAACCATTATGTTTATCAGTAATGACACTGTAAGCAAAAGTGTTATAGATTGATGGCAAATAGGCTGTTACTTATTTGTAAGATTCAATATGAATGAGGCAGATTGCTCACCTAATCTGCTCGCTCAACTGCCCTCAACACTCAGTTAATCAAATACGTTTAATCTAATGGATATGGAAGGATGACACCATTCTTATGATGTTAACTGCGAATAAATAATAGAGGAATATGTGATGTTGAAACTGTTATTACCGGTCGTGCTTTTTTCTTTAAGTTCGGTGAATACTCATGCTAGCGATATACGAAAAGAAAATCTTGGCAATGTTGAAGGTGTGATGGCTACCGCTCACGGGTATTGGAAAGGTGATCAAATCTTCTTCAGGCACGACGAAAGTTTATACAAAATAATGCTTTCAGCTTATACCAACACCGGGGCCTTTGACGCGGATATGCCATTGCAAGTGAATATGTCAGGGACAAAAAATACTTTATGCTCTACTTATTTTCTCGACAAGGACTATTCGTATGATGAAATGAAGGCGTTTGCTGAACAGTATTTGAGATCAAAGGTCAGGCTGCTTAATGTCCATCAAGTCTATTTAAACAATAAACGGTTGCACTGTACCTTTACTGATTTTGACGTGCTGGCGACGCGACAGGAACTGGCTGAGCAACGAGAAAAAGAGAAGCAAAAAGTCATTCAGGAAAGAGAGGGCTTTAGCTTTGAAGGTGATTTGGACGTGCAAGTGCCTTATCTCACGCTCAGATTTAAAGGGGTCAACACGCCTCGTGTTCTAGATGGCGAAATAACAACTGAAACACTACATCATTATTGCGGTAATACCATTCCCTACACACAAGCCATGAAAAAAGAGCAATTGCTTGAGATTAGACAGGGCCTGAAACAATCTGGTGGTAAGGCAAAGCTGAATAAGCTAAAAATTTCGGATGGCAAATGCACTTTGGAAGAGATTGTTCCTGTACGCTAGTTCGAACACAAAATGACATTTTTCTGCTACCGCTATTCTTGTATGGATGCAGTGATAAGCACAAATAGGGAAATTATTCGATAACATCGCGGTCGAAAATGTCTTTTGCTGGGTTCAAGCCCGATATAATTAACTGTTAATTTTATTTAAGGATTTACCTCTGTGTTTCGTTCCTTTTTCCCTCAGCCTAAACTGTTTTTTCTATCAGCACTTATCTGGACAGCCATTGTGGTGGCCTTTTGGTATCTATTAGGTGACGATATCGGGCGTTGGTTAGGATTTAATTTGCCGGATGGTGAGACCGAGCCCGTTATCGGCGTCGGTTTTTTTGTGACACCGCAGTTCCTTTGGTTTTACTGTTATTACCTGTTTGTCTCTGCTGTCTTTGCTTTGTTCTGGTTCACGTATTCACCGCATCGCTGGCAGTGGTGGTCAGTTGTCGGTTCCCAGCTGATTCTCTTTACAACTTACTTTTCAGTTCAGGTCATGGTTGCCATTAATGAGTGGCGACGCCCGTTTTTTGATGCCGTGCAAAATGCACTGAGTAAGGAGGGGAGTGTCACCTCAGACCTTTTATATGGACTGATTATAGATTTCGCTTCCATCGCTTTTGTCGCCATTATTGTGCTGGTGATGACAAACTTCTTCGTCAAACATTATGTGTTTCGTTGGCGCACAGCGATGAATAATTATTATGTGTCTCGTTGGGAAGAAGTGAGAAATATTGAAGGTGCTTCGCAACGTATCCAGGAAGACACCATGCGTTTTGCCTCCATTGTTGAGGACTTGGGTGTCAAAATCATTGAATCAGTGATGACACTGTTTGCCTTCTTACCCGTATTATTTGCCTTATCGAAATATGTCACTGAGTTTCCATTAATTGGTCAAATACCGGCACCTTTGTTTAATGCGGCGCTAGCCTGGTCAATTTTCGGTACTTTGGTGGTGGCTATTGCCGGTGCTAAGTTGCCTGGTCTTTATTTCAAAAACCAGCGTGTGGAGGCGGCCTATCGTAAAGAGCTGGTTTATGGTGAAGACCATGCTGATCGTGCTCAACCACCGACACTCAGAGAGTTATTCGGCAACGTCAGGAAAAACTATTTCCGTCTTTACTTTCACTATTGCTATTTCGATATCTTCCGCTACAGCTATCTGCAAGCCGATAATATTTTTGTCTATGTGATTTTGATACCAACCATTGCCGCGGGGGCCATCACGTTTGGTCTCTTGCAACAAATCCTGACGGCATTCGGGCAGGTCTCAAGTTCATTTCAATACTTAGTTAATTCCTGGGCGACGATCGTTGAGTTGCAATCCATCCATAAACGTCTGGCTGGATTTGAGGCGACGTTTGAGGGACGGAAGATGCCAGAATTAGCGTGATTCATTACTGGAGAATGTGCTTAAGAAACGCTTTGCGTTTGCTCTGTAACGGTTAACGAGATAGCTCTGATGCTAGCTTTTGATAGGCGGTTTTTATATTGAATTGAAACGATAAAATTCATATCCGTTGTAGAAAAAGAACGGCATAATATGGCAAACCAATTTCTGGTTCAGGCATTGACTGACAAGTCATGACGCATTTAATCATTGGAATATCAAATGATACGCATTGGGTGGTTGCTTTGCATTTTATACAGTTCGAGCGCATTGGCTGCGGGCGAAGTTGAAATCCCGCTTCTGGCTGAAACCAGTCACCTTCAGACGGCGATAAGTCGCGTCCTTGAATTTGATGAGAATGGCAAAGCGACACTCGGGCAAGATCCATGCAATCGCATTGATTTATCCGATATGAAGATGGCCACAGAGGATGACAAACTGTCGGTTGACATGGCTGTAGCGGCAACCACCGGAGTCCGAGTATTTGGTTCCTGCCGAGGGTTAACACCATGGCAAGGGCGTCTGGCATTAAAATTGATGCCTCAAGTGACCGAGTCTGGCCTTGCAATAGAGTTTATTCTCACATCGATTGAATTATCACGCCCCGATAATAGCCCCGGTATTCTAAGCAAACCTGTACAGGTGATTGCGGATGCCTTGGTGCTGCCACGAATGAAAACAGTGAAAATTGATCTGGGTGGGCCGCTTAATGAGTTGGATGGTTTAATAGAACAGTTACTAGGGCCAAATAGCACACAAAGCGTTGAGCAATCCTTGGTGCAACGCACGCATATTTCACGTCTCCAGACAGAAGAAACAGGTTTAAAAGCATGGATCGCTTTTCAGGTTCGGGCATCTGACCCGAGTCATAAATATTCTGAGCCGGTTTTAGATGCCGATGAAGCCGCACAATGGCAAACGCTTGAAGATGAATTCGATGGCTTCTTGACTACAATTATTTCAGTACTGGCTGAGTCAACCGACTCTCATGTGTTAAGAATGGAATTGCTCGCCATTTTGCTGGATGCAAGGTATGCGATTGCTGAGGCGCTGACAACCGATAACCCCGAGTCTGATCCTGTTCGTGAGTTATTTTTAACCACGTGGGAACGCTTACGCCCACTGATGAGTGAGCTTGAAGGAATGGATACGCCAGGCTTGGAAGTCGATTACAAACTAGCTGCATTTATTGCTGGTGGTGACGCGCTTCGTGCACTAGATGCACTTGGACCTGAATATGGTCTGGAAATTACTCGGGATGGTCTGCGTAGACTTGCTCGCTTGTTACTGGCTGGAACTGCACCACCGCGATTTACACCGTTACCGTTAGAGGTGGACGAAGATTTTCGTGACCTGTTTGGTTTTGATACCGGAAAGAAGTTTGCACCCACCACCATCGAAGTCACACAAAGTCTCGTTGAAACGGTGAGTTTATTAGGTAGCTGGTTAATGCCAGTTGCCCATGCTGCAACCATCTCACCTGCTGAAGCCTTAAAAGGTATGGTGCCACAGCGTGACAACCTTGATGATTATCTCGATTTGGTTGCCAGTTTATTACAAGAACAGTCAAAGTCATGGTTGGCGAATAATAAAAAGATGCCTGCCAGACTGACAGAGCGACTTGACCCGCTTGTTCGGGCGACAGCATGGAAAGAGTCCTGTTGGCGTCAGTTTTCTGGTTCGACTAAAAATCCCCAAGTATTGCGTTCGGCAGTGGGGGCGGTGGGTATGATGCAGATCAATGGTCGGGTGTGGCGTAAGGTTTACGATCTCGACCGCCTGGTTGATGAAGTGGACTACAACGTGAATTCCGGTATTGATATTTTGACACACTACATGATTGATTACGCCATCCGCCGTGGCGAGCACGAACAACCCGGTGGTGATGATAATTTGATAAAAGCAAGTTATGCCGCCTATAACGGCGGACCAGGTCAGTTGGCACGTTATCGTAGTGAAAATACACCCGCCAGATTACGTTCCATCGATAATACATTCTGGAGTTACTACACCAGCTTCAGCTCGGGTCAACTACCTGATATTTCAAGCTGTTATGTGGTCAGTAATTAAAGACTGAATAATCTCACGAATCCAGTACGTACATTTGAGGAGTAAACTAGCCTGTCGAGCAGAACAAATAGAGATAATCTCAGATAATTGAAACGATATAGGTCATGCGTTAATGACAGAAAACCCAGTTTAAGTACTGGTGTTCTTTATTGAGATTTAACTAAAAGTGATGTCCACTATCCTTGTGGACTTGAGGTTCTCAATGTTTACCTTCAGCAAACTCTTCAATAGCTTTGCTACAGAATGCATCCAGATCGTCGGGTTTTCTACTGGTCACAAGACCATTATCGACTACCACTTCTTCATTAAGCCAAGTGCCTCCAGCATTTTGAATATCCGTTTTTAAACTTGGCCAAGAGGTAAGCATCTTACCTTTAAGAATATCGGCTTCCACCAATGTCCAAGGCGCATGGCATATGGCAGCAACTGGTTTGTGTTGACTGAAAAAATCACGGATAAAATTGACAACATTTGAGTCAGTTCGAAGTGCATCCGGGTTGGCGACACCTCCAGGTAATACCAGTCCATCATAATCACTGGCTGATACCTCGGAGATAGCTTTGTCGACACCAAAAGCATCCGCTTTGTCGAGATGATTGTAGCCCTGAACTTTCCCTGCTTTGAGTGCAATGAGTTCCGAGTCAGCGCCTGCGAGTTTGATTTGCTCCCAAGGCGTAGTCAATTCGATCTGTTCAAAACCATCGGTCACGAGAAACGCAATTTTTTTGCCTTGCAGAGTGGTGGTTGAATTTTGCATAACTTATCCTCCTTATCTAGTTGGGTACTAAATGTGTTTAAAGTTCATGCATAGAATCGAATTTTTCAGATTAAAAATGTGAACGATTTAAAACCAAGTAATTTTCTTGGCGTGTTGACTGACATATTCGATACAACGATTATTTATCCATGATGTATGGTTATCATGCTTTGTTTGAGTTTTAATTAATCGCGACAGAGCATGGACCTTCAATGTAATGTCAAATTTAAGTATTCAAATCGTTAGTAAAATTGAGATGATAATGCTGTGTTTCTCTGCAACGAAGTGATGAAATAATCAGGTGAAAACTAACTTCAGATATTAGACATAAAATTAAAGTAGGGAAGCAATCAGAATGTTCAAAGAGACCAACACGCGATCAATTATTAAAGGTGTAACTTGGCGCCTTGTGGCAACGACGACGACAGTGATTATCGTTTATATATTTTTTGGTCGGCTTGATCTGGCTATTGTGGCCGGGTTGCTCGAAAGTGTATTGAAAATTGCGCTTTACTGGGGCCATGAACGGGTATGGCACAAAGTCAAATGGGGGAAAAAGCGCATTGAACCATTTAATCTCTGGTTTACAGGTTTACCCGCATCCGGGAAAACAGTTATCGCAGATGCTGTTTACGTTGAATTAGAAAAAATGCAAATACCCATCGAACGAATAGACTCCAAAGATATTCGTGATCTAATTCCTAACATCGGCTTTTCAAGAGAAGAACGTAACAGACATCTAAGTAGAGTGGGGCACTTAATCAAAACGTTACAAAATAATTCCATCTCCACTGTCGCTTCTTTTATTAGTCCCTATAAAGAATCACGTAAAGCATTAAGAAATATGGTGAAAAATAACATTGTTGTTTATGTGAAAACGGATATTGAAACCTGTAAAAAAAGAGACACAACCGGAAGTTATGAAAGAGCACTTCGAGGTGAGCTGAAAAATTTTACGGGCATCAGTGATGTGTACGAAGAACCGGAACATGCTGAAATTGTGATTGAGACAGAGAAGCTGAGTATAGAAGAATCAGCACAAGTCATTACTAACTATATTAAAAAGCACTATATGAAATAACTTCTGCGCAAATAAAGCTATAAAAAAAGCCGCTAGAAAAAACTAGCGGCTTTTGTATATCAGAACTATTCGTCACCGATAACTTCACGAATACGTTGAGCGATGTAGCTAACATGGGTTTCCAGAGCAAAATGGCCGGTCTCTAGTAACTCGACCACGGCATTTGGATTATCTCGCTTATAAGCCTCTGCACCGGGTGGGATAAAGAAAGGATCGTGTTTACCCCAGATAATCAGTGATGGAATTTGAGTGTCTCGAAAGAACTGCTGAAACTTGGGATAGATTTTCAGGTTATTTTGATAGTCAAGAAACAGGTCTAACTGAATCTCTTTATTGCCTCCACGTTCAAATAAAAATGTATCCAGATAATAAGCTTCCGGTGCTAACAACTCCTCATTTTCTACTCCATGAGCATACTGCCAGCGTGTACCTTCCAGATTAAGAATAGCATCATGTACTACCTGACGATTTTCTGCATTTGGTTCATCCCAATATGCTTGAACAGGTGCCTAGGCATCACCTAGACCTTCCATATAAGCATTACCATTTTGTGAGATAAAGCCGGTTACACGTTCCGGATAAGCTAATGCCAGACGCAGACCAGCAGGGGCACCATAGTCAAATACGTAGATGGAGTATTTATCCAGCTTCAGCGTATCAACAAATTTCACCAATGTGTCGCCCAAGCTATCAAAGTTATAAGTGTAGTGGCGAGTAGCAGGCACCTCAGTAAAGCCAAAGCCAGGTAAATCAGGCGCAATAATATGGAACTTATCAGCTAACAAGGGAATGAGTTCACGGAATTGATGTGATGAACTTGGAAAACCATGTAGCAATAAGAGTGTGGGTAATTTGTCATCACCGGCTTCACGGTAAAACAACCTCACACCATCAGTCTCTACAAATTTATAACGAATAGGATGATGTCTGTTTTTAGTCATTCTTCTCTCCTTTATTGTGTAACTTCTAAAATGTAACTTTTCAGGTTACATGTGCAGTGCAGTATGTGAGTTTTTATGTAACTAGTCAATTGTGTTTTTAATGGTTACAATGTTATGTGAATAAACTGAGTGAGAAGGTATGACCAACGCTAGAAATATAACCAGAAAGCCTATTGTTATTGCTGATCATCCTGTATTGGATATGTTGAATACAGTGGCTATCGTGAATAAACAGCAGGACGATTTTTGGCAAACGGATGAAGATGTTATTTATTGGTTGGAAACTGTAGCGAATATTAAGCTCACTTCACATAAAACGTTTAAGCAAGGCGAGTTACTCAAGACTGCAAGATTGTTAAGAGAAGTCATTCGTAAGCTGGTGGTAAAAAAGAAAGGGGATTCGCTAGACAGTATTAAGTCTTTAGAACCTTTTCTTGATGCATCGCTGAGCTGGGTCCGTCTGCAAAAAAATGCGGAAGGGCAATGGCAGCAACACCGTTGTTATAAGCAGGATACGGTCGAACAAGTTTTTGCTCCGATAACAGAAGCAGCCGCTGCACTATTAGCAGAGGTAGATTTTAATCTGGTCAGAGTATGTGAACACGAGGAGTGCATACTGTGGTTTTTAGATCGCACCAAAACACATAAAAGACGCTGGTGCAGTATGGCGCTTTGTGGCAACAGACATAAAGTGGCTAAATACAGAAAGCAAAAAGTCCAATAAATCTTACAATCATGGCTGGCAGAGTCCACGTAACTCAAATGGTTACAAGAGACTTTTGTCAGTTATTCTCTCCAATATTTCAAAATTCCACTTTTTTCAAAAATCATACTTTTGGCTGATAGTTTTTAATGCCAAATTTCTTTATGCTCCATCCGCTAATGAGTTTGTTAATTAAAGATTGCCTAACATCATGTGAATCAAAGCGGAAAGCCTCAGGAGCAATGCCTACATGAGCTGGATTACACAGGTAAATCGGATATGAGAAATGCATACACACTTTCTGCTTTACCTAAATTTACTAAGCCCTTTAGGTGATGTCGTGGATCAGTTTTTGCCAACTCAACATACAAAATCAAGCAAGCTAATTTTGCCAAATAGAGGGTATGCATGTGACAAAAGAAAGTTATTTTTATCTGTAGTTAATTGATTAATAAAGATAATAAATAAACTGAAAACCAAAAAATATTGAGTGTGACCTTACCAGCACATGAAGACACCTTTAATTACAAACCTCGTTTAAAAATAAATTAAGAAATAAGATGAAATCACCGAACCAAATATTCACAAAATCGCCTCGTAGGAAACTAAAATCACTCACCAAAACTATGTTGCCGTTGATATATTTTGGAATGAGCCATTATGCCACCGCAGACACGCTTTATTGGGATGGAACAGATACTACCAGCGGTAATGGGTCTCCAGTGGGTGGTTCGGGAAATTGGAATACGTCTACCAACTGGACTAGTGATGCTTCAGGCACAACTAACCAAGCTTGGGGAGACGGTGATAATGCAGTGTTTGATGGCACAGGCGGTACAGTAACTTTGGATTCCGCTCAGTCTGTCGGAGATATAACATTTAATTCCGATGGCTATTTATTGACCAAGACTAATAATGCCAATGCAGTTCTATTTGCTAATCCTGTCAATACATATACCGTGACAAATGCTGATCATACGGCAACTATTAGAACTATTGTCGGTATGTTTGGGGGCGTATCACCTAATGCATTAACCAAGTTGGGCGATGGGAAGCTAATCCTGGCAGGTTTTAAAAACTACACTGGCGATACAACCATTTCTGCAGGAACATTAGAAACGCGCAGTCTAGCTATCAGTGGAAACATCATCAACAACAGCGTGTATATAGTGAATATAGGGACAAATGCGACAAGCTTCTATAGTAGTACTCTAAGTGGCACTGGCGATTTAGTTAAATCAGGTGGTGGCACTCTCGTTTTATTGAACTCTAACATCTACACTGGCCGCACCACAGTCATTGATGGCACGCTAATGACTAGGAATCTATCAGCTTTGGGCAACAATAGTGCCGTTAGCGTGAATAACGGTACCCTAGCCGTCGATAGCCAGAGCTTAACCATTGGTTCACTGGGAGGTACGGGTGGAATGGTCGACATAAAAAGTGGCCAACCACTAACAACAGGGTCCGACAATACTTCAACCACATATAATGGTGTGATTTTAGGTAGTGGTCAGTTAACTAAACAAGGGGCTGGCAGCTTCATCTTAACCGGAAATAATTCATACTCAGGCATCACAACTATTTCTGCTGGCACTCTACAAATCGGCGATGGTGGCACGACTGGAACCTTAGGTACTGGCGACGTTATCAACAATAGCTCGCTTATTTTTAATCGTTCTGATGCATCAAGCTACGCTGGTGCTATCAGTGGCACAGGTAGCTTCACTAAACAGGGCACAGGTCTTTTTAATTTAATCGGCATCAATACATACACTGGGGCTACAACAGTCAACTCAGGTACCCTGTCAGTCAACGGCTCAATAAGTAATTCCATGACTACCGTGAATAGTGGCGGAACGCTGGGTGG
>CENM01000046.1_pt1 | contig 10658 bp, 9 predicted proteins | sample 530261 | NCBI WGS metagenome assembly CENM01 (sample SAMEA2619854, study PRJEB7988) | marine metagenome | biome: marine biome (ENVO:00000447); feature: deep chlorophyll maximum layer (ENVO:xxxxxxxx); material: "saline water (ENVO:00002010), including plankton (ENVO:xxxxxxxx)" | depth 80 m
AACGCCTGACCCAGGGCCTGGTGGCCCAGGCAGACGCCGAGAATCGGCATCTTGCCGGCGAAATGGCGGATCGCCTCCACCGAGATCCCCGCCTCGTTGGGCGTGCAGGGCCCCGGCGAGATCATCAGCCGGTCGGCGTTGAGCGCTTCCATGCCGGCCAGGTCGATCTTGTCGTTGCGGTGCACCAGCACCTCGGCGCCCAGCTCCTGCAGATACTGCACCAGGTTGTAGGTAAAGCTGTCGTAGTTATCGATCATCAAAACGCGCATTACTTATTCCCCCCGTCGCCGTTGGCGCCGCCCAGATCAAGGCCGCCCAGCGCCATATTCACGGCGCGGAACACGGCACGCGCTTTATTCATGGTTTCCTTCCATTCCAGATCAGGCACCGAATCGGCGACGATGCCGCCGCCGGCCTGCACGTACAGACGGCCGTCCTTGACCACGGCGGTGCGGATGGCGATGGCCATGTCCATATCATCGTTGAAGCCGATATAGCCCACGGCGCCGCCGTAAACACCGCGCTTGGTGGGCTCCACCTCGTCAATGATTTCCATGGCGCGGATCTTGGGAGCGCCGCTCAGGGTGCCCGCCGGGAAGGTGGCCGCCAGCACTTCCAGCGGCCCCAGGCCCTTGCGCAGGGTGCCTTCCACGTTGGAGACGATGTGCATCACGTGGGAATAGCGCTCGATCTCCATGTTGCCGGTGACGCGCACCTGGCCGGGCTCCGCTACCCGGCCCACATCGTTGCGGCCCAGGTCGATCAGCATCAGGTGCTCGGCGATCTCCTTGGGGTCGGCGAGCAGCTCTTCTTCCAGCTCCTTGTCGCGCTGCGGCGTGGCGCCGCGTTTGCGGGTGCCGGCGATGGGCCGCACCGTGACCTGGTCGTCCTCCACCCGGGTGAGGATCTCCGGCGAGGAGCCGGCGATGTGGAAGTCCTCCAGGTCCAGATAGAACATATAAGGGGACGGGTTCAGATAGCGCAGCGCCCGGTAGAGGTCGATGGCCGGGGCGGGGAAATCGCAGCTCATGCGCTGGGCCGGCACCACCTGCATGACGTCGCCGGCGAGAATGTACTCGCGGATCTTCTCCACGGCGGCGGCGTGCTGCTCGCGGGGAAACTCGGAGACGAAGTCGTTTTCGTCCACCGGCGCGCCGTACACCTGGTGCTCCGGTTCCGGCAGCGGCGCGCGCAGGCGGCGCTCCAGCTCGTCCAGACGGGCTTCGGCGCCGGCCACCGCGTCCGCGGCGTCGGGGCTCACGTGCACGATCAGGAACAGGCTGCCGCGCAGGTTATCGAACACCACCACTTCCTCGGAGCGCATCAGCAGGATGTCCGGCACCCGCAGCACGTCCTCGCCACGCGCCGGGCCCAGCCGGGGCTCGAAATAGCGCACGCTGTCGTAGCCGAAATAGCCCACCAGGCCGCCGTTGAAGCGGGGCAGCCCGGGCACGTCCGGGGCCCGGTACTGGAGACGGTAGTCTTCGATCCAGCCGATCGGGTCGTCGCTGTCGAGCTCCTCGACGACGGCGCCGTCGGCATCGCTCACGGTGATGCGCGGGCCGGTGATGCGCACCACCTCGCGGGCCGGCAGGCCGATGATCGAATAGCGGCCCCAGCGCTCGCCGCCCTGCACCGATTCGAACAGGTAGCTGTAGGGCCCGGCGGCCAGCTTGCGGTAGGCGGACAGCGGCGTGTCCAGATCCGCCAGCACTTCGCGCACGATCGGTACGCGGCTATAACCCTGGCGGGCGTAATCGTCCAGATTGCGTGGTGACATGGTGGTCCCCGGTCTTTGTCAGGTGCGGCAATCGCAAGTCGTGAATTGTAGCGGAAAAACTGCGGAGACTCTCAGGCAACCAGCGGCACCGGGAGACTCCCGAGGGCGAGCGTCACCATCGCCAGCCGGCGGGGGAGAAAGGCAGGAACGAATTAAGCAGGTTTGAGCGGTCCATGGGCGGATTCTAGCGCCGCTTCGGGGCCGATGCCAACACCCGTTTGGGGAATGGCCAAGCGCCCGTCAAGACGCCATACTGCGTGCCCATGAGCTTACCCCAGCGATGGACAGACTGGTTCGAGGCCACCCGCAAGGCCGCCCCCCACTGCTTTATGCAGCTCGCCACCGTGGGCGACGACGGCGGTGCCCGCTGTCGCACCCTGAGCCTGCGCGAGCGCCACGGACGGGCCCTGTGGTTCACCACCGACCAGCGCAGCGAAAAAGCCATGCAGCTGGAGCGCCAGGCCGGCGCCGAAGCCTGCTGGTACGACCTCACCAGCCGCACCCAGTGGCGTTTCCGCGGCCGGGTGCATTTCCTCACCCCGCAACAGCACCCCGAGGACACTCTACGACTGTGGCGCCTGATCGACCGCGAAGCCCGGGCGCGCTTCTGCGGCCCGCCGCCCGGCAGCCTCTGGCAACCGCCCAAATCCGACCACTACCGCTACCTGCCGCCCACCCCGGAAGACCACCCGGCGGAAGACTTCTCCATCCTGGTGCTCACCGCCGACCAGGTCGACGTCCTCGAACTCGCCGAATCCCCCCACCGCCACTGGCAATACCACGGCGAAGGACGCGGGGCCCCCACGCGGCTAGTGCCCTAGCCGCGTGGGCAGTTAATAGTTAACAGTGAACAGTTCGCGGTAGAGGCTGCCGCCAATTTGAAAGGTGTGAGGCCGCGCTTCCGAATTGGGCGCGGCCTCTTACGTTCCAGTCGGCACCGCCCAACCCCGCGCAACTATTAACTGTTAACTATTCACTGTTAACTGCTAACTATTCACTATTAACTGCTTTCATTTCACTTGTCGTTTGCCGAGTTTGCGGGCGAGGGTGCGGCGGTGCATGCCGAGGCGGCGGGCGGTTTCGGAGATGTTGAAGTCGGTCTCGGCGAGGGTTTCGTGGATGCGCTCCCACTCCAGGGTTTTGATCGAGGTGGGGCGGCCGGTGACTTCCACTTCCACGTTGCCTTCGGCGCGCTCGAAGGCGGCTTCGATGTCGTCGGTGTTGGAGGGTTTGGCCAGGTAGTGGCAGGCGCCCAGCTTGATCGCTTCCACCGCGGTGGCGATGCTGGCGTAGCCGGTGAGCACCACGATCAGGGTCTCCGGGTCGTGCTCGTGCAGGGCCTGCACGCAGGCCAGACCGGAGGCGCCGCCTTTGAGCTTGAGATCCACCACCGCGTAATCCGGGGTCTGCTCGCTCAGCACCTCGCGCAACACGTCCAGGCTGTCCGCGTGGCGCACCTGGTAGCCGCGCCGCTCGAACGAACGGCCCAGGGTACGGGCGAACGCGGCGTCGTCCTCGACGATCAGCAGGGTTCGCTGGTGTTCCGGCTGCTCAGTGCTCATAACCGCCCTCCTTCCGGTCCGGTTCATCCATCCGCTGTTCATCGATCTCCTGTTCATCGATGGTAAGCGCCGACAGCGGCAGCGTCAGGGTCACCACGGCGCCGCCCTGGGGGCGATTGCCGGCGCTGACGTTGCCGCCCAGGGTGCGCACCACATTGAACACCAGGAACAGGCCCAGGCCGCCGCCGGGGCGGCCCTTGGTGGATTGATAGGGGCGCCCCAGGTGGCTGAGCATGGCCTCGGAAAAACCGGCGCCCTGGTCCATCACCGAGACGATCAGCGTATCGTCGCGGCGGCTGACTTCCAGCCCCACCCAGTGCGGCGACGCCTCCAGGGCGTTGTCGAGCACGTTATGCACGGTCTGTTTGAGCGCGGAATCGGAGATGATCGCCCGGTCCTCGCCGAACAGGTTGCGGTATTCGAAGTCGTTCACCGGGCGGGTGGTGCGCCACTCCGCCACCAGTTCGTCGACGAAGGCGTGCACGGTGGTCTCTTCCGAGGCTTCGCCGCGGGCCTCGCCGGCGGACAGCAGAATACCGCTGACGATGGATTTGCAGCGCAGCACCTGGGTCTGCATTTCGCCGATCTCCTGGGCCAGATCCGGGTCGGACTGGAACACCGGCATGCGCCGCCAGTCGCCCAGGATCACCGCCAGGGTGGCCAGCGGCGTGCCCAGCTCGTGGGCGGCGCCGGAGGCCAGCAGGCCCATGCGCACGATGTGCTCTTCCTCGGCGGCGCGCTGGCGCAGGGCCGCCAGGCGCGCGTCCCGGTCGCGCCGGTTGCGGGTAATGCGGTTGATAAAGATCACCAGCAGCACCGCATTGAGCACGAAGCACAGCAGCATGCCCTGGATATAGAGGCTCAGCGGGCCCAGTTCGTAGTCGAGCGGCAACGGCAGCGGCCGGGCGGCGAACTCCAGAGCCACGAAACAGCCGGCGGTGACCAGCAGAATGATCCAGGTGGACCAGGCCTCCAGCAGCACCGCCGCCAGCACCACCTGCAGCAGGTAGAGGAAAATAAAGGGGTTGGTGGCGCCGCCGCTGAGATAGAGCTGCATGGTGAGCGTGATCACGTCCACCAGCAGGGCGACGAACAGCTCGCCGTTACTGACCGGCCGCCGCAGCCGCAGGCGCAGCAGGCTGGCGCCGTTGAACGCCACCAGCCCGGCCAGCACCGCGAACATGTACAGCAGCGGCAGCTCGATCCTGAACACGAAGAAGACCACCAGGATGGTGCCCACCTGACCGAGCACGGCGATCCAGCGCAGCTGGATCAGCTGCTGCATGTTCTTGCGCCCGGTGGCGTCGTCGTCCACCGGCGTGTTCGCGCTGGGCGGAATCATCGCGGGTCTCCTGATCGGCGCGGCCGGAATTCTTCCCGGGCCGCGTAGCCGGCGCCGCCGGCCACCATCAGCGCGAGCATAAACCAGGTGAGCGCATAGACCAGGTGATTATTGCGGAATTGGATCACGGTGAGGCCGGACACCGGCTGACCGGCACCGCCGCCTTCAGCCAGCGGCGGCGCCTCGGCGTCGACGAAGTACGGCGCCACCCGGTCCAGGCCACGGGCCTTGGCGATGGCGGCCACGTCGCGGGAATACCAGCGGTCCTTTTCCGGCGCGTTATCGCGCAGAAAGGCACCGCCCGGTTCGCTGGGGCGCAGCAGGCCGGTGATCGTCACGGGCCCGCGCGGCTCGCCCTCCCGGCGCTGCGCCCGTTGCCGGTTCTCCGGTGCCACGAAGCCCCGGTTGACCAGTACCGTGGTGCCGTCCTGGCGGCGCAGCGGGGTCAATACCCAGTAACCGCTGCCGAGAACGGTGCTGGCCTGCACCAGGGTCTCCCGCTGGTGCAGGAACTCGCCGTGCAGGCGCACCCGCAGATATTCGTACTCTTGCGGGTCGATGTCGGCGCCCGCCGGGGCGGCCACCGGCGGCGCGTCCACGCGCTGCTCGACCCGCTCGATCAGGTCCAGCTTCCAGGCCCGCCGCTCCAGCTGCCACTGGCCGAGCGCCAGGAAGCCGATAAAAGCCAGCAGCGCCAGGGCGCCCCACAGCAGCCGCCCCGGCCAGCGGCGGGCAGTCCGCGGGGCCATCTCAGCCCCAGGGGTCCTGCATCATCCCCGGCATCATGTTCACGTTCAGGTGGTACATGACCCACAGCGAACCGGCCAGGGTAATGAACACGATCACCGCCGTGAAAATCAGCGCCAGCATGTTCCAGCCGCCCTGGGAGCGGAAGTTCATGTGCAGGAAATAGATCATGTGCACCACGATCTGCACCGCCGCCAGGCTGAGGATCACCAGGGCGGTGACGCCGGTGCTCTCGAACACGTCGGCCATCACCACCCAGAACGGGATCACCGTGAGCACCACGGCGAGCACGAAGCCGGTCATGTACCCCTTGAAGGTACTGTGCGGCGCATCGGGGAGGACGTCGTCGTGAGCCGCGTCGTGATGATCGCTCATGGCAGGACTCCCATCAGGTAGACAAAGGTGAACACGCCGATCCAGACCACATCCAGGAAATGCCAGAACATGGACAGACAGAACAGACGGCGCTGGTTCTCGACGATCAGCCCGTGCTTACGCAGCTGCACCACCAGCACCACCAGCCAGATGATACCGAACAGCACGTGCAGGCCGTGCGTACCCACCAGGGCGAAGAAGGAGGTCAGAAAGGCGCTGCGCTGCGGGCCCGCCCCTTCATTCAACAGATGGGCGAACTCGTACAGCTCCAGGCCCAGGAAGGCCACGCCCAACAGACCGGTCACCGCCAGCCAGCCGATGGTGGCGCCGACCCGCTTGCGCTGCGTCTCCAGCATGGCGAAGCCATAGGTGATCGACGACAGCAGCAGGAACGAGGTGTTGATAGCCACCAGCGGCAGATCGAACAGCTCGGCGCCGGTGGGGCCGCCCGCGTAACTGCGCCCCAGCACGCCATAGGTGGCGAACAGACAGGCGAAGATCAGGCAGTCGCTCATCAGGTAGAGCCAGAACCCCAGCAACGTGCCGGTTTCCGGGTGATGATCCTCGGTGACGTGAAACTCCAGGGCTTCCACGTCACCGCTTTCCGGGGTGTAGGTGGTCTCAGACATGGCTGGCTAACATCCGCGTACGTTCCGCTTCCACCCGCTCCACTTCTTCGGCGGGAATGTGATAGTCACGGTCATAGTTAAAGGTATGGCCGATGGCGACCGCCAGCAGCGCGGCGAAGCTCACCCCCGCCAGCAACCACATGTGCCACACCAGGGCGAACCCCAGCACCGTGCTGATACCGGCGAGAATGATGCCCGCGGCGGTATTCTTCGGCATATGGATGGCCTTGAAGCCCTGCTCCGGCCGGCGGTACTTGTGCTGCTTCATCTGCCACCAGGCATCCAGATCATGCACCCGGGGCGTGAAGGCGAAGTTGTACTGCGGCGGCGGCGACGAGGTGGCCCACTCCAGGGTGCGGCCGTCCCAGGGATCGCCGGTGGTGTCGCGCAGCTGATCCCGGCGGCGGTGGCTCACCACTAACTGCACGATGAAGAACAGAATACCCAGGGCGATCAGGAAGGCGCCGAAGGCCGCCACCTGGAACCAGAACTGCATGGCGGCGTCTTCCTCGAACTGGCTCATGCGGCGGGTCACGCCCATCAGGCCGAGCACGTACAGCGGCATGAAGGCAAAGTAGAAGCCGATGGTCCAGAACCAGAACGACATCTTGCCCCAGAACGGATCCAGCTTGTAACCGAACGCCTTCGGGTACCAGTAAGTGATACCGGCGAACAGACCGAACAGCACACCGCCGATAATCACATTATGGAAATGCGCCACCAGGAACAGGCTGTTGTGCAGCACGAAGTCCGCCGGCGGCACCGCCAGCAACACGCCGGTCATGCCACCGATCACGAAGGTGATGATAAAACCGAGAGTCCACAGCATCGGCACCTCGAAGCGGATGCGACCCCGATACATGGTGAACAGCCAGTTGAAGATCTTCGCCCCGGTGGGGATCGAGATGATCATGGTGGTGATGCCGAAGAACGAATTCACGCTGGCCCCGGAACCCATGGTGAAAAAGTGATGCAACCAAACCATGTAGGAAAGCACCGTGATCACCACCGTGGCGTAGACCATGGAGGCGTAACCGAACAGGCGCTTGCCGCTGTAGGTGGACACCACTTCGGAGAAGATACCGAAGGCCGGCAGGATCAGGATGTACACCTCCGGGTGACCCCAGATCCAGATCAGGTTGATGTACATCATCACGTTGCCGCCCAGATCATTGGTGAAGAAGGCGGTGCCGAGATAACGGTCCAGCAACAGCATGCCCAACACAGCGGTGAGTACCGGGAACGCCGCGACGATCAGGATGTTGGTGCACAGGGAGGTCCAGGTGAACACCGGCATTTTCATCAGATTCATGCCGGGGGCGCGCATCTTGACGATGGTCACCAACAGGTTGATGCCCGATAGCAAGGTGCCCACCCCGGCGATCTGTAGCGCCCATAGATAGTAATCCACCCCCACTCCGGGGCTTTCCATAATCCCCGATAGCGGCGGGTAGGCCAGCCAGCCGGTCTTGGCGAACTCACCGATGAACAGGGACGCCATCACCAGGGCGGCGCCGCTGGCGGTCATCCAGAAGCTGAAGTTATTGAGAAACGGGAAGGCCACATCCCGGGCGCCGATCTGCAACGGAATGATGTAGTTCATGATGCCGGTGATCAGCGGCATGGCGACGAAGAAGATCATGATCACGCCGTGGGCGGTAAAGATCTGATCGTAATGATCCGGCGGCAGGTAACCGGTGGCGTCGCCGAACGCCCAGGCCTGCTGAATACGCATCATGATGGCGTCGGCGAAGCCGCGCAGCAGCATCACCAGACCCAGCACCATGTACATGATGCCGATCTTTTTGTGGTCGATACTGGTGAACCACTCTTTCCACAGATAGCCCCAGACGCGGTAATAGGTCAGCGCCCCCAACAGGGCGGCGCCGCCGATCGCCACGACCACGAACGTTGCCACGATCACCGGGTCATGGAGCGGAATGGCGTCCCAGGACAGACGTCCGAAAATCAGCTGGGTGAGATCGAGTTGCTCAAGCATGTTCAGTTCCCATGAGATCCGTGGTCATGATCCGGTTCGTGATGATCCATCATGTCCTTCATGCACACCGTGCCCGGGTCCACGCAGCGGTTCAGGATGGCGTCATACAGCCCGGGATCGACATCGGCGTAATAGCGCACCGGTTCCTTCTGACTGGGCTCGGCGAGTTGCTTGTAGGACGCCCGGCTGAGCTCGCCGCCATCGTCACGCACCTTTTCCACCCAGTCTTCAAAGTCCGCCTCCGTTTCCAGGCCGTGGAAATGGAAGCGCATGTGGGAGAAACCGGCGCCGCTGTAGTTGGCGGAGAAACCGTCGTACACGCCGGGCTCGTTGATCACGCCGTGCAGCTTGGTCTCCATGCCCGCCATGGAATAGATCTGCCCGGCCAGCGCGGGGATGTAGAACGAGTTCATGTTCGAGTGCGAGGTGATCTCGAAGCGGATCGGCCGGTCCACCGGCGCCGCCAGTTCGTTGACGGTGGCGATGCCCTGCTCCGGATAGAAGAACAGCCATTTCCACTCCAGCGACACCACCTGCACCACCAGCGGCTCGGTGCCTTCGGGCACCGGGCGGCTGGCGTCGATGCGGTCCAGCGGACGATACGGGTCCAGCTTATGGGTGCTCACCCAGGTGATCGCGCCCAGCGCGATGATGATCAGCAACGGCACCGCCCAGATCACCAGCTCGAGCATGGTCGAGTGATCCCAGTCCGGCGAATACTCCGCGTCCCGGTTGGAAGCGCGATACCGCCAGGCGAACATCAGCGTCATGATGATCACCGGCACGATCACGATCAGCATCAGACCGGTGGCCCAGAGAATCAGATCACGCTGTTGCATGGCGACATCGCCGGAGGGCGACATCACCACCATGTCACAGCCCGCCAGCAGGGCCAGGGGAACGGATAGAAGGGCGCCTCGAAGCGGCCTGGATAATGAAAACAGCTTGGGAAATGCCATTGCCGGATCAGGATTTGTGGCCCACGATACGAACGACTCTACTCGTTGGGGGACGTCGCGGGAATTGGACATTTTGTCCTATGGCGGCGGGCCCCGGGTTCAGGCGATGCTATGCATTGGTCGTCCGTTGACGTGCTTAACCCTTTGTTTGCATAAAGAGCCAGCATCATGTCCAGCAGCCAAGATCAAACCACGACGCCCGTCACTACCCTGGAACAGGATCTGCGTAATACCACCGCCGACCGCTCCAAGGTGGCGCCCGGGGAAATCGCCGTGGGCGTGGTGATCGGCCGCGCCTCGGAATATTTTGATTTCTTCGTGTTCGGCATCGCCTCGGTGCTGGTGTTCCCCTACGTGTTCTTCCCGTTCCTGGGGCGCCTGGAAGGGATGCTGGCGGCGTTCATCATTTTTTCCTTCGCGTTCCTGGCCCGGCCCTTCGGCACCGCCCTGTTCATGACCATTCAGCGGCACTGGGGCCGCGGCGTGAAACTCACCGTGGCGCTGTTCATGCTGGGCACCGCCACCGTCGGCATGGCGTTGCTGCCCACCTACGACACCCTGGGCGTCTGGACCATCCTGCTGCTGGCGCTGTTCCGTATTCTGCAGGGCTTCGCGCTGGGTGGCTCCTGGGACGGCCTGCCCTCTCTGCTGGCACTGAACGCGCCGCGCCATCGGCGCAGCTGGTACGCCATGCTCGGCCAGCTGGGCGCGCCGATCGGCTTCCTGGTGGCCGCGGCCCTGTTCCTGTACCTGGTGCTGAGCCTCTCCAGTGAGGATTTCCTGGGCTGGGGTTGGCGCTATCCGTTCTTCGTCGCCTTCGCGATCAACGTGGTGGCGCTGTTCGCGCGCCTGCGCCTGGTGGTCACCGATGAGTACACCCGCGCCCTGGAAGAAGGCGAACTGGAGCCCATCGGCACCCGCGAGATGCTGCGCCGGCAGGGCTACAACATCTTCATCGGTTCCTTCGCGGCGCTGGCCAGCTACGCCCTGTTCCATATGGTGACCATTTTCCCGCTGTCCTGGATCAGCTTTAACGAAAGCCAGTCGATCCACGACGTGCTCGGCGTCCAGCTCGCCGGCGCGGTGCTCGCCGTGTTCGGCACCATCGCCTCCGGCTGGATCGCCGATCGCATCGGCAAACGCACCACGGTGGCGTTGCTGGCCTGTCTGATCGGTGTCTTCGCGCTGTTCACGCCGATGCTGCTGGACGGCTCCCCGATCCAGCAGGACGCCTTTATCCTGATCGGCTTCGCCCTGCTGGGCGT
>CENM01000283.1_pt1 | contig 10449 bp, 7 predicted proteins | sample 530261 | NCBI WGS metagenome assembly CENM01 (sample SAMEA2619854, study PRJEB7988) | marine metagenome | biome: marine biome (ENVO:00000447); feature: deep chlorophyll maximum layer (ENVO:xxxxxxxx); material: "saline water (ENVO:00002010), including plankton (ENVO:xxxxxxxx)" | depth 80 m
CCCGATAGCAGAGCTGGTCGAGTGTTTCGCCCTGGTGGGCGCGTGCGGTCGACACTAGATAAGCTCCACGGTGGTGTGGCCTTCGTCGAGGATCTCGCTGACTGCCCAGCGGGCATCGCGGCGGTAATCATCGGCGGCTAGTTCCTTGGCCTCGCCACGCTCATCACCTTCGCCGGTTGCGCTGTAGTCGCGGTAGCGCTCGAACAGGCTGGCGAGGGCGGTGGCATAGATAGCGCGGCGATAGAGCAGCAGGTGATGCTCTTCGCTTTGCCACACGGCGCGCGGTATATCGTTTGCGGTTGAAGCGCCTGTCGCCTGCTGTGCTTCCTGGAAGTCCGCGAGTTGACGGTTGATGTCGGCCATGGCCACCCGAAGGGCTTGTTGGGCGCGGGCGTCGGTGACGGTGGAGTCGATGCGCTCGGCGTCACGAAATTCGTCAACGACGAGGTCGGGCCAGAAACCGTTGTTGGGGATAGCGTCAGGTGGAGTGGCGGTCTCGCCGGTACCGTAGGAGATCAGCGACATGGCGGCATCTCATGTTTAGGAAGGGGGTGGGCTGGGCGTCGAGCATGGATGAATCCTGCTCTAGCCCGGCGCCCCCTTTGACGTCGGCGTGCGACTCGGTTAAGCGATCAGGCGGTGGCCTGGTCGCCTGCGTTCTGCTGCTGCTTGAGCTCGCGCTCGAGCTTTTCGATATCTTTCTTCACCCCTGCCCGGTCGTTTAGCTGCAGGGCGCGGCGCAAGTGCTCGAGGGATTCCTCAAGGCTGAGTGAGCCACGGTAGGCATAGCCCAAAGCCTTGTGGAGCTTGGCGCGGATTTGGTCGTGCATATCGGCATCGCGGGTAAGTGCCTCGGCGCGACTAAGATGCATGACCAGGTCTGCGGCGTCATTGGCCGCTGCGGTTCGGCCTCTTTCGCTGTCTTCGTAAGGCGTCTCTAGGCGGGCGAGCGCCTCCTCGGCGACCTGCTCGGCAACGATGGATGCGGTGTCGCGCTCGAATCGATCGGGGGTGTCGAGACCATGACGCAGGGCGTACTCAGCAACTTCAATGCCGCCTTCGAGATCGCCGACATCGAGACGCCAGAGCATGACCGTCATTAACACGTCATCTTGGGCGCCTTTGCCGCCTTCAAGGACGCCAGCCACATAGGCTTCAAACTCGGGCAACAGCTCGCGTTTCTTGGCCACCTTGGCTTCGATCGACTTGATGCCCTTGAGGGTGCGACGGGCCTCCCAGAGTGCGGCGGCATGCAGTTCGTATTGCTCGCCACCTTGAGCGGCGCGGGGGTCGGCAGCCCCCGCCGCTTGCGCGGCGGTGGCTCGCTGATAGTGCTTGCGTGCGGGGCTTGTCATCAGCTACTCCTTAAGCGGCGGTCCAGTCACCGAAGACGATGTTTTCGACGAGACAGCCAGCGCCGAAATCTTCGACCACATAGGCGTCGTTTGAGGATTCGTAGTTCTCGACACGCTTACGCTCTGGCTTGTCTTTGATGTAGCGGCGGCGGCTGCCCTGCTGCCAGTAAATCGAGAGGTTTTCAGGCATGGTGATAAACAGACTGCCGTCTGGGTAGTAAGGCACTCGTGCGGCTTGCTGGCCGCCCATGCGCTTCTGGCTAATGACCATGTCCAGCGCCTGGGCCTCTGTGGGCGTTCCTGCGTGCTCTTGAATCAGAGGGAAGTATTTATCGGCCATGATCTTCCGGCCGCAGATCACACGCAGCTCAGTGGACTCGCGGTGCCAAGGATCAATCAGCTCATTCACTACGTCGTAGACAAGGGCGTCGAGGTTTGCGTAATCGCCGCCGGGGCCGACGCGCACTTCTCCGGCTGTGGCTCCTCCGGACATAACGCGGGCGACTGCTTTCTCTCGGTAGTGCTGCAGCCAGCCCTTGTTGACGTCCTGCAGTAACGGGTTGGCAGCTCGGTCGGTGTCGGCAGCGCCACTGGTGCCGTTGAAGCCGATCATGATTCGATCCAGCGCCTGCTGGCGAACAATGGCGTTGCGTACCCGGGTCTGGAAGTCCGGGAACTTGGCCCAGGCATCGAGCTTTGACCACGGCAAAAATGTATCGAACTCGGTGGAGAGGCACTCGTACTGGTTGGCGTCCAGACTGGTCAGATCGCGCGGGGTGCGATCTTTGGCCGAGACATCAGTACGACCAGCGATCGGGCCGGAAAGGCCGAGGCCGAGCTTTTCGCCTTTGAGTTCGTCAACGCCAACCATGTTGATCATGCTGAGGAACTGGCTTGACTCCTGGATCTTGGATTCCAGCGTCTGCTGGACGCTTGGCTCCACGGCGAAGCTTTCGGCAGCAGAGGGCACGCCGGATAGCGAAGCTACGCGGGAAAGCAGGGCGTTAAAACTTTTACGGGTATCATTACGCATGGGCGCAGTCCTTAGCAGTCTGTGAGCACGGCGTTGTCACCGCCAGTGGCGGGTGGGCGGCTCTTTGTGTCGGGTGTATGGTCGAGTTTGGTGTAGAGCTCATCCAGCTTGTTCTTGGTCGCCTCGTGGGCGTCCTGCAGCTCTTTAAAAGCCGTGCTGCTGGGCAGTTTTTTGAGCTCAGTTTCCAGCGCTTGGTGCTTCTGGACGAACAGCTCAAGGGTCTGTTCAAGCTCGGCGCGGAAGTCGGAAAACCCCTTATCGGTCTTGGCGTCGTGCTTCTTGAAGAGCGCCTTCACGCGCTCGGTGAGGCTAGGCCCTTGCTCTTCTGTTCTGCCTCCAGAGAAGTCCAGCACAGTCTCTACGCCAGCAGTGAAAACGTTGTGCGCCGACTGCTTACGGGCGGCCAACGGCGAGGCGCTGCCTTGCTGGGCGCTAAACTTCAGCATGTCGGTGCCAAGGCTGGCAGGGGAGTCAGTGACTGCCAGGCCAACCAAATAAGCCTCGCCTGTATCGGCAAAATCAGGATCTACTTCGATGCTGGTGTAGATCTTTTGCCGCTCACTATTGATCTGTTTCAAACGTTCGGTGGGGTCAATCTCGGCATACAGAGCCAACTTTCCGTCGACTTCGCGTGCCTCAAGCGCTGTGACATCCCCCAGGGCGGGGAAGGGTCCGTCGGAGAACATGCCGCGCATGTGCTCCATCCAGATCCGAGCACCGTAGGTGGCTGGGTTGAAATTTTTGGCCATCTGCTCGATCCACTCTCGTGAGATCGTGCGGCCGTCAGTTGTCGCGCCTTCCGTCGCGATGCGAAACATTGCCATGGCTGCCTCGTGGGTGGTGGTGTGGGGATTCAGGCGTTGCCGTCAGGTTCCCCGCGCAAGGCGTCTGGCTCAACGCCGTGGCGTTGTAGGCGTCTTATCCACAACGCGCCATGCCGCAGGCTATGCGGCGGCGCGGTTAGTCTGGCGACATGACAACGATGCCTGCTGATACCCCAGATTCTTCGCGCGTACACGCCCGCCATCTCTACTGGCAGGGGTGGAGAGTCGCGCGCATTGCTGAACACCTAAATGAGAAGGCTGCGACCGTGCACAGCTGGAAACAGCGCGACGGCTGGGACGATGCCTTGCCAAGCCAGCGTGTAGAGGGTGCGCTCGAGGCGCGCCTGGTGCAGCTGATCAGCAAGGAGGCTAAAGAGGGCAGGGACTTCAAGGAGATCGATTTGCTGGGCAGGCAGATCGAGCGCCTAGCTCGGGTGCACAGGTACCAGCAGACCGGGCGCGAGGCGGACCTCAATCCCAATATCAACGCGCGTAACGAAGCTCCACGTCGCAAGCAGCGGCGTAATGCGCTGGATGATGAGCAAATTGAGCAGCTCCGCGAGGCTTTCCTGGAAACAAGCTTCGACTACCAGCTGAAATGGTACGAGGCTGGCCAGAAGCACCGGATCCGTAACATTCTCAAAAGCCGGCAGATCGGGGCGACGTACTTCTTTGCCCGTGAGGCGATCGTTGATGCCTTCGAGAACGGGCGAAACAAGATATTCCTGTCGGCGAGCAAAGCCCAGGCGCACATCTTTAAGAACTACATCGTCCAGTTCGTCAAGCAAGTGTGTGACGTCGAGCTCAAGGGCGACCCCCTTGTTCTGGATAACGGTGCCGAGTTGCACTTCCTTGGTACCAACTCGAAAACAGCGCAGGGCTATCACGGCGACGTGTACCTCGACGAATACTTCTGGATCGGCCGCTTCGCCGAGTTCCGCAAGGTCACGTCAGGAATGGCGATGCACAAGAAGTGGCGGCAAACCTATTTCTCGACGCCCTCGAGCATCGGCCATGAGGCCTATCCGTTCTGGAACGGCGCTATGTTCAACAAACGGCGTGCTAAGAAGGATCGGGTCGAGTTCGATGTCAGCCACCAGGCGCTTTCTGGTGGCCAGGTGTGCCCTGATGGCCAGTGGCGTCAGATCGTGACGGTCGAGGATGCTATTGCCGGGGGCTGCGACCTGTTCGATCTCGATCAGCTGCGCCTCGAATATAGCGAGGACGAATTCGCCAACCTCCTGATGTGCCAGTTCGTCGACGACAGCCAGAGCGCATTCCCGCTTGCGATGGTCACCCCTTGCATGGTCGACAGCTGGGAAGTATGGGACGACTATCGCCCTTTTGCGCCTCGACCGGTCGGCGACCGCGGGGTATGGATTGGGTACGACCCAACGGGTACCGGCGAAGATGGCGACGGTGCCGGCCTGGTCGTAGTGCTGCCATCGCGCAGTGCCGACGAACCGCACCGGGTGCTGGAGCGTCACCGGCTGAAAGGCCAGGACTATGAAGCGCAGGCCGCTTTCATCCGCAGCTTTGAGACGCGGTACCAGATCGATCACATCGGTATCGATATCAGCGGGCTGGGTGAAGCAGTGGCAGAGCACGTTGAAAAATGGTTCCCGACAGTCGCCCGCTACCAGTACACCGTCGACGTGAAGAACCGAATGGTTATGCAGGCACAGCAGATTATGCGTAAGGGTCGCCTGCAGTTTGATGCTGGCTGGTCTGATCTTGCCCAGTCCTTCATGGCCATCAAGCGAGAGCTGACGGCCTCTGGTCGTCAATTCACCTACAAGTCCGGACGCAACAAACAAACCGGCCATGCCGACCTGGCGTGGGCCGCAATGCATGCGCTTCACCACGAACCAATCGACGGCCCGGCGGAAGAGGCCGGGCGTTCCATGATGGAGATGTTTGAATGAGCGAGACTACCGCCAAGCCCCGAATCCGCGTGCCAGCCTATACCACGGGCGATGCGCCGGCGGCGCCGACAGCCGCTACCGGCGCTTCTGCGGTTAGCAGCCCCCGTGCCGAGGCGTTTTCTTTTGGCGACCCTGAGCCTGTTACCAGCATGCGTGACTTTTTCCACGAGGGGCTTTGGCTCTCGGCAGATGAGTGGTACGAGCCACCGATCCCACTAGATGTGCTGGCTAAGAGTTACCGGGCGACGGCGCACCATGGGTCGGCGCTACAGGTGAAGCGAAACATCTTGCTGCGCACGTTCAAGCCCCACCCCCTGTTAGGGCGTCAGGCGTTCAGCGGCTTGGCACTGGACTACCTGGTGTTTGGCAACGGCTATCTCGAAGAGGTGTTCGGGCTGCTGGGTAAGCGACTGCCGTTCCGCCACCTGCGTGCACGTTATGTGCGGCGCGGCGGCCTGAATGGCGATCGCTACTGGTGGGCGCCCAACTTCGTCGACCGGGTAGAGCTTCCAGCAGGGCGGGTGATTCACTTGCTTGAGCCCGATGTGGACCAGGGCATCTATGGCGTACCGGACTACATCGGCAGCCTGCAGTCTGCATGGCTCAACGAGAGCGCGACACTGTTCCGCCGGCGCTACTATCTCAACGGTAGCCATGCCGGGTTCATTATGTACGTCAACGATGCCGCCCATAATAAGCAAGACATCGATGCGATGCGCCAAGCACTCAAGGATTCGAAAGGCCCCGGCAATTTCCGCAACCTGTTCCTGTACTCCCCAGGGGGCAAAAAGGATGGGGTACAGGTGATCCCGGTTAGCGAGGTCGCGGCGAAGGATGACTTCTGGAACATCAAGAACATCACCCGGGATGACCAGCTTGCCGGCCACCGGATACCCCCGCAACTAATGGGCATCATTCCGCAGAATACAGGCGGGTTCGGTGACGTTGAGAAAGCAGCCAGGGTATTTGTGGCCAACGAACTCGAGCCGCTTCAAGCGACCATGATGGAGATCAACGAGCGGGTCGGAGAAGAGATCGTGAGCTTTCGCCCCTACTCGCTCGAGGGAGGCGGCGGCGGTTCGGGACTTGATCCATCGCGATAGCCGCAGCGCTACCAGCACCAGTTAAGCAGCCGCCTTCGAGGCGGCTTTTTTGTGCCCACCAAACCTTTCGCCCTGAGCCGATCGGGCAGGCAGGGCCACCCAGGCCCCGGCGCCGACCCCTGGCGCGCGATCGGCACCTCGCCCCGCCTGCGCTCTAAATATTTTATTTTTTATGCACCTTTGCACCACGGCCAAACCCCGCGCCGTTGCTGGGCTCCGCAAGGGTTTTGAGGTTGGTTTCTTTTATGCGGATATCGGCGTTTTTATGCACAAGTATTCACGGTCGCCAGAGACTCCTGGCTGGGTGCCCTGTTTGAGAAGTAGAGGGGGTCTCGGAAAAAGGTAACATCGGTCGCATCAGGAAATTAAGGCTATAAGTTATTGTTTTTATTTACCTATACTGTAACCGTAAAAAGGTCGCAAAAGGTAACGCAAAAGGTAACGGAAATATAAGCCCATGATTTAAATATATTTTTATTTTTATGCTTGTAACCATACAAAAAGGTAACGCGTTACCTTTGCATCACCTTTTTGTTACCTTTTGAACAACTGTTTTATTTATATAAGTATCAATAGCTTATGCTATGTTTTTAGAAAGCGTTACCTTTGTTACCTTTTTCCGAGACCCCCACGGATTCTGGAAATCCTGCGGCCTTAACGTGTACGCGCACGCGCACCGCGCATAACACTCACAACAATTGGGACTAAGCCGGGACTCTTTGCCAGCATGTAAATTAGCAGCAATGATTAAAAATCAGCATGTTAGGCATGCTGGTAGAGGGGTGCTGAAGTTCGAATCCCTCCCTCTCCGCCACAGAATATAGATTAAGCCGCTGATTTCAGCGGCTTTTTTATATCTGCAATTTAGCCATCCCATACCTCAGCCTATACCTTTTGTTTTGGTTCTTGTTGAGCAAAACTGGACCGTATTGGAAGCCGCCTCTCAGCCTAGATCTCTTGTTGCTGACCTTTAATTTGGTTGTCAGCAAATTCTTCATGCATGCATCTAAATGAGGGATGATAGGGCCTTTTCCTTCAGATACTGTTATCTTAAGAATTATGAGTGAATCGCCCCAGTTATTCCGGAGACCGATTTGTTTGAGTCAGGCAGCTTCCCACGACTCCTCTAGTTGACGATAGTACGTCCTTTCTCTTTCTGCTGGCGGAGTGTTTCCGATGAGTTCCAGCAATCTGCGATTGTTGAGTCAGTCAACCCACTCCAGCGCTCTCAATGGGCCACGATGATGAATCACCTCCGTTTTGAACAAGCCGATGATGGTCTCGGCCAACGCATTGTCTTAGGAGTCGCCGGTGGTGCCAACTGGGGCATTGATACCCTCGTCAGCCATACGTTCGGTGTAGCGGGTCGAGAGGTATTGGCTTCCTCTATCACTATGGTGAATCAGCCCTTGCCTATGTTTTCGTGCTCCCAGAGCTTGTTCCAGAGCGTCCAGTACCAGTGCTGTTTTCATCGACGTCGCTACACGCCAACCTACGATACAGCGTGCATAAACATCGACAACGAACGCAACGTAAACGAAGCCAGACCAGGTAGTGACATAGGTGAAGTCGGCCACCCAAAGCAGATTAGGACGCATGGCCGTAGGTAAAGTCACGTTTCACTAAATCAGGTGCCCCGGATCGCTAATTGTCGTGAAGGGACGTTGGCCTCGCACCACGCCGAGAATTCCCAGACGGCGCATGAGCCGTTCTACGGTGCAACGAGCAACTTCAACGCCCTCACGGCAGAGTTGCCGCCAGACCTTACGAGAACCGTAGACGCAGAAGTTTTCTTTCCATACCCACTGAACCTCAGCCGAACTTACTGGCAATGGAACATATCGCCGCCTACTTGGACGGGTATTCGCTTTGCTGTTCAAGAACTAAACGAACAGCCCGGTCTCGCACTTCCGAGGTATATCATTTTGGTGAGTTCATGACTTCACCCTCTCAAGATATGAAGTCTCTGGTAAAACCGGGGTGGTTCACTCTGTGCTTTTCTATCAATGCAGAGTACAAAAGTTTGATTCGTCCCAAGAGTTTTATAGGAGGAGTGGGGTCGTGTATAAATGGGAGCTAAGATGGCAACTACGTCGGTGTTGGAGGCGTATAACCAATCATTTAAGGAAGCGCTGTATAAATTCCGCCGTAGCTGCTTGGCAACCATTGGGGTGTAGAATTCTGTCCTCCTGCCACTGCCTGATCAGAGCCACCCATTGAAACGTGGCGTGGAGGATCTTTCCCCATCAGAATTAATTACCTGGTGCTCGTGGAGCGCCAGCATAAAAAAGTGAATAGGGTTAAATATGTTCGACTTGATCAGTCATTTGTGGCCACAGTTCGCGTTGGTACTCACGCCAGGTCTGGAAATGGAGGAAATTGCAGTCTGGATCTGGTTGCTTATGATAGTAATCATGGCCGTATCAGTGATGTCTGTAATCCGACATCGTTGGCATTTCTCTCGGCGCTTGAAAAGGGTTCAGCAGCTTATCCAAGGACAGGATCGTAACAGTCTGGCCCATAACCGTTTGGCAACGCTGCAGAAGGCGCTGGAGCAGGATTCGGACGTCACTGGGCCATTGTGGCGAGAGTTTGATGAAAGCCTAGTGTATTCAGCAGACAAGTCCCGACTTTTCAATACGCTGGAGGCCGAGCATTTTTTTAATAATTACACCCTGGCCTATGGTCTGACTTCCAGCCGCTTGCTTGCGGCTGCGCCAGCCTTCCTAACGGCTATCGGGGTGCTAGGCACCTTCCTTGGGCTGACGCTCGGACTCAATGGATTACAGATTAATGCCGGAGATGTCGAGGCTCTGAAAGATGGCATTTCGGTGATGATCAATGGTGCGGCTGTTGCCTTCATGACCTCAATTTGGGGTGTGGCCCTCAGTTTACTGCTTAACCTGTTTGAAAAGCTGGTAGAACGGGGGGCATTGGCAAAAATCCGTAACCTGCAGCAACGTATCGACTTCTTGTATCCGCGATTACCAGCAGAGCACTCGCTGGTCCAGATCGCAGCTGCGACTGATGAAAGCAAGGAAGCTCTGCAGGAGCTGCATGAACGTATCGGCGATCGCTTACAGGAAACTGTATCTGGTATGAGTGACTCCATGCAGCAAGCGTTTACAGATGCGATCAACACCGTGATGGCGCCCGCCATTCAGTCCTTGGTAAACAATACCAATCAGCAGTCTACGGATGTGCTGGAGAAGCTGGTGTCCGGTTTTATGGATGGTATGAAAACGGCAGGTTCAGAGCAGGGTCATCTGATGAAGAATGCTGCTGAAGAAGTCCAGCAGGCTGTGTCGGTTATGGCCGACCGCATGGAGGTATTATTCAAGCAATTAGACGAGCAGCAGAACAGGTCAAGGGAGCAGACCGAGGGCACCACAAGAGAGTTCGCACAACTGCTCGAACAGCAGGGCGCAGATGCTGCACAGCGTCAGCAGCAGATGGAGCTACGTTTCAATCAGCTAATGGAGCAGATGGAACACAAAGTCAGTGCGCAGTTCGACAAGGCGGCCGAGGATGAGCGCAACCGAGCTGCCACCCAAGAGCAATTACAAACGCAGATGGTGGCCGGATTTCAGAGCCAACTTGAGCAGTTCAATAACGCATCGAACGGCCAGATTCAGGCTATTAGCGAAGCCTCGGCTAAACAGCAGAGCGAAATGGGCCAGGCTTTTGAATCGGCACTAGATGGGCTGCAAACACTTATAAGCAATCATACTGCAGCAGCCAGTGAACGGGAAAGCGTTATCGAGTCCCGCTTCAATAGCCAGCTCGAACGGCTTGCGGCAGAACAGCAGCAGTTACTGTCTGCCGTGACTCAGAGTGTCCAGCAGACTCAACAGCAGATGCTTGAACTGACCAAACAGCACCAGCAGTTAATGACTGAAATGGGCGAGGTCAGCCGTTCGGTTGAGGCCAGCAGTCAGCATATGAACAACAGCTCCACCCAGTTGGGTGTGCTGTCAGCTAACCTTAAGCAAGCAGCGGACGTATTGGATGCACGCTTGCAGACTGTAACAGAAGCACTGGCGGGAGCGTCTGATCAGAACCACGAGCTAGCCGAGCAGGTGAGTCTGCAGTCGAATACGCTCAGACAGTTACAGTCAGAACTGATCACGGCGACCCAACATTTCGAGAAGGCTGCAGTGGCTGCCGAGCAAGGCTTTGAAGTGTTTGCCAACCATCAACAGCAGTTCC
>CENM01039543.1_pt1 | contig 10368 bp, 11 predicted proteins | sample 530261 | NCBI WGS metagenome assembly CENM01 (sample SAMEA2619854, study PRJEB7988) | marine metagenome | biome: marine biome (ENVO:00000447); feature: deep chlorophyll maximum layer (ENVO:xxxxxxxx); material: "saline water (ENVO:00002010), including plankton (ENVO:xxxxxxxx)" | depth 80 m
GTTCGAGCTGAAGAACGGCGCCAAGGGTGCAGTTCAAGCACTCGGCAATGCCTTCGGCAGCTTCCGCGACGAGCCTTTTATCGAGCTGATGGCCGATGACCGTACCGGTGCAAGCGCCGACGGAGAATGGTTGCGTATTAACGGTAGCCGCTGGGCTGAAATCAAGCGGATCTGTGTGTATGCCTTCATCTACGACGGAGTGGCCTCATGGCACTCAACGGACGCCGTGGTGACGATTTACGCACCTGGCCAACCTCCGGTTGAAGTGAAGCTGAACGAAGAAGGCGGGCAGCTTGGCATGTGCGCTATCGCAATGCTGGAAAACGTCAATGGCGCTGTGCGAGTGAACCGGGAAGTCAGATTCTTCAACGGTCACAGAAAGCTGGATGAAGCCTACGGATGGGGCATGCGCTGGACTGCTGGGTCCAAGTAAACAAACTCGGGCTGCAGCTGCAGCCCACTCCCCCATTTTGAGGAAAACGTAATGCTTGATTGGTTGAAGAAAAACACACTGGCCGCCCGGGAAAAGCTGACAACCGAAGTTGGCAAGTTCAAGAACAAAGAGTTCATGGAAGCGATCGTGGCTGGTTGCGCCCTGGTCGCTGCTGCAGACGGAGAAATCAGCTCTGCAGAAAAGCTGAAGATGAGCGGTTTCATCAAAAACTCGGATGAGCTGAAAGTCTTCGACATGGACAAGGTGATTGAAGCCTTCAACCGTGTCTGCTCCAAGTTCGAGTTCGACGAGCAGATCGGCCGCGCGGAAGCGCTCGCTGTTGTCGGCAAGATCAAAGGCAAGCCTGAACAAGCCCGTCTGCTGATTCGCGTGTGCATGGCCATCGGTGCCTCTGACGGCAACTTCGATGACAACGAAAAGACTGTCTGCAAGCAGCTGTGCATCGAGCTTGGTCTGACGCCCTCTGACTTCGACCTGTAAGGAAAAATACCGTGTCTGAGACCAATACTGCAGTAAGTGAGGCCGTTAGCACTGCTATCGGCTTCCCGCCCACGACGATTGCCGTGTTCGTCGGCCTGGCGATCGGCGCGTTGCTGCTCGATCTGATGACGCATCGCAAAGACAAGCCAATCACGCTGATGGGCGCGTCACTCTGGACCATTTTCTGGATTGTGCTGTCCCTTGGCTTTGCTGGCTTCCTCTATGTGAATCACAGCCCTGAAGTTGCCAGCCTGTTCCTCACCGGCTACGCGCTGGAGAAGGTGCTGAGCGTCGACAACCTGTTTGTCTTCATGGCGATCTTCGCGTGGTTCAAGGTTCCGCAGGGCCTGCGCCATCGAGTCCTGTACTGGGGTGTCATCGGTGCAATCGTCTTCCGTATGGTGTTTGTCGCGATCGGTTCCGGATTACTGGTCTTTGGCCCATGGGTCGAGATCCTGTTCGCGGCAATCGTTATCTGGACCGCTGTCATGATGCTGCGCAGCGGCGGTGACGACGGCGACGAGGAAGAGGATTACTCCCAGCACATCGCATACCGATTCGCCAAGAAACTGTTCCCCGTCTGGCCTCACCTGTACGGACACAACTTCTTCGTGCGTCGCGAGCAGCTACAGGCAGAACTGCAGAAGCCGGAGAACAAGGACATCACCCTCCCGGCCAAGGGCATGCTCTTCGCTACCCCGCTGTTCCTGTGCGTATGCGTAGTTGAAGTGTCCGACGTGCTGTTCGCCTTTGACTCCGTGCCTGCCGTCATCGCGGTTAGCCGAGAGCCACTGATCGTGTACTCAGCAATGATCTTCGCGATTCTGGGCCTGCGTACCATGTACTTCGTACTTGAAGCCCTGAAGCGCTATCTGGTCCACCTGGAAAAGGCGGTTATCGTCCTGCTGTTCTTTATCGGCGCCAAGCTCGCGCTGAACGCTACGAACCACCTGTTCCATCACGGCTACAGCATCGACCCGAACACCAGCTTGTTCATTGTTCTCGGCGTCCTTGCTGTCGGAATTATCGCCAGCGCACTGTTCCCTGAACGTGATGACGATGATCCCGAATCGGAAGCTGCCTGAGTAATTAGGTAGAAATTAGAGTAGTGGTAGCCTCATCTGCATCTACCGAATAAACCGAAGTAGATGCAGGTTTTAAAGTTAAACAAACAGAAAGTAGAAAGGAGTTTTACATGGCCCTGTCACTTCAAAAAGGTGGGAACCTGTCGCTGTCCAAAACCGATCCGGGTCTGAACAAGATCCTCGTTGGTCTGGGTTGGGATGCACGCTCTACTGATGGCCAAGACTTTGACCTCGACGCTTCCGCGTTCCTGCTGGCCGCCAATGGCAAAGTTCGTTCCGATGCCGACTTCATCTTCTACAACCAGATGCGCGCCGTCGACGGCTCCGTTGAGCACACCGGTGACAACCGTACCGGCGAAGGCGATGGCGACGACGAGTCCCTGCTGGTAGATCTGAGCAAGGTTGCAACTGACATCGACAAGATCGTCATCACCGTCACCATTCACGACGCCGATCAGCGCCGCCAGAACTTCGGTCAGGTATCGAACGCTTTCATTCGCCTGGTCAACTCCGAGACCAACGTAGAAGTCGTCCGTTTCGACCTGGCAGAAGATGCAAGCACTGAAGCCGCGATGGTGTTCGGTGAGCTGTACCGCAACGGCGGCGAGTGGAAGTTCCGCGCGGTTGGCCAAGGCTATGCCGGTGGTCTGCGCGCTCTGGGTCAACAATACGGCGTGGCTCTGTAAGCCTCGCCTCTTACCTCAAAGAAAAGGAATATCACATGGCAGTATCACTGCAGAAAGGCGGCTCCGTAAGCCTCTCCAAAGAAGCACCCGGCCTGAGCGACATCGTTGTTGGCCTGGGCTGGGACCCGCGCGCCACCGACGGCACCGAGTTTGACCTGGACGCCTCCGTATTCATGCTGGGCGAGAACGAAAAAGTCCTGAGCGACAACGCGTTCATCTTCTACAACAACAAGACCTCTCCATGCGGCAACGTCGTTCACAACGGCGACAACCGCTCGGGTGAAGGCGAAGGCGACGACGAAACTGTCACCGTCAATCTGGCCGGCCTGCCGGAAGAAGCCAAGAAACTGGCTTTCAGCGTCACGATCCACGACGCCGCTGGTCGCAACCAAAACTTCGGCCAAGTCAGCAAAGCGTATATCCGCGTCCTGAACAAAAAGGACAACAGCGAGATTGCCCGCTTTGACCTGAGCGAGGACGCCTCCGTTGAGACCGCAATGATCTTCGGTGAGGTCTATCGCCACAACGGTGAGTGGAAGTTCAAGGCTATCGGCCAAGGCTTCGCTGGTGGTCTGGCTCCGCTGGCCAGCAACTACGGCGTCAGCGTCTAACTCACGCTGTGTCTGTGAGAAGGGCCGCAAGTTATTTGCGGCCCTTCTTTTTGTCGAATTTCCGAGGATACCAAATGGACTACTACAACATTGCGCTGGTCGCGCTCTTTGTAATCGTGATCACAGGGATTGTTTTGGGTTGGGGAGATAACCGCAAGATCGTGGTTTTCCAAGACTACAACGACCTCGGCGAATGCTTTCTGATACCTGCTTCTGCGGTTGTCATCTATCTGGTCTTCGTCAACCTGCTTGGCGGAAAACCTGAGTACGCGCTGCTTATCTGCGCAGTCGTTTCAACTTCGCTCTTTTTGCTATGTGTCTTCCGGACATTCCGGTCGAACAACTACAAAGTGTTCCGAGCACTTCTCGCCCTGTGTACAAAGCTGCCGCTGGCAATTCTTTGGGTATTCAGCCTGGTCAGTATGCTTAACCCTCAAGGCAAGAACGCCCGTGAGCGCCGTCAGGCTCGCGGCATAGCGATGATCATTTTAACGATCATCACCCCCATTGTTGCCCAGCTCGTCGTCGAGAAGAAAGGCAGCCTATTCAACCCGAAACAATGGATTAAGGGGCGCCACGGCGTTTCCCATATCCGTAATCACCTCTAACCGATCAACGCCGGCAGTCGACTACATGCCCGCCCCTCGCCCAAAGGAACACCAGTCTCACGATGGTTAATATGCGCTCCCTCCTACGAAGTATCCTCGTTGCCGCAATACTCGCGGTCGCAGGCACAGCATCCGCTTCCGATATCATTGTTGGCAGCTGGAACGTCAAACGCCTTGGCCATGGAGACCGCCAGAACTTCACGGCATTAGCCGAAGTGGCTAAGCGGATCGATCTGCTCGCCCTGCAGGAAGTGATGACCGAAGAAGGCCTTCGTAGGCTGGAGAGAGCGCTGGAGGCCCAATCCGGTGAGTCCTGGTCAACGATCGAGAGCCACGCTATCGGAAGCTCTTCGTACAAGGAAATGTACGCATTTATCTTCCGTGACAGCACCGTTGAGTACGACGAGGGTGCCGTTGTCTATCTTGATCGTGGCGACCGTTTTATGCGCGAGCCCTTCTCTGCCCAATTCCGCTCCAAACGTGACCAAAGCAAGATTGCGATAGGCACAGTCCATATCGTCTATGGCAAATCGGAGTCGGACAGAACGCCGGAGATTCGCGCTCTCGCCGATTACTGGACCTGGCTGGGTGATGTATACCCCGGCACGCCGCGCATGCTGGTTGGCGACTTCAACCTGAACCCGAACAACCCTGCTTGGGCGCCATTGAAGCAATACGCAAGACCCCTGATTACCTCTGGAGGCACCACCCTTTCATCAGTGAACGGTCGTTTCGCCAGCCTCTATGACAACTTCTGGATCGAACGCGACTCAGCCCTGAATATCTCCGCTTCTGGCGTTATCAACTACCCAGCGATGATCGGCTGGACACATGAGAAGTCGCGCGCAGAAGTGTCAGACCACGCCCCCGTATTTATTGCCCTCGGCCGCGCCCGTCTCGACGCGTCCGCTAGCGTCGTGCAGAGCGCGAATCGCACTGCGTCGAACGCCACCCCAGCCGCGAGAACCAGCCTGCCAACCTTGGCCAGTGCTGCCACGCAAACAAGCCCCGCGCTCGCTGGCGGCGTCCGTGGCAACCGCCGTTCCAACATTTACCACCGCCCTGATTGCCCCAGCTACAACCGTATTGGGGCAAACAACCGAGTTGAATTCCCAAGCGCGCAAGCTGCGATCGCCGCAGGCTACCGCTTGGCTGGCAATTGTCGATAGGAGACAGCCGTGATCTGGTTTTCTGAAGGCCCCTCAAGTCAACGCGATGTTGTGCAGGCTGCCCGCGCGGCGCTGCACCATGAAATCACCGTTTATGCCTCCCACTCCCAGGACCGACCCGAAATCACGTCGGTAGCCGATATCGGGCTCGTAGAGCCACGCGATGGCGCCGAGCGTGCTCAATGGTTGCTTGATGAAGCCGAAATGCGCGGCGTAAAAGTCGTTCTGGTTTGCAAGCACCTTGAAGCTCATGAGGCCATGCGCTCTCAGTACGAGCAGTTCGGAATTGATTTGGTCACCGGCGTTTCCAGCGTCGACCAGTTGGCCATCGACTCCAAAGCCTATTTCACAGAGCAATGCCAAGCTGCTGGTCTGGCGGTAGTCCCAGGGATTGAAGTCCGTACTCCCGAGGAGCTGCAGGCTGCTTACGACAAGCTGATATCGGAGTCGGACACTCGCGTATGCGTCAAACCGGTAACCGGTATCTACGGTGCCGGCTTCTGGGTGTTCGATGAGGAGTCGGACCCCTTCCGTTGCCTGGCTTTCCCCGACAGTCGTCGTGTGCGATTCAGCGTTTACCGTGACCTGTTTGCCCAATCGGAAAAGGATCGCCCGCAGCTGGTAATGCCCTACTTCTCCGGCGACGAGGTGTCCACTGACATCGTGCTGCAGGACGGCAAAGCGCTGTCCTGGGTGGGGCGCCGCAAAAAGGGCCTCTATCAAGAGTTTGAGATTGACGGTGCTGCTGTTGAGCTGGCCATCGCCGCCGCTGAGCACTTCAAGCTGGACGGTATCGTCAGCGTTCAAACCAAAGACGCACCGGACGGAAAGCCGCATCTACTTGAAATCAACCTCCGTTACTCCGGTGGTATCGCCTACACCGGCTTGTCAGGTATCAACCTGGCAGGGGTATTCAGCTGCTCCCGTTTGAATCTCCCTCTACCCAAGAACCAGTGGAAAGAAGGCGTGCGCATCAAACCAACAACCAGTGCCATCCTGGCCTGAGCCAAGTCTGAATTTGATCAAGGAAGCGACATGACACAGACACTGAAACAAGGCGAAAACACTAGCCTCAACGCAGCCGCAGGCCGCGTAACGGTAAAGCATCAGGCAGGAAACAGCATTGACGTGAACCTCACTGCTTTTCTGGTTACTGACACCGGCAAGGTTGTTGATGACACGGGCATGGTCTTCTTCAATCAGCCATCACACGCTTCCGGTGCGGCCACCTTCACACCGCCGACGGCCTCCGGCAATGATCTGACGCACAGCGTTGCGTTCAACCTCGCGTCCCTCCCTGCAAACATCACCAAGATCGCCATCACGCTCACACAAGACGGTGCGGCTTCCGGCTTTGCTGCAGTTCAAGGGCTCACCGCCAGCATCCAAGCCGGTGATCAGATGATTGAGCTGGCACCATCGGGATTCGATAAGGAATCAGGCATCATTGCGCTGGAGCTCTACACTCGGAACGGCCAATGGAAAGCCCGTGCGGTCTGGCAAGGGTTCGCCTCTGGCTTAGCAGGCCTCTGTGCGATGTACGGCATCGAGGTTGAAGCCGAGCCAGCAAACAGCCCTGCTTCCTCAACACCTGCAGCTCCACCTGTCGCGCCGGCTCCCGAGCCCTCCAAGGTCGAACTCAAAAAGTCCTTCGTATCGTTGGATAAGCCAACTGACAAGCACCGTGTGAGCCTGGTTAAAGGTCCATCTGCGCCCGAATACATCAAAGTCAGCGCGACCTGGGTCGACAACGGCGATGGCCGTGATAACGACGACCTGGACCTTCGCATTGGCATCTTGCGTCCCGACGGCAACATGTCGATCATCCAAGCGCCTGAGCGATCTGGCAGCTTCGATAAAGCTCCCTACGTTCTGCACTGTGGCGACGTAACAACGGCCAGTGTCGATGAGCCGGCAACCGAATCTGTTCATATCAACCCGAAGATCTCTCACCTGATGGGAGGCCCTGTTGCTCTCGTCTGCAGCGTGTATTCCGCCGTGGCCAACGGCGCTGTATCGGTCGCATCGCTGAAGCCCCGGATGCGCATGGAGTACGGGCCTCAAGTTGTCGAGTGTGCGTTTGAATTCAAAGCTGGATTCGGGAGCAGCATGGTCTACACCTATGTCCTCGGCATCATCGAGATCAACGGCGATGAGGTAACGATTCAACCTAGTGGTGCGACCTCGAAGATGATGTCAGAGGCCACACCATGGCTTACGCGCCAAGGTGAGAAGGTGACCATGACAATCAACGGCCCTGCAGTCTTCAAGGGCAAGCCCATGAAGCCTCAAGGTGGAAAGCGATACGTCTGAGGTACCCGCACCTTCAGATGAGGAGTGAACACGATGGCAGGGAGGGGACGAATCAACGTACTCCCTCCCCTGTTGTCAACGCCAGCTTAAAACTGACCCACTTACCGGCGATATCGCCAGTTTAAAACTGACCCACCCTTGGCGATTAAGTGTTGGTTAATAGACCTTGGCTGCTGCCCGAGACCGGCGCGATACCCGCAGCGTTCTTGTCCTTCAATCGGTAGCTTTCGCCACGGATCTGCACGATATGCGCATGGTGTAACAACCGGTCTAACAGCGCTGCCGTCAAGGTTGTGTCATCGGCGAAGGCATGGGACCACTGCGAGAACGGCAGGTTACTGGTTACGATGACACTGCCTTGCTCGTACCGCTTGGCGATGACATTGAAGAACAGATTGGCTTCTTCACGGCCAAACGGCAGATAGCCGATCTCGTCGATGATCAGCAGCCGCGGAGCTAGCACGCTGCGCTTCAAGTACTGATCTAGACGCTCCTGTTTGCGGGCAGTCGCCAGCTGTAGCATCAGGTCAGCGGCGGCAATGAAGCGCGTCTTGATGCCTTGGGCGACGGCCTTGTGACCCAGGCTGATGGCGAGGTGGCTCTTGCCAACGCCACTGGGACCAAGGAGCACGACGTTCTCCGCCCGTTCCACGAAGGCCAGGCTCGTCAGTTCGTTCAGCTGTTTGCGCGGGGCCCCGCTGGCGAACTTGAAGTCATAGTCCTCATACAGCTTACGCACTGGGAAGCCTGCAAACTTGAGCAATGTCTCCCGTGAGCGATGTGATCGTGCGTCCATCTCCAAGTGCAATAGCTGCTCCAGGAAGTCAGCCAGAGTGCCTTCTTGTGAGGCGCAACGGTCTGCCATTGAACCGCCCCGGCCTTGTCCGGGGCTTTTTTTGCTCGCCATTCAGTCACCCCGTCTCGCCGCCACTCAAATAATTCTGGCCGTCCTCCGTTTGCGATATTCTTGGTGCACATCACAATCAACAAGGACGATCTATGCTCAAGCTCTTCAAAATCTGGCTAGCCCTAACCATCATCTCTTTGGGGCTCTACACCCCCTTCTATCTATTCTCCAACAACCCAATAGATGCCGTTGAAGAGTTGACAATGTGGGCGTACACCCCGGCGACAAACGCAGCGAATCTGGGGCACGACTACTCTGATATCAGAGATAGACTGACTCGACTCGGAATCGACATCGATATGGATTTTGAGGATGCCGTCGATGAGAATCCGCTGCTATCTAACCTTGATGTTAGCTACGTGGAAGGTGATTTCCCCAACTATCTGCGCAGAACACAAGGTCATCGCCTGGTAAAAGCGACAATCGACGTCGATGGCGGATACCAGCTTTCTCTCGTCTTCGTTGTCACTGACAAAACTTTCCCTAGATCACCCATCTCAATGGTCCTTGGGATCGCTGAGGCCTCAATTAGTCGCGACGGATTCAAGGCAGATTTCACGCACCGGACAGATACCGAAGCGATGTTTACGCTGCTGTTCCATGAGGTTGAGGAAGCAAGAATCGAAGGCGCTCAGGAAATGATTGCCGCCTATAAGGTTGCCTTTGACGCGGAGGTTGCCGAAAACCCGAGGGCATATCAGCCACAGGCAAGCACGCCAAAAACCCTTGGCGAGGCAATGGAAACTCTCGGCATGTCGACTGACCCAATTATTTCCAGCCCCAACGCTGGTCGTTCCGAGAAAGTACCAGGCCAATCACTTGAAGAGGCAATCTCGACGCTTGTCGCTTCCGTTGCAGCTGAAACCGGAGCAAGTGAGTATGCTGACGCCCGCGAGGTGCTTGAAACCCAAATTGTGGGATCAGAAGCCACCGATGTCGCTGTGCTGTACACCATGGAAGGCAATATCGCGACCCGATACCTCGCCGTTCTAGAGCAAACTAACAGCGGGTTCCAGGTGGCTGGAAACACCACTATTGAGCTTGGCGCCTACGAGCTGTCGGCTGACAACGGTATTATCTCGGTCAAGACGCTGACTCATGCGCTCGAAGATCCAATGTGTTGCCCGACACTGGAAACCGTTTACCGCTACCGCCCTGAAGGCGGCCAACTGGTGATGATCCAGTAACACCGGTGCCCTGCACGCCAGACGGCGTGTGGGGCTGCGAGGCAATTGGAGTAGGCCCTCAGCCCCGTTTTCGCTCTACGCGAGAGTTCATCTCGACGCTGGTTTCGATAATCGGCGCTCAACAGCCTTCAGCACCCGATCCAGGTCATCGCGCTCTGCTGTCAGCTCCGCAATCTCGTCTAGGTCTGTCTCCCGCTGAAGCTCTCCCTGATACCATTTCAGCTCATCTTTGAGCGACTTGCGAAGATACGAATACGCCGCGCGTTCTGTCGTAAAGAGCCCGGGCGGTAGGTCTCGGCCGGCAGTAAACTGCTTCCGAAATCCGGACCAGATACTGGGCAACCACCCATAGTCCCCCGCCTTGGCAGAAACCTTGCCCCAAGTGAACTTGTTGCGCTGGATGAGGTTGACAGCTTTCGGGACCTCCAAGCCCATTTGCTGAAAGGCCTTACCATAGGTCGGCATAGTGTTGCGCCGCACACGGATGTGAACAAGCCCCCTGAAAGACAGGACACGGTTTCCCCCTTACCATAAGGGATAGGCAAACGACTGTGTTTATGACTACCAGCAAAGATAAAACCATTGAAATCCTCGGCCAGGAGCGGCGTCGCCGCTGGAGCACCGAGGAAAAGCTAGCCATGGTGGCCTGACTCTACTTCTGAACCCCGCTAAAAATGGGTTCTTCACGGAATCCCGGGATAGTTGCTCTTAATTTTCATAAAGAAGAACTCACTATTACGGTAGCCATAGGCCATCCGCTTGATCACCTTGATCCGGTTGTTAATACCTTCCAGCTGCCCCGTGTGCATCGGCCAACGCACCCTGCTCAGGATGCCGCGCCAGTATCCCTTCAGGCGTTTAGCGAACT
>CENM01001327.1_pt1 | contig 10347 bp, 3 predicted proteins | sample 530261 | NCBI WGS metagenome assembly CENM01 (sample SAMEA2619854, study PRJEB7988) | marine metagenome | biome: marine biome (ENVO:00000447); feature: deep chlorophyll maximum layer (ENVO:xxxxxxxx); material: "saline water (ENVO:00002010), including plankton (ENVO:xxxxxxxx)" | depth 80 m
AAACTTTGACGGCATCTTATTGGCCACCACCAACCGAGTGGACAGCCTAGATCGCGCGGTAATGCGCCGCTTTGATCTCAAAGTGGAGTTTTTACCATTAGCTCCCGAGCCGCTGCGTGATTTGCTCCAGGCAGTGCTGCCAAAGCGTGACCATCATCGCCTGGCGACTATTCCAACGAGCCACTTATCACAGCGCCGTGTGACACCCGGCAACGTGCGCACCGCGCTAGACCAATTGGATTTACGCGGGCTGCCTATTCGCCTGAACACGCTGCTGGATGCGCTGACGCTGGAAGAGCGCGAACAGTACGGCGAGCGACAGCCGATGGGGTTTGTGTAGCGCAACCACCCATTCACTGCGGCTTACAAAAGGAGCTAACACCATGGATCACTTGCAACACGATATACAGCGCTGCCCGCGCGTTGCCGTATACGGCACGCTCAAGCAAGGCCAACACAACCATTACTGGCTCGATGGTGCGCCCCTACTTGGCACAGACCGCCTCACAGCCATTACGCTTTATGATCTTGGCCCCTACCCCGGGGCCAAGGCGGAGTCGTCAGCGGGCACCGTGGTCGAAATATATGCCATTAACGCTGAACAGTTAGCCTTGTTGGATCAGTTGGAAGGCTATTTCGCGCATACCCCACGCCAGGGGCTTTACAACCGCGCTATTTTTCCTACCCAACACGGCGAGGCATGGTGTTACCTCTACAACGCCGAGACTAAGCACGAGACACGTATCGAGAACGGAGAATGGTAAAAGTGCGTTTACAGCCCATGCTTGGCCACGCGACCGTTTGGCTACGCCGAAAGGGGTGGATTCGCCAGCGTGGCGACCGCTATAGAAGCTTTGCGGCGCTGGAAAGCACAATATCTGCAACCGGGACCAGCAAGGTGGCCTTCAACTGGAGCTAACACCGCGGCTACGCCTCTGCCCTTTTGCCTGGCGAAAACGAAGCAACTTCATTGATCGTGTGCGGAAAGTGCTACGGTGATTTTCAACCCCAGCGCCACCGTTCAACTCATAAATCAAAGAACTTCCGCCCCAGCAGCGCCCACTTTATCGCCACTGAGGCGGAAAACCGCCGCCAGTTTCTTTTACAGCTTCACTACATTACAGCCCTGCATTTGCAGGGCATATATCAGTTTCATAATATGCGTTTGCCAATGAGTATGTTAACGCCGGCATCCACTCTAAGGAGGTTGCTTTAAAGGCGGCAAATACTCCAATGCCAGGCATTGAAAAATAAAGCTTTGTTAACTTCTTGCTGCATACCTGAACGGTTATTCACAGGCTAAATTACTCATAATGCCTTGATATTAATAAACATTTTTTCCAGATATGCACTACCGCCATCTTGCATAAACAAGACATTCATCTTTTCTAATTCCTCTTTTGTTTTATCCCATTGTAGTTGAGGATACTTTGTCCAAGAGAGAATAAAGCTATTAAGAATGACAATTACGTCAGAGTCTCCGCCCAGTCGGTTCTCGATTTCTTTCACTCTTTTATGGAATAGCACCTTCTGGCTGCCAGGGCCTTCGTGCAAGAGGCCATGCGGTTCGATGAAGGTGACGTATTGTTTCCCACCAATCAGCATCCATAGGATAAAATCTGGATGAAAGTTGCCCGCCTCAAAGAAGCCAACCCCTTTGCCACGGCTCATGTTTCTGAGCAGGAAGAGTTCTATACCTTCCTGTTCCAACACATTTTCCTGTTCGTCACACCAAGTCTTCAAGTCAGCAACAAACTGGTATTCACTCTCATTAAGAGCGACGGGCAAAATAGTGATATTGCCTCCTTTCCGGACATGGAAAAGCGGTTGAAATAGGTGTTTACCGAAATTGCAGGCGTTAAGATCACCAACCTTTAGCAGGTCATCCTTTTTCTGCTCCAGGTCTTTCTTAATTTGCTCAATCCCTTGAATCACCTGCTCTTCATCGCCATCCACAATCAGCTGACAAAAATCCTCCTGCGGAATATTGTCATCGTCAGGCGTTAGTTCACGAAGCTCTAGGCGTGGCTCGATATATTCTCGTTTTTGGTAGTTGTAGTAGTGATCGCAGTAGCGTTTCAAAAGCTCGGTTGCTACCTGTTGCAGCAAGAGAACACCATCAAATGTTGTTGGAGTTAATCGGGCTTCTGGCAAGTAGAGGGTGTACCAATTCCGGTTGCTCAATAAGTGTTGAATGCCAGCTTTGGTAATATTGAAGTTATACCAGCTTCTTTCACGCTTAAACCGCTCAAGCTCAAAAAAGAGAGCGTCATAATCCAGGAGCGCCAAGTGTTCTTCTCGTAAATACACCTTGTCTTTCTGGCCATCTTGAGCGATACCGCGTGACCTCATGGCAGCGATACGTGGGTACCAGTCGGCGACTATCGTGTTGTGCGTCATGTATTCAGGGATATACCCGACTGTAGGTACTGCCGCATCTTTCTTAAAGTCGTATTCCTTACCATCAGCAGCTTTCCGCTTGGGGCGAAGGATTTTGAGTTTTTTGCCAAAGTCATAGGTAACATTAAGTGGGATATTAATAATCTTGCGGCGCTCGTTACCGGGAAGACCCTCCTCTTTAAGAAACTCACGAAACTTCTCCATGAAGTCGGCCTCGATGCCGAAGACATTAATCGTTTCGAGCTCTTCAATAAATGTTGGTCGATTTGGTGCGTGCGAATGACCGCTACGCTTTAGGCTCCACTCATAACCCTTCAAGCGGACACCGCGCCCGAAGAGCTGAATGATTTGCGAGCCTTCCGAGCGCCCGACATGCATCAACCCCATAGTGCTAACACGCCAGCAGTCCCAGCCTTCAACGAATTTCTTCGAGCCTATAAGCAGGTTGACTGGTGACGTGGAATCTTTCACGGAGGTGAACATCGCCTCGGTGAAGTCACTGTCTTCGACGGTCAGCCGTGTACCGTTCTGCGCTGCCACTTCGGCCACGTGATCGCACAGGCTCTTGGCATCACCGACGTTGATCAGCCCAAAGGGCGTCTCGCTTGTGCCCACACGCAAGGCCACTTCGCCGGATTCACCCTTAATGCGATCCAGTGACAAATGGCCGCCTGCGGCATGGTTGAACAGCCTGGCGAGAATATCCCGGTAGAGGGCCTCAATGGTTTCGCCGCCATTCATGGCTCGAGCCAGATAGGTAAAGGCCCCGGAAAAGATATCGTTGCCATCCTTGTCCAGCAGGCCGGTATCCTGGCCTCTTCCGGTGAGGATCTCGTGCATGCGCCGCGTCGCCGCTTGGCTGTTGTCGAGGAAGTCAGCGATGAACACTAGAATTTTGGCGACATCCGAGGCTGTATCGTCAATCACCTCAACCTGTTTACCTTTAACCTTTTTCTTGGATTTAACTGATGAAACCGTGCTGCCGACAAAGACCCACAGCGGCTTTTCCAGATTGAACGGCTCGAAATCTTTCGCCTTTTCCTCGTAGATCCGAAGCTGCTGATAGAACTTCAGCAGACAGGCTGTCATGTAGACAGACTGGGTCTCCTCGAAAGATTCGGGCAGGTTCAGGATCTGATAATCCTTGCCGAAACCGTCTTCATAGAACCACCGGTAGGAGTAATCAAAAACGACCGTCTTGGCGTAGCTGTTCTCAAAATCGACATTGCCTGAAGCCTGTACAGCCTGCTCGAAGGTGGCCGAATACTCGAAAGTGAATCCCTTGGCGCAAAGGTCTGACCGCCGGGTGAACCAGACGCCTTCCTCTTTGCCGCTCATGCCACGATGACCCTCGTCAACCAGAAGAAGGTTCTGATCTCCCAGGCTTCGTGTAGCGATGGTGTTTGGGCCATCTTTGTCGGTTAGCTTGGTAATTTCCAGCACGTCAATATGACCCAGCCCTTGCGCTGCGCCAAACAGACCACCACGGGATTGCAGGTAACTGCCTGCTGACAGATCGCTTTCCTGAAACTCAGCAATATGCTGTTCTGACAGGCGCTCGTTAGGTGTCAGCAGGATGACACGAGAGAGTTCTTTGTCTTTGCCCTGTTGAGCCGCATAGTGCCGGTATTGCAGCAGGTTTACGTGCATCAGCAGTGTTTTGCCGCTTCCAGTGGCATTCTGAAGACAGAGCTTATTCAGGTCATCTTCTTTGTAGGGTGGCACATCGGAATAGTCCGTCCAGTGGTTATTGAAGCGCTCTACAAAGGCGTTCAGGTCATTCAATAAGCCTTCACGGTTGCCAAAAAACTGATCCAAGTAAATTTCAACAAACAACAAGGTCAGCCATTGGTAGTATTTCCAGGCAACTGGGCGGTCACGCTTTTCGTTAATTGCCTGTGTATGGCTAACGATATTCTGCTCGTAGGCCAAGAGCATATCGCGGCTGATACGAAACTCTGGGTAATCCACCGCTGGATCAGCTTGGCTAAACAAGGGGCTATTACCCAGGTGGTGGTAAAAGAAGTGCAAGTTATCCTTGTCTAACCCTTCTAACCGTGAGTCTCGGATAGGTTCAGCCAGCTTATGAAAAGGGCGCACTACCTTGTCATTCAGTTGGTGTTCAGTGAAGGGGTCAATTCCAAAAAGACTAATAAGCCACTGATTCAAAACTAGTTTATTACGAAACTTATGCGGTTTTGGGCCTTTCGCTTTGTGCTTTGCCATTATACGCCCCCCATATCCCACATGCGCTTCAGAAACTCTTCTTCAATCAGACGAACCTTCCAGTTCTCTTCATCATGCTTCAGATTGGGCAGATTGTTGCTGCCGTTGACGTAGATGGTGTCAAACTCGAAATCGCGGGTGCTGATGCGATTCTTCTGAAACCATTCATCCAGCATCAGGTTGTCCTGCTCGATATCGTCGGTGAGCTTGCGCCAGACGACTAGGACCTTTTCCTGCAGGCCATTGTTGGGATTGGCCGGGTCCTTGGGCACCCAGCCTTCGACCTTGCGGAACCACCACGGGCCATCCTCCTCCTGCCGGATGCGGCCATCCACCACCAGCTTGGTGTGCTGGTCCTCGGGCAGCTCCGGGTCCTTAATGCGCTTGAATGTTGCAGTAAAGGTTTGCGGCATGCCGTAATGCTCAACACGCAGTCCGATCAGATAGTTAAAGGTTTCGATCAGATCGACCGCACGCGTGACATACTCATCCGTTCCCGGCTTTTTGACCTCCAGGGTGTAGGCGGTTGGGTCGGCAAAGGCGTCGATATTGAGCAACGACTGACTGCCCCGTGTCTCCACATCCAGCAGGTAGCGGAGCATGTAGTCTTCCTTCAGCGCCGGATTGGCAGCTACTGCCTTTTTACGCTGGGTATTGTGGTCGAGGCGCAAGTTGTTGAGCGTGTCCTCGTAGGATTCCAAACGGATATATTTGAAGCAGTGGGAAACGCCGGTATGGCGAGTCGTTGGTTTGCCGAAAGCCCAATCTCCTGAATAAACAACCTTCTTTAATCTTGGGAGCAGTACGAAATCAAAGTAAGCAGCAATTTCTACTAGGAGATACTTTCTGCTTCCAGAATCTGATCGATTGAGTGAAATCACTGCATCACCCAGTGCTCCCGAACCTGCAAAAGTGTCGATGCATATTGCCTCTGAAGAACTGTGCAAATTCAGGAACCACTCCAATAATGCAACAGGTTTCGGGGTCTCAAATGGCTTATAGTTAAAAAGATCTTTAAGCCTTCGTGTAGCGTCCGCATTTATTCCAAATGTATCCAACCAAGTGGCCCAGCCGACAGATTTTTTAACATCTCGGATTTTTTCATATGGCGTCCACCTTTCCAACTGACCATCAACTTCAACACCTGGGTCATAGGGAGTCAATTCCCAATGGAAAAACTCAGGGTCCTCTAAGGCAGCTTTGATCCCTGGGTTTTCTTTTCCCCATCGCCAATGCCCCTCTCGACCGTCATTCCGTATTGGGAGAGAGGTTTCCCCGGTCGGAGTTTTAAGTTCATAAAATTGCCCTAATCTATCTTCTCGTAGTGACGTTCCACCCCATTTTCGAAGTTCACGTCCCTTTCGATATTTTCCCCATTTGTCGGAAAGATTGAGCTCACCAGTTGATCTCTCATCCGACGATATCGCTTGAGGGTCACCATTATGAAATATTGCCAAATATTCATGTCCACTTCTGAGGCCAGTCTTTTCTTTGCCACCACTAGGTTCCGACCTCCAAGGCGCACAAGCAGCCAGACACTTAGAACCGAAAATATCTTTTAAAAGTGCTAGCAATCCACTTACTTCGTTATCATCTATTGTTGCAGAAAAAATTCCACTCGACGAAAGCAATGCTTTTCCATTAATTATCGAGTTAAGAATCATGGAGTACCAAGAGGAGTGTTGATAAGAATCTTTATAAGAAAAGCCGTCACTTCCTGTGTTGTAGGGCGGGTCTACATAAAAACATTGAGCTTGCTCGCGATACCGCTCCTGCAACAGGTTCAACGCCTGGAAGTTTTCCGAATGAATCAACAACCCATCACACTGCTCATCGAAGTTCTCAATCGACGCCAGCAACATCGCTTTGAAACTGTCATCAAAAAACTGGGTATCCAACACCAGTTTGTTATTGGCCTTGAGAAACTCGATCGTCAAAGGCCTTGAGAACCCTGGGCTATGCAGGTCGGCCTGGATCTCGTCAATGGCGAACAGCTTGATCCACTCTTCACACTGCGCCTCATTAGCGGCAATCTCGGGATAAAGTTCTTCGGGCACACGATCCAGTGTGATGCAGTAGTTGGTCTCCACCACAAACTTCTTTTTGAGCCAGAGCTTTTTCTGAAACTCTTCAAGCTGGGCCAGAAAGTCGACCAGCTTGCCCGCGATCTTGCGTAGTACCTTAATCTTCGCCAGATAGCTTTCCACCGCTGGGGCATCGGCATTTTCGATATCATCGAGGCGCATGACTTCGTTCTTGATATAGAAATCCAGCTCCCGCCGCAAAAAGCCGCCCAGGTCTTTATGGATGAAATAATCCATAGTGTTACGGGCGGTGTACTGGTTAATATATTTTGCCAGCAATGGCCGATTGGGGATTTTGTCTGTTGGCGCATTCAATTCCAATACATTGGGATATTCCTGGGTCTTATCTAGCCCACAAGCTACCTCAATAATTTTTTCCGCGATGGCTAGATTCGGCATATCCCCTTTGTTCAGGCTTTTGCCGTATTTGCCTTTGAGTGCCTTCTCTGTATCAACACCAACCTCGTTTTTTTCACTGGGAAGCGTCTTGTATTCAAAATTGATGACCAGCTCATCGGCATCATTGAACTCAACCGGATTTTCCTCGTGCAATATAAAAAACCGCTTTTTGTCTTCAGCGGCCTTGACATTGCCGTGCTCGCCCTCACTAGCGTCGACGACACGAAACTGGACCTTGAGCGGAGTACTCGGAATTTGATTTAGTTCACGCTCTTCCTGCGACATCTTTCTGACTTCGGCGGATTGGGTCAGATCGAAGGTGAAGTTGGAAAAATACTCGGCGCTCTTGATGTAATACTGGTCGGCGTTGGCCCAGTGCAGTTTCACCTCCTCTCCGTTGTAGGGCACGGCAAAGGGCGCGGCCTTGCCTGGCGTTTCCCTGGTATAATAGCGACGGGAGATGAAGTCACCGTCGTCGTAGTAGCGTTCAAAGAAACGATACAGGTGGTCATACACATCGGCCTCGGCAGATAAGTTATCTTTCTGCGCCGTTATATTCTTGATCTCTTCAATGTATGCAATACCTGCTGGGGTCTGCTCAAAAGCAGGGTTCAGCACTCCACTGGCATCTACTGCTGATTCTCCAAGAGTCGCTATAACTTTTTGCCTTGCTGCTTCCTTCTGTTCATGGCTTGATGCCTGAGCTTGTTCACCGAAGGCATCGGCCACGATTTTTAACAGGCCGTTATCAATGAAGTCCTGAACTTCCTGCGCTTTTGCATGCATGATGCGGTAAAAGCCGAAATCGAGATCCGGCTGGTCGAGCTGGAACAGCTCGGACAGTTTCTTCAATAGGCGGCTGCGAAGCTGCTCAGTAGATGGCATGAATACTCTCCGGTTTATTTAATTAAAACTTAAACATATGCTAAGAATTACTTATTTTTCTCTTACACTACCTGCCATCGCAGAGTAAAAAGCGTTTCTGTTTCAGTGGTTTCTTGCAACCTTTCTTTCAGGGAATCAATTAGTTCGTCGCGCTTATCAATAATCTCGTCTTCCACATCAAACACCTTGCGGCGCTGTTGGCGCTGCTGGCGTTCAAGGGCGGCAATTTTTTCCTGGTAATCGTTCTGCTCTTGCAGGGTGGTGGCCTTGCGGGCATCGCGCTTGTGCTGTTTTATCTGGGCCTTGGTGTTTTTCAGCGCTTCTTCGGCGGCCAGCAGTTTGTCATCGGCCCATTTTTCCAGTTTGTCGCGTTCCTCATTAAACAGCCGCTGGTTGTCTTCCAGCAGCTCAGCGGTAACGGCCTGACAATGGCGCTGGCAGTTTTCTGCCAGGCTGGCCGGTGGCGGTTGCGTCGTGGCGCTGGGGGTGCCTTTGGCTTCTACGGCCATCAGTTTTTCGCATACTTCCTGGTCCAGCACTGTGCCGCTATCGGTCATGCCGTTAAACAGCAGCCGCTCGGTGGTTTCAAAGGCGGTAAAGGCCAGGCGTTGTAAGGTCAGCCAGCCGGATTGCCCCACCAGAGCTTCCACTTGAGAGAGCTTGGTGTCGTGGCCCTGGTAGTTAAAGGTCACACTGGCGGTGGGCGTGGCGGCTTGCCGCGCCTGCTGCAAAGCCCATTCCCCCAATGGGTGACTCAGCCGGTAGGCGTGGGCGAGCATATCGGTCTGGGCAGCACCACGAAGGAGCTGGTAGCGCCCTGTTGGTGCCTGATCGACAATGTCCGCGGGTACATCCTGCAGGGCAAAGCTGTAGGCCTGGGGGTCAAAACGGGCGTGCTTGGCAAGGGCGTAGCGGGTCACGCCCCAGAACCAGCGGCCGATTTTATCCAGCCGGGCTTCGGCTTCATCCAGGCGAAGCTTCAGGCGGTCGTGTACATCTTCATCGAAGTTTTCGAGTAACTGTGCCTGGGTTTCTTCAACCCGGTGAGTAATGACGTCCTCCAGCTCGCTTTGCAGCTGGTTGAAGGCGGCTTCAATTTCCTCTGGCGAGCGGCAGGTGTCATAAATAGTCAGGATGCGTTTTTCGAAATCAATGCCACTTTCAATCCGGCCCAGCACTTCATCAGAAGCACCAAAGACGCCAGAAAACAGATTCAGCTTTTCTGACAGCAATTCAAGCACACGCTGGTCGGCATGGTTGCGGGTGTTGAGGAAATTGATCACCACCACATCAAACTGCTGGCCGTAACGGTGGCAGCGGCCAATGCGCTGCTCCACCCGCTGAGGGTTCCATGGCAAGTCGTAGTTGATCAGTAGCGCGCAGAATTGCAGGTTCACCCCTTCAGCAGCAGCTTCAGTGGCAATCATGATATCCGCGCCGCCGTTACGTTCTCGGAAGTGATCAATCAAGGCGGTGCGTTTATCAATCTGCGCTGAACCGGTTACGCGGTCTGTGCTTTTGTGTTCTTCCAACCACTGGCGGTAGATCACCAGGCTTTCCGGGTGGTTGTTGGTACCACTGAACAGCACCAACTTGCCCGCGTAGCCGTTGGCTGAGAGAAACTGGTGAAGGTATTCCTGGGTACGGCGCGATTCAGTAAAAATAATCGCTTTGCGCGGCGCGCCATAGGCTTGCATGTTCGAAAAGCCAAGGGCCAAGGCCGAAAGCAAGGCGCTGGCCTTGGTGTGGTCATTCAGGTTGTTTGCTTGCTCAATAATACGCCCTAATTCCGCCATTTCTTCTTCCAGGGCGCACTTCAAACTAGCGGGGTTATCAGCATCTACGGTGATGACATCCGGCCCGTTCTCGTGCGCCTGCTCTTCCAACGCCTCAAGAGTATCGCTTTCTAGGTCTTCGTCATCGGCCAGGCTATTCCACCAACTGGGGCTGTTCTGTGCCGGGTGCGAGCTTTCCTGCATTTCTTCGTGCTGCTTTTCCAAGCGCTGATAAATGCTGTTGAGGGTGCCTACAATGGCCGGGGTACTGGAGGCTAGCAGCTTCCGTAGTATTAGCCCGGTGAGGTGCCGCTGGCTTTTCGGCAAAGCAAAAGAGTGTTCACGCTGAAGGAACGCAGAGACCGCTTCATACACGGCTTGTTCGTCATTTGTAGGTTCAAAGGGCTGGGTCAGTGCCTTGCGCTGGGTGTATTGCACATATTCCAGCACATCTTTACGCAAGGTACGGTGGGTAAAGTGTTTTATCCGTTCGCGCAGTTCAGGCAGGTTGGCATCGTTGTTCACGAATTGTTTGCGGAAGGCTTTATCGTCGCCAAACAGGTGCTCATCAATCAGGG
>CENM01039541.1_pt1 | contig 10285 bp, 7 predicted proteins | sample 530261 | NCBI WGS metagenome assembly CENM01 (sample SAMEA2619854, study PRJEB7988) | marine metagenome | biome: marine biome (ENVO:00000447); feature: deep chlorophyll maximum layer (ENVO:xxxxxxxx); material: "saline water (ENVO:00002010), including plankton (ENVO:xxxxxxxx)" | depth 80 m
TGGTGTTCGCCATGCCCCATGGAACCCTGTCGCAACCCTGGTCGGTCATTGGCGGCCATGTGCTGTCTGCGCTGTTCGGAGTGGCCTGTGTGCAGTGGTTGCCTTCCGGGTTCTGGCTCGCCGCCCTGGCTGTGGGGGGGAGCGTCATCATCATGATGTATGCCCGCTGCCTGCATCCGCCGGGCAGCGCAACCGCCATGATTGTGGTGCTGGGCGGGCCGCAGATTGTCGATGCGGGCTTCAGTTTCGTGCTCTATCCGATCTTGCTTGATGTACTGGTTATTGTGCTGTTTGCCGTGCTGTTCAACAGCCTGTTCACCAGCCGGCGCTACCCGTTGCCGTTGACTCGGCATGCCATAGGCCGGGCGCCGGGTATCGCGCCGGAAGATTTCGAGCATGCGCTCAAGCAAATGAACGCCTACATGGATATCGACTTCAACGATCTGCTGCGACTTGTCGAGCTGGCCAACGCCAACGCGCAGAGCAAGGGTGTGACTGCGGCCGACCTGGAGCCGGGTGGCTTCTACAGCAACGGCTTGCCGGGTCGGAACTGGTCGGTACGCGAGGTGCTGCAGGTTGTCAGCCGGCCGGGGCGCGCTGGTCGCGTGCGTTACCGCATCATCAAGGGTGCGGGCGAGGGCGGCAATGGCATCTGCCGGGTCAGTGAGTTTGTCCGCTGGGCGCGCTACAGGGTGGCGCCGGACGAGCAGGGGCGGCAGTGGCACCGGGTCACCGACGCTCAGCCTGCAGCCGAGGCCTGACCGGTACAGTTAGGGGTGCAAGCCAGCTGAAACTGTCTCTGTTGCGATGCGAGGCGGCTTTCTAGAATAGCGTTCCCTCCCTTTGCTTTCCGAGTTTGCAGCATGCATGTTTCATCCGGCCGTTGGCTGTACGGATTCCTGTTGGCGTTAACCACCACTCTGCTCTGGGGTGTGCTGCCGATCATGCTCAAGGAAGTGCTCAAGGTCATGGACCCCTATACCGTGACCTGGTATCGCCTGCTGAGCGCCGGTCTGGTGCTTCTGATCTGGCTGGCCGCCAAACGCAAGCTGCCCTCGATTCGTGCGCTGTCGACGCGCAATCGGGGCTTGCTGGTTATCGCCGTGCTGGGTCTGGCGTTCAACTACGTGCTCTATCTGATGGCGCTCAACCGGCTGTCGGCCGGTACCATGCAACTGATTATTCAGACCGCGCCGATCATGCTGATGATTGGCAGCATGTTGCTTTTCCGCGAGCGTTTCGGGGTCGGCCAGGTACTCGGGCTGGTCGTCCTGTTGCCGGGATTTGCGCTGTTCTTCAATCAGCGACTGGTTGAGTTGATGACGCAAATGAGCAGCTACACCCTGGGTATCCTGATCGCGATTGCCTCGGCTTTCAGTTGGGCGCTTTACGGCCTGGCCCAGAAGCAGCTGCTGACGGTCTGGTCGTCGGTATCGGTGATGATGGTCATCTACCTCTCGTGCGCTGCGCTGATCACCCCGCTTGCTACACCAACCCAGGTGCTCAGCCTCACTCCTCTGCAAGGCTGGCTGCTGCTGGGCTGCTGCCTCAATACGCTGGTTGCCTACGGTGCCTTTGCCGAAGCGCTGGCGCATTGGGAGGCGTCCCGGGTGAGCGCGACCGTGACTACTACGCCGCTGTTTACCTTCTCGCTGGTGGCCCTTGGGGCCATGCTCTGGCCGGGGGTGATCGAGCCGGAGATTCTCAACAGCCTCGCCTATCTGGGCGCACTGATGGTGGTTGCAGGCTCGGCATTGATTGCGCTGGCACCAAGCCTGATGAACAGCATTCGGCAGCGGCGCTTGCGCCGCCTTGCCGTTACACCACCGCCAGCCGGGTCCTGAGGCAATCGTCGGTCGATTGTTGCGTTAGAATGGTTGCCAAGCATCGATGGCGGACACGCTACGCTTAGTCCGCCCTACGCATTATCCCCGCCGTGGCCCGGCATCGTCATCGGCTGCTTTGCCAGGCCCAGCGACATATCGCCTGTAGGGTGGTCAACGCATAGCGTTGGTCACTGGGGCTGAAAATGTGGGAGCACTGCGGATACGCTGCGCTTAGTCCGCCCTGCGAATGCCAAGGCCGCCGCTATTACGAGAAAACTTTTTTCAGGAGATGACTATGGCTGTCGTCCAACAAGCACTTGAACAGGCCCTGCAGGCTCTGAATCCTGCGCATCTGGAGTTGATCAACGAAAGCCATATGCACAGCGTGCCGCCCGGCTCGGAGTCGCATTTCAAGGCGGTGGTGGTCAGTGAGCGCTTCAGCGCGCTCAATTCGGTCAAGCGGCACCAGCTGGTATATGCCACCTTGGGCGAGCTGATGCAGCGTATTCACGCGCTGGCCCTGCACACTTACACACCGGCCGAGTGGCAGCAGCGTCAGCAGGCGCCGGCTTCGCCCAACTGCCTGGGTGGCAGCAAGGCAGACCAGCACTGACCCTCCGTCTGCCGGCGGTTTGTCGCCGGCGGTCACTTTGCTAGAATGCGCCGCTTCAAAACGTACGCCCTTTACGCGGGCGCTCACTGAATACCGAGGTAAGCATGTCTGCAATCGTTGTTGTGGCACTCTACAAGTTCGTCCAGCTGGACGATTACGAAGCTCTTCGCCAACCCCTGCTTGATACCCTTGTCGCCAACGGCGTCAAAGGTACCCTGCTGCTGGCGCGAGAGGGCATCAATGGCACCATCGCCGGCCCCCGTGACGGCATGGACCGGGTGCTGGACTGGCTGCGTTCCGATACCCGTCTGGCAGACCTGGACTACAAGGAGTCCTACTGCGACGAGATGCCGTTCTACCGCACCAAGGTCAAGCTCAAGAAAGAAATCGTCACCCTCGGCGTGCCCGGCATTTCGCCGACCAGCAAGGTCGGCACCTATGTCGAGGCAAAGGACTGGAACGCACTGATCAGCGATCCCGAGGTGCTGCTGATCGACACCCGCAACGACTACGAAGTCTCGATCGGCACCTTCCAGGGGGCGATCGATCCGAAAACCAAGACCTTTCGCGAGTTTCCGGAATACGTGCGCGCGCACTTCGATCCAAAACGTCACAAAAAGGTGGCAATGTTCTGTACCGGGGGCATCCGCTGCGAAAAGGCCTCCAGCTATATGCTGGAGGAGGGCTTTGACGAGGTATTTCACCTCAAGGGCGGTATTCTCAAGTACTTTGAAGATGTGCCGGCCGAAGAGTCGATGTGGAACGGTGAGTGCTTCGTGTTCGACAACCGGGTAACCGTGCGCCATGATCTGGCCCCGGGGTCATTCGATCAGTGTCACGCCTGTCGTCACCCGGTCTCGGCCGAGGATATGGCGTCGCCGCAGTACGAAGAGGGCATCAGTTGCCCGCATTGCTACGACAGCCTGCCGGAGAAAACCCGGCAACGCGCCGAAGAGCGTCAGCGCCAGATTCAGCTGGCCAAGGCGCGCAACCTTCCGCATCCGATTGGCATGCCCCCGCAACTGGCCTCGCCCAACGCCAAGGCCGATAGCTGACCAACCCGGAGTACGCCATGCAGCAGCGCCTGATCTACGTGATGGACCCGATGTGTTCATGGTGCTGGGGTCTGGCGCCGCTGATTGATGCGATATTTCAGGCCCACCCTGATGTGCCGGTCCACTTGGTGGCCGGCAGTCTGCGGCCGCACCTGCAGGCGCCGCTTGATAACGCCTCTCGCCAGGCGCTGGCTGCCCACTGGCAATCAGTCGCTGCGCTCAGTGGTCAGCCGTTTTCCGACCCGCAGGCATTGCCCGAACCCTTGATCTACAACGTGCGTCCCGCCAGTCAGGCACTGATTGTTGCGCGCGCCCTCGACGTCGAGCGGCTGTGGCCCTTTGTTCGGGCCATGCAGCAGGCGTTTTTCGCCGAATGCATGGATATTACCCGGCCAGCGGTCTTGCTTGAGATTGCCGCTGCCAACGGCTATGACCCGGTCGAATTTGCAGCATGCTTCGATCAGGCCGATACGCAGCAACTGCTCGATGAGGATTGGGGCTGGGCGGCTGATCGGGGACTGGCCGAGCTGCCGATTCTGTTCGCCGAGCGCGACGGGCAGCTGGCGCTGCTGGGCAATGGCTATCGCTCGCCAAATGAGGTGCTGTCGCTGCTGCAGCGCTGGGTCGGCGCTGCAGCCTGAGCGCAATCAGCGCTCGCGCAGCGCCTCGGCCTGGGCGCGTAGTACCGGCTTGAGCAGGTAGCTGAGGATGCTCTTGCGGCCGGTAATGATGTCGACACTGGCGACCATCCCGGGGATGATCAGCAACGGATTTTCCTCGCTGCCCAGGTGGTTCTTGTCGGTACGCAGGCGGATCAGATAGAAGCTGTCGCCATTCTCGTCAGTGACCGTGTCGGCGCTGATATGCTCCAGTTCCCCCTTGAGCCCGCCATAAATGGTGTAGTCATAGGCGGTAATCTTGATCATGGCTTCCTGTCCTGGATGCAGGAAGGCAATGTCCTGCGGGCGGATGCGCGCCTCGAACAACAGGGTATCTTCCAGCGGAATGATTTCCACCAGATCACTGCCCGGCTGAATAACGCCGCCAATAGTGTTGACCAGTAGCTGCTGCACGATACCGTGCACGGGCGAGGTTACCAGCGTCCGACGCACCCGGTCTTCAAGTGCCAGCCCTGACGCAGACGATTTTTGCAGGTCAATGCGGGTCTGATTTAGCTCTTCAAAGGCTTCGCTGCGGAAGCGGTTACGTGCTTCCTCGGCTTTGCGTTCGACCTCGCGTAACGCCGACTCGGCGCGCGGTATGGCCAGGGTGGTGCCGTCCAGATTGCCGCGTGTTTCCACCTCGGCCCGGCGCAAGCGCAGCACTTCTACCTCGGAGATGGCACCGTCTTTCACCAGCGGTGCAGACATGCTGATCTCGCGCTGCAGCAGCCCCAGACTATTGCGGAACTGACGCTGCTTTGAGCGGAGCTCGTTCAACTCCTGTTCGCGTTGACGGCGCTGCTCATCGAGAATCGCCAGCTCATCCGCCAGCCGCCGTTGCCGCGACTGGTACAGGGCCACTTCCGCTTCGGCAAGCTCCGGAGCATCTCGCAGAACCTCGTCCGGCATCACCAGCTCGCCACCTTCGGCTTCGGCAGTCAGACGGGCCAGTGCAGCCTGTTTGCCCAGCTGTTCGGCGCGGGTTTCCTGGACGTTGGAGGCGAACCGGGTGTCGTCGAGGCGCAATAGCGGGGCGCCTTTCTCGACGATCTGACCTTCGCGGACCAGGATCTCGGCAACGATCCCGCCTTCCAGGTTCTGCACCCGCTGCAACTTGCCGGGCGGGATGGCCTTGCCAAGCCCGCGCGTCAGCTCCTCCACCTTGGCAAAGTGCGCCCACAGCAGACCGGTCAGCAAAAACGCCACCAGCGCCCAGAGCATCAGGCGAGCGGATCTGGGGGAGTCTTCCAGTATCGCGTGGGCCAGATCCGGCAGTGGCGTATCTTTGGCAGAGTTGTCCCTGGGGGCAGGTTTATCACCCGGCGGCGGGGTGGGTTTAGCTCCGTGCGACATTCACGTGTCCTTTGCGCAAGGCTTCCAGTACCTGTTCCTTGGGGCCGTCGGCGACAATCTTGCCGCCGTCAATCACAATCAGCCGGTTCACCAGCGACAGCATTGAAGCCCGGTGGGTCACCAGCAACAGCGTACGGTTGTGCAAAATGGGTTGCAGCTGACGCTTGAGGCGTTCCTCGCTGCTGTTGTCCATGGCGCTGGTGGGTTCATCCAGCACCAGCAGAGGGGGGTCAAGCAGCAGCGCGCGGGCGACTGCCACGGCCTGCCGCTGGCCGCCGGACAGGTTCATACCGCGCTCCCCAACCTGCAGGTTCAGTCCAAGTGGGTGCAGGCGGGCGAACTCGCTAACCCCGGCCATGTCGGCTACTTGCTGCAGGCGCTCGTCGTCTACGTAGCGCGCGCCCAGGGTCAGGTTGTCGCGCAGGGTGCCGTTGAACAGTTGAATATCCTGCGGTACGTAACCGATGTTGTGGCGCAGGTCGGCTACCTCCAGTTGCTGGATATCAACGCCATCAACCAGCAGATGTCCGCTGTCGGGCTGATACAGATTCAGCAGCAGCTTCTCCAGTGTGCTTTTGCCCGAACCACTGCGTCCGATGATGCCGATGTGCTCGCCGGGCAGGATGCGCAGGTTCAGGTGGTCGAGCGCGGGATACTGCTGACCGGGATAGGTAAAGCAGAGGTCTCGCGCCTCGATGGCCCCATGCAGCTGGCGGCGTTGAGTCGCAATGGCCTGAGGCTGGCGCTCCTGCGGCATGCTCATCATTTCGTCGGTAGTGCCGATGGTCAGGCGCGCCTGCTGGTAGCGCGTGAGCAGGCTGGATACCTGTGACAGCGGTGCCAGGGCGCGGCTGTTGAGCAGGTAGCAGGCGATCAAACCGCCCATGCTGATGGCGCCATCGCCGATCAGATAGACCCCGCTGACAATCATCGCGATGCCGGCCAGCTGCTGTATGAACAGGGTGCCGTTGACCGCGAGAGTCGAGAGTTTTCGCGCTTTCATCTCCAGGCGCCCGAGCGCGCCCACGGTGGTTTCCCACTGGCGCTGCTTTTCGCTTTCGGCGCAGTTGACCTTCAGCAGGTCGATGCCGCCCAGTGTCTCGATCAGCATCGCCTGGCGTTCACTCGACAGGTGCAGGGTCTGATCTATGCAGCGCGACAGCGGCCCCTGAATAAGCCAGCCCAGCAATAACGTCAGAGGAAAGGCCAGCAGCGGAATGGCGACCAGTGGTCCGCCGATTATTCCGATTACCAGCAGGATCAGCAGTGAGAACGGCACATCAATCAGGCTGGTCAGGGTCAGCGAGGTCAAAAAGTCGCGCAGGCTCTGAAACTCGTGAATATTCTGCGCAAAGCTGCCAACCCGCGTCGGGCGAGCCTTGAGGTTCATGCCGAGAATTCGCTCAAACAGCGTCGCCGACAGGATGATGTCGGTCTTTTTCCCGGCAAGATCGAGGAAGTAGCTGCGCAATGTGCGCAGGATCAAATCAAATAGCAGCGCCAGCGATATGCCGATAGCCAGTACCCACAGCGTGGTCGTGGCCTGGTTGGGTACCACCCGATCGTAGACGTTCATGACAAACAGCGGCGTCATCAACGCAATCAGGTTGATCAGAAAGCTGGCCACCATCGCATCGGAATACAGGCGACGCGAAAGCCGAAGGGTATCCTTGAACCAGTGTTTCGTGCGAGGCAGCGGGGAATCGAACTGCACTTCGAAGCGGTGTCTGGGCTGGGCAAAAAAGGCTTTGCCGCTATACAGCTCTGCCAGTGCCGACTTGTCCATCAGCTTGGCGCCGCCGGCGGATTCACTGGTCAGCAGGCGTGCCTTGCCGTCCTGCCAGGACTCAAGCACAACGTTGCGGCCATCCTTGAGAAACAGCAGTGCTGGCAGGGCAATGGCGTCAATCTGGTCCAGCGGACGATTGAGGATTCGACCTTGCAGATTGGCCCTTGCCGCCGCGCGAGGCAGCAACTCCGGTGTCAGGCGCTGGTCGCGCAGAGGCAGGCCAGCAGCCAGCACGCCACGACTGGTCCGCACCTGCAGGCAGGTGCAGAGAATCAGCAGCGCATCAAGCAGTGGATCATCGAAGCGGCTGCGGGGGTCGTCCCCCGCGTTGCTGCTCGCCCCCTGTTCGGGGCCTTGCGGCCCCGTCAGTACATCAGGCGTTGTCAAAACGTTATTGACCTGTCGGCAAATCGGAATTGGAAGAGCCGGAATCGCTCAGAGCCATGGATTCAGCCGGCGGCACTACCGACTGGCTGCGCAGCAGTTCACCGGCAACCGCCAGCAGGCGGTACTGCGCCAGATACTCGGAGAATCGGGTTTCGGTCAGCCGGCGTTGCGCTGTGAACAGCTCGTTCTCACTGTCCAGCAGGTCGAGCAGGGTGCGCTCACCAATGTTGAACTGTGAGCGGTAGGCTTCGCGAACGCGAACGGTATGATCAACATACTGCTGGGCGATCGGTACCTGTTTGCGCGCGCTGTCCATGGCGTTCCACGCCAGCCGCAACTCTTCACTCAGTTGACGGTAGGCATTGTTGCGAATCTCGATTGCTTCGTTGATCTGGTGCGCACTGGACGCCATGCGAGCATTGTCGCGGCCGCCGCTGAACAGGTTGTAGCGCATCCGCACCATCGCCTGCCATTCGTTGTAGTGGCCGTCGGTGCCGTCCAGGTCGTTGTCGAAGTTGCGCGACAGCTCCAGGTCAAAGCGCGGGTAGAAGGGCGATTTGGCGGCCTCGTACTGGCGTTCGGCGGCGGTGCGATCGGCCTCGGCGGTCTTGATGTACGGGTTATTGGGGATGTCCTGCAGCGCGGCTTCCACCGACTCGGGCAGCATGCCGGTAATGGGCGCGGGCAGTGTCAGGTCGCCCGGCGGCTGGCTTACGATGCTGTAATAGACTGCTTCGGCATCGGCCAGGTTGGCCTGTTCGGTAACCAGATTGTTGCGGGCCAGGGCCAGACGGGCTTCGGCCTGATCCAGGTCGGCATTGCGGCCGACGCCGCGCTCGCTGCGCAGCCGGATCTGATCATGAACACGTTCGTGGCTGCGCATGTTTTCCTCAGCCAGGCGTACCATCTCGCGGCGCATCAGTACCTGATGGTAGGCGTCGGCAGTGGCCAGGCCGATCTGCTCGGCGGTGCTCAGTACGCGGTAGGCGCGGGAGTTGACAGTCGCGACGTTGCGGCCAACCTCGTTGGCGGTGGCAAAGCCGTCGAACAGCATTTGCCCGAGACGCAGTGCGCCCTCGCCGCGGTTCAGTTTTTCCCAGTGCTCACCCGCAGCGCGAGTGGCCGGACTGTCGGTGCCTTCCCTGCCGTAGCCGCCGGTCAGATCAACCGTCGGGTAATATCCTGCCCGTGCTCCCCTGAGGTCTTCTTCCGCTGAAAGTCGGCTGCTGGCAGAAGCGCGCAGCTCCGGGTGGTTGTCGATAGCGGTCTGGATGGCTTCGGGCAGCGACTGCGCCGAAACCGCCAGAGAGACGGACAGGGTCAGCGGCAGTACAAGAAACTGCCACGGGGTTAAGGATTTCATAGATCCTCCTTGATGGTGCGCCGGTAGTATTTGTGCGGTGGATGACAGGCTCCACGCATGCTCTCAAGTCTAGTCAGGCTTTTCGACGGGAGAGCTGTCTCTGTAATACTGTTTTGATACTAAATTGGAGCAGCTTCCTGCGGCTATATTGCCAAAGCATCTAAAACAGTAAGAGCGTGTTCCCTGAAGGTTTAGTATATTTACACATAGTCATCAAATTGACGAATGAATATTTATGTTATTTCATCGTCAATTGGTTGGCTTTGAATCTCGCGCGTCGTAGGGTGGCTGTCTCGTCAGGGGAAGTCTAGCGGAGCCGGCGTTGAGGGTAGTGAAGGGAAGCCGAGGGTTCCCGGGTGATGTCAGGAATTGACAGTCCCGGGGCTGTTGTCCACATGAAATGAAAGGAGTCATGAAAATGGCTACCAGCGCAAAAGTTACTCAGGTTGTCGGTCAGGTCTTTGCAGTCGCGCCCAGCGGGGAGAAGCGCCTGCTGGTTGAAGGCGACCGCTTGATGGCCGGTGAGCAGGTATTTACCGGCGAGCAGGGCAGTGTATCGCTTGAATTGAGCGATGGTCGCGAGGTCGACCTGGGTCGTGACTCTTCCTTCCGCGTTGCCGACGATGAAGCTGCCGCAGCAACAGACCAGCCCCAGGATCTGGATATTGACGCCATTCAGGCGGCGATCGCAGCCGGTGTTGACCCGACCCAATTGCTTGAGGCGACAGCGGCCGGTCCGGCGGCCGGCGCAGCGGGTGCCGGTGGTCAGGGTGGTGGCCATTCCTTCGTTTTGCTTGATCGTCTTGATCTGCGTGTGACCCCCGACGTTGGCCTGGATACCGGCCCGATTGCGTCCGCTCCCCTTGAGATTCCCAACGAAGAAGACCTGTTTCTGCCCGAGGATGGCGGCCCGGTTATTTCCATTACACCGGTTGAGCCCGGCGGCGATGTAGACGGTGCGCAGGCGGTGGAAGGCGGCTCTCTCGACTTTCTGGTGTCCCTCTCTGCACCCAGCACGGTGCCGGTTACCTTTACCTGGAGCGTCACCCTGGGCTCGGCTGATGGCGATGATCTGCCCGGCGGCACCCTCTTGACCGGTACGGTCACCATTCCGGCCGGTGAGACCAGTTATCTGCTGTCGATTCCGACCTTCGATGACGCTCTTTTCGAAGGCGGCCCCGGTAGCTTTGAAGACCTGGTTGTGTCCATTACCGATGTTGTCGCGGCGGTGCCGGGT
>CENM01002739.1_pt1 | contig 10240 bp, 9 predicted proteins | sample 530261 | NCBI WGS metagenome assembly CENM01 (sample SAMEA2619854, study PRJEB7988) | marine metagenome | biome: marine biome (ENVO:00000447); feature: deep chlorophyll maximum layer (ENVO:xxxxxxxx); material: "saline water (ENVO:00002010), including plankton (ENVO:xxxxxxxx)" | depth 80 m
TCAACGACTCGGTCACCAAGAGCAAGAACGACAACAAATACGGTTGCCGCCACTCGCTCAACGACGCCATCAAACGCGCCACCGACCACCTGCTGTCCGGCAAGAAGGCGCTGGTGGTCGGCTACGGCGACGTGGGCAAGGGCTCCGCGCAGTCCCTGCGCCAGGAAGGCATGATCGTGAAGATCACCGAGATCGATCCGATCTGCGCCATGCAGGCCTGCATGGACGGCTTCGAAGTGGTCAGCGCCTACAAGGACGGCGTTAACGACGGCACCGAAGCTTCCATCAACAAGGAGCTGCTGGGCACCACCGACCTGCTGGTGACCACCACCGGCAACTACGACGTGTGCGACGCCAACATGCTCAAGGCGCTGAAAAAAGGCGCGGTGGTCTGCAACATCGGCCACTTCGACAACGAAGTGGACACCGCCTTCATGCGCAAGACCTGGGAATGGGAAGAGGTGAAGCCGCAGGTGCACAAAGTGTGGCGCGACAAGAAAAACCAGGACTTCCTGCTGCTGCTCTCGGAAGGCCGCCTGGTCAACCTGGGCAACGCCACCGGTCACCCCAGCCGCATCATGGACGGCTCCTTCGCCAACCAGGTGCTGGCGCAGATGTACCTGTTCGACCAGGGCTACGCCGGTCACTCCGACACGGTGAAGGAGAAGATGCTCAAGGTGGAAGTGCTGCCCAAGCATCTGGACGAGGAAGTGGCCCGCTACATGGTGCAGGGCTTCGGCGGTGTGGTCACCCAACTCACCGACAAGCAGGCCGGCTATATCGGCGTGGACGTCAACGGCCCCTTCAAGCCGGACCACTACAAGTACTAAGGCGCTTTTTGAATCATGTCCAAACGCATCAGCTTTGAGTTTTTCCCGCCCAAGACCGAGCAGGGGCGGGAAAAACTCCTGAACACCCAGCAAAAGCTGCTGGCCAAGAAGCCGGAGTTTTTCTCCTGCACCTTCGGCGCCGGCGGCTCCACGCGGGACTACACCCGGCAGATGGTCGACCTGCTGCGCGAGCAGCACGCCGACACCGCGCCGCACCTGAGCTGCATCGGCCAGAGCCGTGACGAGATCATGGAACTGGTCAACGGCTACAAGGAAAGCGGCGTGCGCCGCATCGTGGCGCTGCGCGGCGACCTGCCCTCCGGCATGGGCTACGCGCAGAGCGAAGTGAAGTACGCCGACGATCTGGTGGCGTTGATCCGCGAGGAAACCGGCGACCATTTCCACCTGGAAGTGGCCGCCTACCCCGAGAATCACCCGCAGTCGCGCAGCTTCGACGATGATATCGCGCACTTTCAGCGCAAGATCCGCGCCGGCGCCGACAGCGGCATTACCCAGTACTTCTACAACGCCGACGCCTACGGCTACTACATGGACGAGTTGCGCCGGCGCGGTTGCGACGCGCCGGTCTACCCGGGCGTGATGCCGATTCTCAACGTGGCCAATCTGTTCCGCTTTTCCGATAACTGCGGCGCCGATATCCCGCGCTGGCTGCGCAGCCGTCTGGACGACATCCGCGACGACGAGCAGGCGGTGAAAGCGTTCGGCGAGGAAGTGGTGACCCGCCTCTGCGAGCGTCTGCTGGCGATGGGCGCCCCGGGCCTGCACTTCTACACCATGAACCAATCCGGCCCGATTCTGCGGGTGCTGGATAACCTGGGGCTTTAAGCAGCGTCAAGCTTTAAGCCGAAGGTCTGGACCGGGGAGTGTTGCAGGTCACACTTTTTACGCTAGACTGCGATGAAAAGGGGTGAATAATTATGAGAATCGGTCTGGTCGTGGATTCCGGCTGCGATCTTCCCAAATCCTTTATCGATGAACACGGCATTCTGATCCTCCCGGTCTCCATCCGGCTCGGGGATCAGATCATCGTTGATGAACGGGATCCGGAACGCACCCGTCAGTTTTACGCCACCGAGGCGTCCGAGAAAGCCCATGGCGCGGAATCCATCCCGTTCACCATGGAACAGATCAAAGCGCTGTTCCTGGACAAGGTGGTGGTGGATTTCGACTACGCCCTGGTGCAGACGGTGCCGAAAAGCCGCAGCCCGATTTTCACCAACGCCACCGATGCCTCCCACGCCATCCTGCGTGAGTACAAGCCGATCCGGAAGCAGGCCGGCGTGGAAGGGCCCTTCGCCCTGCGCGTCACTGACAGCCAGACCCTGTTCGCCGGCCAGGGCGCCCTGGCGGCGGAAACCATGCGGCTGATCCAAAGCGGCATGAAAATCACCGAAATCCGGCAAAGCGTGGAAGTGCTGGCCTCCAAGGCCACCGGCTACGCGGTGGTGCCGGACATCTACTACCTGCATAAACGCGCCAAGAAACGCGGCGACAAGAGCGTCAGCTGGGCCGGCGCCATTCTCGGCAACGCCCTGGATATCAAACCGGTGCTCTGCGCCCGCCAGGACGAAACCTTCCCGGTGGCCAAGATGCGCGGCTTCGACGCCGGCGTGGAAGCCATGTTCCGGCACGGCGCCCGCTGCATAGAGCGCGGCCTGATGGCGCCGGTGGTGTGCGTGAGCTACGCCGGTGACGAAAGCCGGATTCGCCAGATGCCCGGCTTCGACCGCCTGGCCGAGGCCGCCAAGCGCCACAAGGTGGAGCTGCTGACCAGCAGCATGGGCCTCACCGGGGCGGTGAACATCGGCCCGGGCGCGCTCAGCATCGGCATGATCGTCGACGACCCTGCCTTCACCACCGAATAAACCGGTTGCTTTGTGAGGGCGGGCCCGCCGCCCTCACCCACCATTGATTGATTCGCGGTTAGCGTAATCCACAGTCATAACCGTGGAGCTCCTTGATGAGATTAGTCCTGCTGCTTCTGTGCACCCTGGCCATCAGCGGCTGTGTGCGTCACCTGGGCGCGCCGGAGGGCGAGCCGCCGGCGCTGCCCGACTACGACGTGGCGGTGATCGAAGACCGCGTCTATACCCCCGATGACTGGCCGCAAGCCCTGCACGCGGACATCTACCGCCCGGAGCCACCCGGCCGGTATCCGACGGTGCTGATGGTGCACGGCGGCGGTTGGGAACGACGCTCGCCGGAGGACACGGCGGGGCTTGCCAGGCAACTGGCCGAGCAAGGCTTCGTGGTGGTGAACATCGAGTACCGCTTCGCGCCGGAGTACACCTTCCCGGCGCAGCTCCACGACCTGCAGATGGCGATGCGCTGGCTGCACGTGCACGCGGACGACTACGGCATCGACCGGTCGCGGGTGGGCGCCTGGGGCTATTCGTCCGGCGCCCACCTGGTGACGCTGCTGGCCACTGTGGCGGCGGATACGGACAGCCCGCTGAACGAACCCTACGGCGGTCCGGTCACCCGGCCGCGGGCGGTGGTGGCCGGCGGTACACCCACGGATCTGCGCAAGTTCGAGGGCGGCACCCTGGTACCGCAGTTCCTGGGCGGCCCGCAGGAGAGCAACGCCGCCATCTACGCAGCCGCCTCGCCGGTCACCCATGTGGGCGCCGACACGCCGCCGCATCTTCTCTACCACGGTACCCTGGATTCGGTGGTGCCGGTGGACCACGCGGAGGACTACCGCACCGCGCTCAACGCCAACGGCGTCGACAACGAACTGCTGCTGTTGCGCGGCAAGGGCCATGTGGCGGCGTTTCTGTTCGGCGGGGCCGCCGAGGACGCCGGGGCCGCGTTCCTGGCCCGCACCCTGACACCCGCCCATTAAAAAGCCCCGGGGAAAACCCCGGGGCTTGCTCACAACCCAAATATGCAAAAGATAGCGTTCCGCTAGCTCGCCCCCGCATTGTGGGGGCCAACCCGGCGGAACGCTTGCACGCTTGTTTCCCGCCCCGTTGATGATTTGTCCCGCCGGCGTTTCCGCTCAGAGACTGAGCAGCCAATCGCGAAACTCCGGCCGCGACGGCCCGTCGCCGTCCGCCCGCGAGCGGCGGAGGCGGGCGGAGCGGCCCTGTTCCATGGCCTCGCCGGGGGTCATGCCGAAACGCTGGCGGAACAGCCGGCAGAAATGGCTCTGGCTGTCGAAACCGCACTCCAGCGCCACCTCCACCAGACGCCGTTGCCCCAGATCACGCTCGGCAAGCTCACGGAAGGCCCGGTCCAGGCGCTGTTCGCGGATATAGCCGGCGACGCCGCCGAACGGCTCGAACAGCCGGTACAGCCGGGTGCGGGACAGGCCGAAGCGCCGGCACAGCCGCGCCGGCCCCAGCCCCGGGTCGTCCAGGTTGTGAACTATGAAAGCGCGCACCGCGTCGCGGGCGGCGTCCTCGAACGGCATCGCCGCGTCTTCGCGCACCGGGCCCTGGCAGAAGGCGCCGGCCACCGCGCCCACCAGGGTGCGGTTGATGGCCGGCAGGTCGTCCACGGAGGCGTCCGCCAGCGACGTCCAGACACTGGACAGATGGTTGGCGAGAATAGTGGCCAGCGGGGTGCCGGCGCGCAGCACCGTGCCCGGCCGGTAGTCGGCCGGTTTGGTGAGGGCGAAGAAGCGGTCTCGGGGGATCACCAGCGACAGGTTGCCGGAGCGCGGCGCCAGGGTTTCCAGGCCCAGCCCCATATCCAGCAGGCTGATGTCGCCGGGGCCCACCTGCACTTTGCGGTCACCGTTGTAGCCCTGGTAACCGCCGTGGGTGTACAGCTGCACCAGCAGATGATCGTCCGAGGTGCGCCGGTCACGCTGGAAGTGCAGCGGCGTGAACTCACTACGCGCGATCAGCGTCTGGCCGAGATTGAAACTCTCCAGCCGGCCCTGGAATTCCCGGCCACCGGGTTCCCGGGCGGCGCGGCAATCGAACAGGGGCTCGACGCTCTGACGCCAGACTTCCAGGCGCTCATCACGGTCGAACTGAAGGGCATCAAGCTTATCGTGGGGAATTCGCTCCATGCCCGCATGCTAGAGCCTGACGGGCGCTTTGTCTCGCCCGCCGTCAGTCCCAGTCCGGGGCGAAATCCGGGTCGGCGATACGCTCGTTCCGGTTCAGGGCCTCGATGGCGTCCATGTCCGCCTGCTCCAGCGTGATATCCAATGCCGCCATGTTGGCTTTCAGGTGCGCTTCCTTGGTGGACGAGGGAATCACCACGATGTCTTTCTGGTGCAGCCAGGCAAGCACCACCTGAGCGGCGGAGGCGTCGTACTTCTCACCCAGTTTCTTGAGGGTCGGGTCCTCCAGCACCTTGCCCACCGCCAGCGGCATGTAGGCGGTCACGGTGAGACCGGCGCGCTGAATCGCGTCGACCACCTTGCGGTTGGTCAGGAAGGGGTGCACTTCCACCTGGTTGGTGACCAGTTCCTCGCCGCCGGGCACGCTGAGCGCCCGTTCCAGTTGCGCCACGGTGAAGTTGGAGACCCCCACGTTCTTGGCCAGGCCCTGCTTTTTGGCCTCGGCCAGGGCGCCGATGTATTCGTCCATGGGCACTTCGTCGTTGGGGCTCGGCCAGTGGATCAGGGCCAGGTCCACCGCGTCCACGCGCAACCGGTTCACGCTTTCCTGCAAACTTTGTAAAAGGTCGTCGTGCTGCAGCCGGTCGTGCCAGATTTTGGTGGTCAGGAAGACCTCGTCGCGGGGTACATCATGGGCGTCCAGGGCGGCGCCGACGGTCTCTTCGTTTTCGTACATCTGGGCGGTGTCGATGTGGCGGTAGCCCAGGTCCAGGGCCTTGTGGATGCTGCCCATCAGCGGCTCGCCCTTGAGCCGGAAGGTGCCCAGCCCCAGGGCCGGGAGGCTTGCCTTGGCCATGTTCTCTCCTTGCGTTCGTGGCTTGTCTGATGACTACCTGATGATGAAGGCGGCCGCTTTCAAGCGTGCCCGCCCATGCCGGCCACCAGGAAGTCCACGAACTGGCGCACCTTGGGGGACAGATGCCGGTGGCGCGGATAGACCACCCAGACCGCCGTGTGAGTGCAGGCGTGGGCGTCCAGCACCGACACCAGCTCGCCCCGTTCGAGGCCCTCGCGCACGTAGTAGTCCGGCAGCTGGGCCAGCCCCAGCCCCTTGTGCACCGCATCCAGCAGCGCCAGGCCGGAATTGGCCCGCCAGTTGCCCTCCACCCGCCAGGCCCGGTGCTGGCCGTCCAGGTCGAAGGTCCAGTGGTCGGCGGAACCGAGCAGGCAGTTGTGGCCGGCCAGCTCACCCAGGGTGTGGGGCCGCGGGTGGCGCTGGAAATAGTCCGCCGAGCCCACCACGTACTCCCGGCGCGGGCACAGCTTGCGGGCGATCAGCGAGGAATCGGGCAGGGCGCCGGTGCGCACCGCCACGTCGAAGCCTTCGTCGACGATGTCCACCGGCCGGTTGGTGAAGTCCATGCGCACCGACAATTGCGGGTGCTCGGCGAGGAAGTCGTTGACCAGCGGGGCGATGAATTTCTCGCCGAAGGTGGTGGCGCAGGTGAGTTTGAGCACGCCGGTGGGCCGGCGCTGGTAGTCGCTGATCGCGGTGAGCGCTTCCTGGAAACCGTCGAACAGCTGGGCGCAGTGCTCGAAATAGACGGCGCCGGCATCGGTGAGCCGCAGACGGCGGGTGGTCCGGTACAGCAGCTGGGTGCCGAGCTGGGTCTCCAGGCGCGCCACCAGACGGCTCACGTGGGAGCTGGAGACCCCCAGGCCCCGGGCCGCGCCGGCGAAGGATTCGTGTCTCACCACCTCGACGAAGGCCTCGATGCGATCCCAGTGCTGCATTGTTACTCCTGAGCAATAATCTATTGCGAAATAATGCCTTAAGAGGGCGAAGCGGCGCCAGTACACTGAACCCAAGAACCTACGTAAGACGTCCTGACTGTTACGGAGAAGAGCATGAAATCGAGAGCCGCCGTCGCCTGGGAAGCAGGCAAACCCCTGGTGATTGAAGAGATCGACGTGGCCGGCCCGAAAGCCGGTGAAGTGCTGGTGCAGATCGTCGCCACCGGCGTCTGCCACACCGACGCCTACACCCTGTCCGGGAAGGACCCGGAGGGGCTGTTTCCCTCCGTGTTCGGCCACGAGGGCGCGGGCATCGTCCAGGAAGTGGGCGAAGGCGTGACCAGCGTCAAACCCGGCGACCATGTGATTCCGCTTTACACCGCCGAATGCGGCAAGTGTAAGTTCTGCCTGTCCGGCAAGACCAACCTGTGCTCCGCGGTGCGCGCCACCCAGGGCCAGGGCCTGATGCCCGACGGCACCCGCCGCTTCTCCCTGAACGGCACCGAGCTGAACCACTACATGGGCACCAGCACCTTCTCCGAGTACACCGTGGTACCGGAAGTGTCCCTGGCCAAGGTGAGCAAGGAAGCGCCGCTGGACAAGATCTGCCTGCTCGGCTGCGGCGTCACCACCGGCATCGGCGCGGTGCTGAACACGGCCAAGGTGGAGCCGGGCTCCACGGTGGCGGTGTTCGGCATGGGCGGCATCGGCCTGTCGGTGATTCAGGGCGCGGTGATGGCGAAGGCGGAACGGATCATCGCCATCGACGTGAACAACGACAAAGAGAAGATCGCCCGCCAGTTTGGCGCCACCGACTTCATCAACCCCAAGGATTACAGCAACTCGATCCAGGAAGTGATCGTCGAGCTCACCGACGGCGGCGTGGACTACTCCTTCGAGTGCATCGGCAACGTCAACGTGATGCGCTCGGCGCTGGAGTGCTGCCACAAGGGCTGGGGCGAATCGATCATCATCGGCGTGGCCGGCGCCGGCGAGGAGATCAGCACCCGCCCGTTCCAGCTGGTCACCGGCCGGGTCTGGAAGGGCTCCGCGTTCGGCGGCGTGAAAGGCCGCACCGAGCTGCCCGGCTACGTGGACCGCTACATGAAGGGCGAGATCAAGATCGATGAGTTCGTCACCCACACCATGCCGCTGGATGACATCAACAAGGCGTTCGATCTGATGCACGAAGGCAAAAGCATCCGGTCGGTCATTCTTTACTGATTGCGGGAGCACTCGCTATGACTCATCCCGACGAACTGGAACTGGTCGCGGCGAACAAGAGCTTCGGCGGCTGGCTAAAGCGCTACAAGCACCACAGCAAGGTGCTCGGCTGCGAGATGATCTTCGCCATCTACCTGCCGCCGGCGGCGGAGGAGCAGGACGTGCCGCTGCTGTGGTGGCTGTCCGGACTGACCTGCACGGATGAAAACTTCATGCAGAAAGCCGGCGCCCACGGCACCGCCGCGGAGCTGGGCCTGGCGATCGTCTGCCCGGACACCAGCCCGCGCGGCACCGACCTGCCCGGCGAGCACGACAGCTACGACTTCGGCTCCGGCGCCGGCTTCTACGTGAACGCCACCGAGGCACCCTGGAACCGCCATTACCGCATGTACGACTACGTTACCGAAGAGCTGCCGGCGCTGGTGGCCCGGCACTTTCCGCTCAACGGCCAGCAGTCGATCAGCGGCCATTCCATGGGCGGCCACGGCGCGCTGGTGTGCGCGCTCAAGCACCCGGAGCGCTACGCCTCGGTGTCCGCGTTCGCGCCCATCGCCAACCCGACGCAATGCCCCTGGGGCGAGAAAGCGCTGGGCGGCTACCTGGGTGACGACCGTGAGGCCTGGGAGGAATGGGACGCCTGCGAACTGATCGCCACCGGCGCCCCGGCACCGGCGGAAATCAAGGTGGACCAGGGCGAGGCGGACAACTTCTACCAGGACGGGCAGCTGCGCCCGGAAGCCCTGGAAGCGGCCTGCAAGCAGGCCGGCGTGCCGCTGACCCTGCGTATGCTGCCGGGGTACGACCACTCCTACTTCTTTATCGCCAGCTTTATCGACGACCACCTGCGCTATCACGCGCATCATCTGCGTAGCGGCTGACTTGTAGGAGCGGGCCCAGCCCGCTCTTGGTGAGACGTCCTATTCCGCCGACAGCGCGTCGAGCAGCAGCAGGCTGTTGGCTTTCACGGCGGTGGTGATGGCCAGGCGCGGGTTGATGATTTCGAACTTGGGATTGTGATTCATCGGCGGCAGCTCGCCGGTCGCCATGTAATTTTTGACCACGTCCGGGGCGCCGCCGCCCACTTCCATGAACAGGGTCTGCGTGTCCTCAATGCCGGCCACCAGCATGGGGAAATCCTCGGAGCCCATCACCGGCGGGAAGCCGGGCATCAGCACCTCTTTGCCGAGGCCGGCGGCCAGGGTTTGCTGGGCCTGTTCGGCCAGGGCCTCGTCGTTGTAGACCGGTTCGGAGTACCCTTTGAGGGTGTATTCCGGCATTTTGTCGTCGGCGACGCCGGCGGCCCGGGCGATGCCGTTGGTTTCCCGTTTGATGGCGTCGAGCATCTGTTCGCGCACCGGCTTTTCGTACCAGCGCAGGTTGAGCTTGAGGGTGCCGTTGTCCGGGATCACGTTGTTGGCTTCGCCGATCTGGCTGGCGCCCACGGTGAGCACCGCCGGTTTCTGCGGATCCACGTTGCGGCTGACGATGGTCTGGTAGGCCATCACCGAGCGCGCGCCCATCACCACCGGGTCGACGGTATTCTGCGGCGAGGAGCCGTGGCCGCCGACGCCGTGCAGGGTGACGTCGAGCTGGTCGCTGCCGGCCATGCGGCGTCCGGCGCGCACCGCCACGGTGCCGGCGGGCCACACCGGGAACACATGGGCGCTGATCAGCAGCTCCGGCTTGGGCACCCGGTCGTAGAGGCCGTCGTCGACCATGGCCTGGGCGCCCTGGATCAGCTCTTCCGCCGGCTGGGCGATCAGCACCAGGGTGCCGGCCCAGGCGTCGCGGGTCTCTCGCATCACTTCGGCGATGCCCAGCAGCCAGCTGACGTGGGCGTCGTGGCCGCAGGCGTGGGCGACGTGGGTTTTGCTGCCGTCATCGAGCGTGACCTGCTTGCGGCTGGCGTAGTCCAGGCCGGTGTCCTCCTTCACCGGCAGGCCGTCCATGTCGCTGCGGAACATCACCACCGGGCCGTCGCCGTTTTTCAGCACCGCCGCCACGCCGGTGCCGCCGATGCCGGTGTGCACCTGGTAGCCCAGTTTTTTGAGGCGCTTGCTGACCAGTTTGGCGGTTTCGGTCTCCTGGAAGCCCAGTTCCGGGTTGGCGTGCAGGTGTTTGAAGGTGCTCACCAGGCGGTCGGCCTGGGCTTCGGCCAGTTCGGTGATGCGTTGGGTGGTGTCGGCCAGGGCGGGGGTGGTCATTGCGGTGAGTACGAGGACCGCCGCGAGGGCAGCGCGATGTAGAGTTGTTAGCATTTTTTGTCTCTCCCGATGGGTCGTCGTTGTTTGTTTAGAGTCGCTTTTGGCGAGGTCTCTGGGATCCTGCCGGCCGGCTTTGCCGGCCTTTCGCG
>CENM01001018.1_pt1 | contig 10237 bp, 8 predicted proteins | sample 530261 | NCBI WGS metagenome assembly CENM01 (sample SAMEA2619854, study PRJEB7988) | marine metagenome | biome: marine biome (ENVO:00000447); feature: deep chlorophyll maximum layer (ENVO:xxxxxxxx); material: "saline water (ENVO:00002010), including plankton (ENVO:xxxxxxxx)" | depth 80 m
GGTCGATGACGGTGACGCTGGCGGGCACTTCGGAAATGGGCTGGTCCAGGCGCGCCGGGGTCAGCACCCGGGGCACCTCGCTTTGATCATCGAACGGCGCGTCCGCCCGGGCGGACAGCGCCAGCCATGGCAGAAACGCCAGTATTAAGGTCTTGTGCCCCCGCACTTCCATCCCCCAAATTGTGTCGTTCTTGTGGGAGCGGGCCTTGCCCGCGAAAGGGTGGCGCCGGCCACCCGGCAGGATCCCAGAGGCCTGATTCAGTGAGATTAAATCAGGTCTCTGGAATCCTGCCGGCAAGCTTTGCTTGCCTTTCGCGGGCTGGGCCCGCTCCTACAAACCCCGCGACCCCGCGGTTTATTTCTTAACGTGCTTCATCATGCGGCGTTTGCGTTTGATTTGCCGTTCGGTGAGCTGGGTCTTGCGGCCCTCGTAGGGGTTGTCGCCGGACTTCAGCTCCAGCCGGATCGGCGAGCCTTCAATCTTTAGCAGCTCCCGGAAGCGGTTCTCCAGGTAGCGCTGGTAGCTGTTCGGTAACGACTCGGTACGGTTGCCGTGGATCACCACCGTGGGCGGGTTGGAGCCGCCCAGATGCGCGTAGCGCAGCTTGGCCCGGAAGCGCCCGGCGCGCGGCGGCGGGTGCGAGTGGGTGATGTCCTGCAGCATGCGGGTGAGCGCGTTGCTGCCCAGCTTGATGAAGGCGGAATCCCAGGCGCGTTCGATAAAGCCGAACAGGTCGCCGACGCCGGTGCCGTGCAGCGCGGAAATAAAGTGCACCTTCACCCAGGGGGCGAAATGCAAGCGCCGTTCCAGCTCGCGCTTGACCCACTGGCGGTGGTCGGCCTCCAGGCCGTCCCATTTGTTCACCGCGATCACCAGGGCGCGGCCGGTTTCCAGCACATAGCCGAGCAGGTGCAGGTCCTGGTCGGTGATGCCGTCGCGGGCATCGATCACCACCATCACCACCTGGGCGGCGTCCACCGCCTGCAGCGCCTTGATCACGGAGAATTTTTCGATGGTCTCGTGGACCTTGCCGCGGCGGCGGATGCCGGCGGTGTCGATCAGCACGTAGTTGCGCTCGCCGTCGCCGTTGCGGTCCTGGCGCACGAACGGTACCTCGATGGTGTCGCGGGTGGTACCGGCCTGGTCGAACACCACCACCCGCTCCTCGCCGAGGATGCGGTTGATCAGGGTGGATTTGCCCACATTGGGGCGCCCCAGCACCGCCACGCGCACGGTGTCCGGGTCGGCGGGCTCGCCGTCGTCCTCGTCCGCTTCGGGAAATGCCTTGAGCACCTCGGTGATCATCCCGCGCACGCCGCGCCCGTGGGCGGCGGCGATCGGGAACAGCTCGGTGAGCCCCAGGCCGTAGAAGTCCGCCAGGGCGGTGTCCGGGTCCAGGCCGTCGGTTTTGTTGACCGCCAGGTAGACCGGCTTGGGCAGCTTGCGCAGCTCCGAGGCCACCTGCTGGTCGGCGGCGGTGAGGCCCGCGCGGCCGTCCACCAGGAACAGCACCACGTCCGCTTCGCCCACCGCCTGCAGGGCCTGGTCGGTCATCGGCCGGTCGATGCCCTCTTCGCTTTCGCCGATGCCGCCGGTGTCGACCACCGTATAGGGGCGGTCGCCCAGGCGGCCGTCGCCGTACTGGCGGTCCCGGGTGAGGCCGGGGAAATCCGCCACGATGGCGTCACGGGTGCGGGTAAGGCGGTTGAACAGCGTGGATTTGCCCACATTGGGGCGGCCCACCAGGGCGATCACGGGTTTCATTGGGGCTCGATCGGAGTGGCTGTGGTGATTTAGGGGGCAGGATACAGGCGTGTGGGGCTACACGCTACAAGCTGCAAGCAGGCCGTGCTGGAGGATGGGCCGTGCCGCTGGCCGGCGGTGGGGAGCGATACAGGATTCAGGATGCAGGATACAGGGGATGTCGTGGTGCCAAACTTTTTTGCACCACGCCCTGAATCGTCGGCGGAAGGCCGGGACTTCACTACGGAGTGAGGCGCCACTCGATAGCACCGCGCTCGCCCCTGAATCCTGAATCGTCTTTTGATTCCCGACCGGCACGGCTTTTCCTCCAGCACGGCCTGCTTGAAGCTTGCAGCGTGAAGCTTGCAGCTACTCTTCTTCAATGCGGTAGGCGGCGAGCTTGCCGTCGGCGCTGAGCGCGTAGAGCACGTCGTCGACCACCACCGGCGTGGACGAGAAGCCGTCGCGGTCGTGGCGGTAGCGGGCCACCAGCTTGCCGGTGTCGGCGTCCATCCAGTGCAGGTAGCCTTCGAAGTCGCCGACCACCACCAGGCCGTCCTGGACGGCGGTGCCGGTGAGGCGGCGGCCGTAGAGCTTGTCCTGCTGCCACAGGAAGCTGCCGCTGCGCTGCTCGGCGGCGCGCACCAGGCCTTCGTCGTCGGCCACGAACAGGGTGCCCAGGTAGGAGCTGATGGTCTGGTGGCTGGACAGGTCCTTGCTCCAGTAGGGGCGGCCGTTTTCCCAGTCGAGCACCGACAGCTGGCCCTGGAAGGTGGCGATGAAGACGCCGCCGTTTTCCACCAGCATGTTGGCGTTCACGTCCACCAGGCGGTCCAGTTCGGAGCGGCCGGAGGGTTCCGCCACGCGGCGCTCCCACAGGGGCGCGCCGGTGTCCGCTTCGATGGCGGCCACCTTGCCGCTGGCGAAGCCGGCGTAGACCCGGCCGTTGACGATCACCGGCTGGGCGCCGCCGAGCAGGGTCAGGTTGGGCACCGTGGTTTCGTAGTCCCAGAGTTGCTCGCCGCTGCTGCCGTCCAGGCCCAGCACATGGCCGTCGATGGTCTGCGCCACCACCAGGCCGCCGTTGCTGGTGGGCGCGGCCAGCACTTCACTGCTCACTTCGGTGCGCCACAGCGGCTCGCCGTCTTCGCTGTCCAGGGCCACCACGTCGCCTTCGCGGGTGCCGTAGAGCACCTGGCCGTAGCCGGCGTAGAGGCCGCCGGAGATGCGGTCCTCGGTTTTGCTGCGCCACTGGCGTTTGCCGTTTTCCCGGTCGAAGGCGTAGACGCGGCCGTGGATGTCGGCGGCGAACACCTGCTGGTTGGTCACCGCCGGGGTCAGCGTCATGGCGGTTTCGTCGACGCCGTCACCGGCGCCGGAACGCCACAGACGGTCGACGTCGTAGCGGGCCTCGAACTCCGGCAGTGGGTTGGGTTCGATGGCGTTGGGGTTGCTGCTGCAACCGGCCAGCGCCACCAGACCGAGCAAAAACGGGGCCGTGAAGGCTTTCAACATAGGGTTCACTATAGGGACTTCATGTCGTCGAGTTTCATTTGCACGCGGTCCTTGGCGGCGCCGTTATCCAGTGCCTCCAGCGCGCCGGTGTAGGCGTCGCGGGCCGCGTCCCATTTTTCCCGGGCGCCGGCGATGTCCCCTTTCAACTCCAGCGCCTGGGCTTCCCAGGCTTCCGGGAAGGTGCGTGAAATCTGCTGTTCCGCGGCGTCCAGATCCCCCTGTTCGATCTGCACCCGCGCCAGGCGTACCCGGGCGGTGTATTCGAGCTCCTTGCTGGCGGCGTCTTCGGCCACCGCTTTGAGCTGCTCGGCGGCGCCGTTGAGGTTGCCCTCGTCGGCGGCCAGCTTGGCCAGGGCCAGGCGGGCGTAATCCGCGTAGGCGGTGGACTCGAAGTCTTCCAGCAGGGTGTCGGCGGCGCTGCGCACCTGGTCGGCATCACCGCCCTGGCCCAGGCCGGCGACCAGGGATTCGTACACCTTGGACGCTTCCGCCGCCTGGCCGCTGCTGTGCTCCTGCCACTGGCGCCAGCCGATCATGGAACCGATCGCCAGCACGATCACCACAATCGTGGCGGTGCCGTTCTTCTGCCACCATTCCTTGAGGCGTTCCGCCTGTTCTTCTTCGTCCCGGATGTAATCTGCCACCCCAATGTCTCCTTATTCGCTTTTTGGCGCGAGGCGCGCGGCCAGCCATTGGGCGACCTCGTCCTCGGACAGTTGCTGTTGTTCGCTTTGATCACGCAGCGGTTTCACCGCCACCTGTTTGGCGGCCACTTCGTCTTCCCCCAGGATCAGGGCGAAGCGGGCGCCGCTGCGGTCGGCTTTCTTCATTTGGCTTTTGAAGCCACCGCCGCCGCAATGACACTGAATGCCGACACCGGGCAGGGCGTCGCGCAGTTTTTCGGCCAGCACCAGCGCCTGGGTCTGCACGTCGCCCATGGCGGTAATATAGATCGCCACCGGCGCCGGCAGTTCCGGACGCTTTTGCTCGAGCAGCAACACCAGCCGCTCCAGGCCCATGCCGAAGCCCACCGCCGGGGTCGGCTTGCCGCCCAATTGCTGCACCAGGCCGTCGTAGCGGCCGCCGGCGCAGACCGTGCCCTGGGCGCCGAGCGCGGTGGTGGTCCACTCAAACACGGTTCGGCCGTAGTAATCCAGCCCGCGCACCAGGTTGGGGTTGATCACATAGGGCACGCCGGCGGCGTCCAGCAGCGCGCGCAGCCCGTCGAAGTGGGCGCGCGCCTCGTCGCCCAGATGGTCGGCCAGGCGCGGCGCGTTTTCCAGCACCTCGCGGGTGCCCGGGTCCTTGCTGTCGAGCACGCGCAGCGGGTTACGTTCCAGGCGGTTTTGCGAATCCTCGTCGAGCCGCTCGCGGTGCTCGCGCAGGAACGCCACCAGCGCTTCGCGGTAGCGGGCACGGTCGTCGTTGTCGCCCAGGGTGTTGAGCTCCAGGGTGACCTGGTCGCTCAGGCCCAGCTCTTTCCACAGCCGGGCGGTGAGCAGGATCACTTCCGCGTCGATGTCCGGGGTGGCGATGCCGAAGGTTTCCACGCCGATCTGGTGGAACTGGCGGCTGCGGCCGGCCTGGGGCCGCTCGTAGCGGAACATCGGGCCGGTGTACCAGAGCCGCTGGGTCTGGTTATAGAGCAGCCCGTGCTGCTCGGCGGCGCGCACGCAGCCGGCGGTGCCTTCCGGGCGCAGCGTCAGGCTGTCGTCGTTGCGGTCGGCGAAGGTGTACATCTCTTTTTCGACGATGTCGGTCACCTCGCCGATGCCGCGCGCGAACAGCTCGGTGCGCTCGACGATGGGAAGACGAATCTCCTGGTAGCCGTAGGCCGCCAGCACCGCCCGGGCGCGCTGCTCCAGCCACTGCCACAGGGGCGTCTGCTCGGGCAGAACGTCGTTCATGCCACGAATCGACGTGATCTTGTTGCTCACCGGTTCTCCTTATTTAACGTCTTGCGGGGCGTTATTCGCTTCGCAGGATCACGCCTTTCTCTTCGTCCTCGCGCTGGCGGGCCACCTTGGCGCGCACCATGCGCTCCAGCTCGTCGACCAGGTTCTCGGACTTGATGTGGTGGCTCTTCTGGCCGTCCGCGTAGGACAGGTTATTGGGCGTGCCGCCGGTGAGGCCGACATCGACTTCGCGGGCTTCGCCGGGGCCGTTGACCAGGCAGCCGATCACCGCCAGGTCCACGGATTCGTTGATGTCCTCGAGGCGCGCTTCCAGCTCGTTGACGGTCTTGATGACGTCGAAGTTCTGCCGTGAACAGCTCGGGCAGGCGATGATGTTCACGCCCTTCTTGCGCAGGTTCAGGCTTTTCAGAATGTCGAAGCCGACGCGGATCTCTTCCACCGGATCGGCGGCCAGGGACACGCGGATGGTGTCGCCGATGCCTTCCATCAGCAGCCCGCCCAGGGCCACCGAGGATTTCACCGTGCCGGAGCGGAAGGTGCCGGCCTCGGTGACGCCCAGGTGCAGGGGCTGCTCGATCTGGCTGGCCAGCTTGCGGTAGGCCTGCAGGGTCATGAACACGTTGGACGCCTTGACGCTGACCTTGAAGTCCTGGAAGTCGTAGCGGTCGAGGATCTCGGCGTGGCGCAGGGCGGATTCCACCAGCGCGTCGCTGGTCGGTTCGCCGTACTTGCGCTGCAGCTCTTTTTCCAGCGAGCCGGCGTTGACGCCGATGCGGATCGGCACGCCGTGGTCGCGGGCGGACTCGATCACCGCGCGCACCCGGTCCTCGCGGCCGATATTGCCCGGGTTGATGCGCAGGCAGTCGGCGCCTTCGTCGGCCACTTTCAGGGCGATCTTGTAGTCGTAGTGGATGTCGGCCACCAACGGCAGGCCTACCTGCTTGCGGATCTTGCCGAAGGCCTCGGCGGCATCCATGGTGGGCACCGAAACGCGCACGATATCCGCGCCTACACCTTCCAGAGCCCGGATCTGGGCGACGGTGGCGTCCACATCGCAGGTGTCGGTGTTGGTCATGCTCTGCACGGAGATCGGCGCATCGCCGCCCACCGGCACGGAGCCGACGTGAATCTGACGGGATTTACGGCGCTTGATGGTGACTTCCGGTTCCATGCTAACTCCTGAAACGACTAGGGCAGCGTGACGCGGACCACGTCACCGGAGCGTTGGCTGGGCAGGCTGATCGCGGAGCCGTTGATGCGTACCGCGCTCACTGCCGCCGCGTCGCCCAGGGTAACGCGGAACGGCGCCTCGCCGTCCAGATTGACGCTGCCGCCGGCGTTTTGCTGGCCCTGGGTGAGCGTGGCGCCGGTGGCGTCCACCACTTTGATCCAGCAAACGCGGGAAAATTCCAGGGTCAGGCTGTCGATGCCGTCTTCGCCGGGGGCGGCGGCCAGTTCGGTCTGCGAGGCCTGGCTTTGCGGTGTCTGTTCCGCCAGCTCCGGGCGGGACGCGGGTTCACCGCCGGAGGAGCCGTCGTTGGACTGTTCGGAGGGCGGATCGCCGCCCTGGTCGCTGTCGCCGTCGCTTTCGGGCAGCGGCTGCAGGCTGTCGTCCACCGGGTCGGTGGGTTCGATGGTTTCCGGCATGGCCGGCTCCGGGGCCTGCGGCGGCGCCGGGCTGTCGAAGGTTTCCTCGCCGCCACGGCCGCCGTCGTCCACGGACGGTTCCGGCGCGCTCATGTCGTCGCGGGGCCACAGCCACCAGCCCACGGCCACCAGCAGCACCACCACCAGCACCGCCAGGGCCGGCAGGCGCCATTCGCGGTTGCTGGGGGCTTCGTCCAGGGCCGCCTGCTCGCGCTCGCGCTCATCCTGGCGCATTTCGTCCACGCGCTGCTGGAATTGCCGGGCCAGCTCTTCCGCCGGCAGGCCCAGGAAGCGGGCGTAATTACGCAGATAGCCCTTGATAAAGGGGGCTTCGGGCAGGCGATCGTAATCGTCCTGTTCCAGGGCCCGCATATAGGAAGTGGACAGCCGCAGATGCTTGCAGGCTTCCTCCTGGCTGAGACCCTTCTCTTCCCGGGCCCGGCGCAGTCTCTCGCCGGGTAATACGGTCTCGTTGGCGCTCATTGACGTCCCTCCTGCGCGCTCCGCCATTCCTGCCAGAGCTTGTGCTCCCGGGTACCGGGATAGAGATTCTGCAGGGCCAGCTCATAGCTGGACTGCTGATCCTGTAAGCCGAGGGCGGCGGCCAGTTGAATGCCGGTCCACAGCCCTTCGGCGCTCTGCCGGCCGATGCGGCGCTCGTACTGTTTGTAGTAATCCCAGCCCATCTGATGGCGGCCTTCCTCATGATAGAGCTTGGCCAGTTGCAGGGTGGCGTGGGTGGAGCGGCCGTTGAGGCGCAGGGCACGGATGAACGCGTCCTTGGCGTCGCCGGGCCGGTCCAGCGCCGCGTAGCTTTGCCCCATGTTGCTGAAGGCGCTGGCGCGGCCTTCATAGTTGGGGTCGTTGGCGGCGCGCTTGAATTTCTCCAGGGCCTCTTCGTAGCGCCGCTGGGTGTACAGCAAGGTGCCGTAATTGTTCAGTGCCGGGGCGTAGTTGCGGTCGGCGGACAGCGCCTTGCGGTAGTGGTATTCCTCTTTCTCCGCGTCGCGCTCGTAGTTGTACAGCAGCGCCATGGCGTTGTGGGCGGCGGCGCTGTCGTCGTCGATGGAGAGCGCCCGGGAGAAATGCCGGCGGGCTTCGGACGGATCGCCCATCTGCAGATACTGCAGACCGGCGGCAACCCGGGTGCGGACCGCTTCCTTGGGGTCGGCGGCGGGCCCGCCGCCGGTGGTCGTGGTGGTGCAGCCGGCCACCGCGACGGTGGCCACCAGAATCAGAACGAGCTGTCGAAGCATTGGGTTCATTGCACGGATGCTGTTTTGCTGTCGGGCTGTTCCGAGCGATGGAAAATGGATTCCTTCCATCGTTCGCTGCGACGGGTACGGTCTTTCACTTCGCCCACCAACTGGCCGCAGGCGGCGTCGATATCGTCGCCGCGGGTGGTGCGCACGGTGGTCATGACGCCATTGTCATTCAGGAATTTGTGGAATGCCAGAATGTCGCTTTTGCGCGAGCGTTCATAGCCCGCGTGGGGAAACGGGTTGAAGGGAATCAGGTTCACCTTCACCGGGATGCCGCGCAGCAGCTTGACCAGCTGGCGGGCGTGCTCCGGTTTGTCGTTCACATCGCGCAGCATCACGTATTCCATGGTGATGGTGTTGTGGCGATGGGTGATGTTGTCGCTGTAACGCTTGCACGCCGCCATCAGCTCCTTGAGCGGATATTTGCGGTTGAGCGGCACCAGTTCGTTGCGCAGCTCGTCGTTGGGGGCGTGCAGACTCACCGCCAGGGACACGTCCAGGTCGGCGCTGAGTTGATCAATCTTGGGAATCACCCCGGAGGTGGACAGCGTGATGCGGCGCTTACTGATGCCGTAGCCCAGGTCGTCGCGCATCAGGCGCATGGCGGCCAGCACCGGCTTATAGTTCAGCAGCGGTTCGCCCATGCCCATCATCACCACATTGGTGATCGGGTGCTCGCCCAGGTTCTTGCGCGGGCCGAACGAACGGCTCGCCTGCCACACCTGGCCGATGATTTCCGAGCTGGTGAGATCGCGCTGGAAGCCTTGCTTGCCGGTGGAGCAGAAACTGCAGTCCACGGCGCAACCCACCTGGGAAGAGACACACAGGGTGCCGCGGCGACCGTCGGGAATAAAGACGGTCTCCACGGCACCGCCGTTGTCGGCCTCGAACACCCATTTACGGGTGCCGTCCCGGGAGATGCCCTCGTGGAGCACCTCCGGGCCGCGAATTTCCGCCACACGGACGAGTTTTTCACGCAGGGCCTTGCCCACGTCGGTCATCTGCTCGAACGAATCCACCTGATGGTGGTGGATCCACTTCATCACCTGCTGGGCGCGGAATTTCTTCTCGCCCATGTCCAGGAAGAAGGCTTCCATCTCGGGATAGGTGAGACCGAGCAGATTTACCTTGTCGGGGGCACTCATTGCTTCGCTCCTTGCAGCCCTTAGCGGGTGCGCGGGCAGACTTCCTCGTCGGCGAAGAAGTAGTCCACTTCACGGGCGGCGGATTCGGTGGAATCAGAACCATGGACAGCGTTTTCGTCGATGGTTTCCGCGAAATCGGCACGAATGGTGCCGGCTTCGGCGTCTTTCGGGTTGGTGGCACCCATCAGATCACGGTTTTTCTTGACCGCGTCTTCGCCTTCCAGCACCTGTACTACCACGGGGCCGCTGGTCATGAAACCGACCAGGTCGCCGAAGAAGGGGCGCTCTTTGTGCTCGGCGTAGAAGCCTTCGGCCTGCTCTTTGCTCAGGTGCAGCATCTTCATGGCCACCACGTTCAGGCCGGCCTTTTCGAAACGGCCAACGATCTCGCCGATCGCGTTCTTGCCCACGGCATCAGGCTTGATAATAGAGAGGGTACGCTCAACAGCCATCTGTCTGATCACTCCAGTTGGGGGTTCCTGAAACCGGCGGATTATACGCACGAAGGGCGAAATATGATACCGTTGCCGGCCCTATCGGGGCCATGGGCCGCGCTTTCACACCCCGGATTCCCCCTCGCCGTCATATACCGTATAATACCTGAGTAATTTACTCTGGTATTCCGCTAATTATGAGCACGCAAGCCGAACTCGACAAAGTGATCAGCTCCGAGTACGAGGCGGGTTTCACCACCCTGGTGGAGTCCGACACCTTGCCTCCGGGCCTGAACGAGGACGTGATCCGCGTCATTTCCGCCAAGAAAGGCGAACCGGAATGGCTGCTGGAGTGGCGTCTGGACGCCTATCGCAACTGGCTGGAGATGGCCGAGCCCAACTGGGCCCACGTCACCTACCCGCCGGTGGACCTGAACGCCATCTCCTACTACTCCGCGCCCAAGAGCATGGAGGACCGGCCGCAGAGCCTGGACGAGGTGGACCCGGAACTGCTGGACACCTACAAGAAGCTGGGTATCCCGCTGCACGAGCAGGAAATGCTCGCCGGGGTGGC
>CENM01039538.1_pt1 | contig 10186 bp, 10 predicted proteins | sample 530261 | NCBI WGS metagenome assembly CENM01 (sample SAMEA2619854, study PRJEB7988) | marine metagenome | biome: marine biome (ENVO:00000447); feature: deep chlorophyll maximum layer (ENVO:xxxxxxxx); material: "saline water (ENVO:00002010), including plankton (ENVO:xxxxxxxx)" | depth 80 m
GATCAGCAGGTCGGCGCCCTGCGGCAGGCGCGTATCGGCATGCAGAAACACCAGGCAGTCGCCGCTGTTTTTCAGGCCACCGTGATTCATCTGCCGAGCCCGGCCCCGTTCGCAGTTCAAAACACGGCTTGCCAGCGGGCGCGCCCGCGCGACGGTGTCATCCTCACTGCCGCCATCGACAACGACGATATCGACACCTCTTTCACGCAGCGGTGACAGGGCGGCAAGGCATGCCTCTATCGTCTCTGCTTCATTCAAAACCGGGACGATCACACCCAACGACGACCCGCTTGATCGCTTGCCTGAGGCCAGCGTGCTCATGTGTCATTCTCTCCGGGTTGTTTAGGCCGCGCCGGCAAAGTAGCCCTTTTTTCGCGCCCTTGGTGCAATGCGGTGCAATGTATTAGCGTCTTCGTATCAGAACTTCTGTATCTAAACCCTTGTATCTAAACCCTTGTATCTCAAACCTTGTATCAGAATCCTGGTATCGGCACCTCTTATTCAGCCAATCTCAAGATACGTCCACCGGCCGCCTCGGCGTCGGCCTCGTCATGGGTGACCATCAGCGTGGGCAGGCGGTGATGTCGCACCCGCTCAAAAACCCAGCGACGGATTTCGCCGCGTCGTTCGGCATCCAGTTTGGAGAACGGCTCATCCAGCAGAATGGCGTGCGGTCTGGACAACAGCACGCGCAAAAGCGCGACCCGCGCCTTCTGCCCACCGGAAAGCGTTGCCGGGTCACGCTTGGCAAAGGCCTCGAGCCCTACCGATACCAGGGCCTCGTGGATGCGCTCGCGGCGTTGTCGTCGGCTTTTCTCGCGCACCATACCAAACGCCAGATTGCCCTCGACATCGAGGTGGGGAAACAACAGCGAATCCTGAAAGAGCAGCCCGATATGGCGCTGTTCAGCGGGCAGCGAGTCGAGACGCGTTTCATCAAGCAGCACACGCCCCTGGGCTGTAAACACCGGGCTTAGAAAACCGGCGATGAAGGCCAGAAGGGTCGATTTACCGACCCCGGAAGGCCCCATGATCGTGAGTACTTCACCGGGAGCGATCGCTGTATTCACACTCAGCAAGCGTCGTCCATCCTGTTCAATGATGATGTCGTCTAAAATCAATGACGCCATAGCGCGGCTCCTTATTCGATCGCGGCGGGCTTCAATCGGCGCTGGGCTGCAAACCACGCCGCTTTCGAAACAGGTAGCGTGGCACGAGAATCGCCAACAAGAACGCCAGCGCAGGCAGTATCAGCTGGGCAAGAGCAAAAATGGCCGTCAGGCGTCGATCGCCACCGCTGGCCATAGTGACCGCCTCGGTCGTCACCGTCACTACGCGCCCGGCGCCCATCAAAACCGTCGGCAGGTATTGACCGATACTGACGGCGAAACCAACCGCCGAGGCCGTCAGTATCGGCGCCAGCAACAGCGGCAGACGTACGCATAAAAAGATACGCCAAGGGCCCGCGCCAAGACTGCGTGCCTGCTGGCTCCAGCGGGGGTCCAGGCGGCGATAGCCTTCCGCTAATGATAAAAACACGTAGGGCAGCACGAACACGGCGTGTCCCAAGATAACGGCGCCAAGGCCAGGTCGAACGCCCGCTTGCACCTGCATCATCACCAGTCCGAATAGAAACACGACAGAAGGGACCAACAGCGGCAGGTAGATAATCAGCTGCGCCCAAGGCCATAAGGGTCGCCCCCGGCGGGTTTCCGCCTCCAGCGACCCCAGTACTAGTATCACGGAGAGCAGAGTCGCTGCACCGGCCACCAGCAGCGACTGTCTGATCGGTGCGGCTAGGCCGCTCGCCGCGCCCAGCCAATTCTGCGGGGTCGGGGGCCAGGGCAGAAAGTGCGGAAACGGCCAATACCCGGCAATAGACCACAGCGCTAATCCGACCAGCCCGGCCATCATCAAACCCAGTACCAGGCGCAGGGATAAAAGCGCCGCCCGTCCCAGCCAACGCTCCCCGCACTGGCGGCGTCCATCCTGCACCCAGCCTTGGCCCAGATAGGCGACCAGCCGCTCCACTGCATACCACGCGGCCAAAGCGACCAGGGTCAGCAGCATCTGCAACAGCGCCCCCGCCGAGGCCATGAAGCGCATGGTAAGCGAGGGGTCGTTGAGCCAGCGTACAACGGAAACCGCCAGCGTAGACGGTGTATTGGGCCCAAGGATCAGGGCAACGTCCACCGTAGAGGTAGAAAATGCAATCACGGCATAAACGGGCAAGCGTAGCAAGGGATAGAGCCCGGGCATCACGACCTTTAAAAACGCGGTCAAAGGCCCATACCCCAAGCTCCGGGCCACCGTCAGACGCTCGTGAGCCTGGCATTGCACCAGCGCCGCCAGGCTCATCAACAGTAGAAAGGGCACTTCCTTGATCATCAACCCAAGGATCAGAGAGAGCCCCCAGGGATCGCCTGGAAACGCATAATCCGGCGGATACTGCCAGCCAGTCGCCCAAGGGGAAAGGGCGCGTACGACCCACCCGGACGGTGCCAATAGAAAGGCCAAACCAATGGCCGCCGCCGCATGCGGTACCGCGAGAAGCGGTGATAGCCAACGCTGAACGCGCCGATACAGCGGCGTATGCAGAAAACTTCCCCAAAAAAGCACTACGATACCCAGCGACAGCGCTGCGCTGGCCAAACCGGTGACAAGGCTGAGTCGTATCATGTCGATCATGCCTGGCATATTGAATAGCGCGCGCCAGGGCGCCAGGGTTAACCGGTCACCGTCCAACGCGGGCAGATAGCCAAAAGCAGGCAGCAGTGCACCGAGCAATCCGCTGGCCACGGGCAGGCCGAGTAGCCCAAGCGTTAACCAGGGCAAAAGGCCAATGATCAACCGATAGCTTGTCCCTCGACTCATTGCGCGCCGTAACGCTGCCGCCAGGCTTGTTCAAGCGGCTCGGTCCAGGAAGGGTCGGGCTCACGCAGCGTTTCGCCCATCGACAATGGCGGCAGGCTATCGCTCGCTCGGCCGTCGCGGGCGAATGCTTCACGCTGATCGGGGTCGAGTAGTGACATTTCCAGCACGGTCGTATCTCCCCATACGCCAAGGTCTTGCTTATGCGCCTGCGCCTGGGGTGACAGTAGAAAATTGGCTACCGTCAACGCGCCGGCCTTGTGCTGGGCGTTGAAGGGAATGGCGACGAAATGAACGTTGCCCAACGTGCCGCCGTCCAGAATATAGCTACGCGTGGTGGGGGGCAGCTGGTAATCGAGTACAGCGACGGCGGGGGCGGTCGGGGTGAAGGTGAAGGCAAGGCTCAATGCGCCATCGCCCATCAACTGACGCATTTGCGGCCCGCTTGCAGGAAAGTATCGCCCTTCGCGCCAGAGCAAGGGGTTCAAACGATCCAGATAGGCCCATAATGGCGCGGTGGCGGCTTCGAAGTCGGCTTCGTCGACCGGCGCGTAAAGCGCCTCGCGATGCTCGGTCAGGGCCATTAGCGCCTGCTTGAGAAAGGTCGTGCCCAAAAAGGCGGGCGGCTGGGGGTAGGTGAAACGTCCCGGATTCTCCTCGGCCCACTCGAGCAGCGCCAAAAGGCTGCGCGGCGGCTCGTCGACGCGCGCGCTGTCGTAATAGAACGTTATCTGCGCACGCCCCCAGGGGGCTTCATACCCGTCTACCGACAGTGTGAAGTCCTCGCGCATTTCAGGGTTTTGCGCCGGCGCGGTCAGCGAGAAATTCGGCAACTGTTCAGCCCAGGGGCCGTAAAGCAGCCCGTTGCGTTTCATGGCCGCAAAGTTCTCGCCATTGAGCCACATCAGATCAACCGTGCCCTGCTGCTGTCCTGCCGCCTGTTCAGTCAATACGCGCGTCACTGTTTCGGCGATATCGCCTACCTTGACATGCTCAAGGTCGATGCCGTAGCGCTCATCGACTTGCTCGCTGACCCAGCCGATATACGCGTTGGTACGCGGGTCGCCGCCCCAGGCGTTCCAATAGACGGTCTGCCCCTGGGCCGCCTCGGTCACCGATGGCCAATCGGACAGTTCATGGGCCTGGCTTGCGGTGGGTAAAAGCACCAGTGCCGCCATCAACAAGCCTTTTGAATACGTCATACCACTCTCCCTCGATCGATTAGCCTCTTGGTCGTCGTTCGGCGCTATTCCTTACATTGCACGCCGACCATGTGTATCTATTACCGCTAATCAAACCCATAGTCGTTACCTGGTCATTCGTTATACGCTTTTGCTTAAACATTGTTCAGCTCACACATTGCTTAGCTCACAGACGAGACGATGGTTGTCATCACGAACGCGCCGTAGGGTGGCGGGCTTTAAATAGTGCCGTGTACGCTCCTCTACGTGAGCGATCAAGCGCTTCTCGCTCAGCGCAGCGGACCAGTCTTCACCACCACCGCGCGTATCCCGCTCACTGGTATGCAGCGTCAGCCATTTCGCGCACCAGGTGGTTGACCAAAGCCACATGGCCTGGCGCGTTGCCACCAGTGCCTCGACATCCATACGGCTATGTACCTTGTGCTGCATGGCCCACCAGTGTCGATAAATATCGGCGGTCTCGTTAACGTCGAGCACCGCATGACTGGCAAGATCCCAGGTCGTGGAGGTGTATAGCGATGCATGGGCAAGGTCCAGGCCCGGATGGCCATAACGACATTTCTCCAGATCGACCAGTATTGCCTTGCCTTGAGGAGTGATCAGAAAATTACCCGGGTGGGCATCGAAGCTGATCAGACAGCGCTGCCCATTGATGCGCTCGGCAAGCTTTCCGTCATCGCTGAAAAGCGCTAGCGCGACCTCGAGCTGTTGACGTGCCGAGACGTCTATTGGCGCACTATCAAGATACGTGGCCTGCTCGAGGACCTCTTCTCGCATGGCCGTCCACGAAGAACGAGGGTCTTGAAGCGGCGCGCGCGCCTCGATGGGGGGCAATGGGATCTCGTGTAGACGCGCCAGCGCCTCGCCGATCCTGTAAAGGTCTTCGGGCAGGCGCGCTGGGCGCCCGATGATCGCGCTGACCAATAGCCCGCCCCGGGGGAACTCGGGGCTGATCGGTAATTTGGCCTGCAGACTGGGCGTATGCCCGCTTTGGGCGGCACGCTGGAAGCAGGTGGCTTGATAGTCGAGATTGGCCTCGGGGGCGAGCTGCATCTGGCTTTGCTTGGGTAGCCTGGCCACCCAGTCTTTTCCGGTATCGCGAGAAAGCCAGACGTGATCGTGGGCCAGCCCCATATCCGGCATCGCGGTAAGTTGGGTAATATGGCGATCGATTGCGTTTAGCGCTTCGTACAAGCACGCCAAGCGCTCAACGGAAAAGAGCAGAGAGGGCACAAAAATGGCCATGAAAACCTCTGGCAAATGAAAAAACGGTACAAATGGCCCGGCGAGTCAAGCGAGACACGCTTTATTCAGGGCCGGTCGTCGCGTGCTACTCGAATGCGACTATTGCGTGCGCTTTGGATTGAAGCGCGCGATGAAGCGTTGATCGATGCGACGTTTCCAGCGCCACACCCAGCGTCCGGATACACCCAGAGCGCCTCGACTAGCGATGGCACGCCCATGCCCGGTGCCAATCAGTGCCAGCACCCTGCGAGGGGGGCGCCACGCCATCAGTGGCTTTTTCTGGCAGGCACGGCGCAGGTTGTCCGCCAGCACCGGCCCCATGCGTACGGCAAAAACCCCGGCATTAGGCAGCGCCGGATCAAAACCGGCACAGTCACCCGCCGCAAAGAGTGCTGCCTGACCGCGCACGGCCAGCGTGGACTCTACGGGTATAAAACCGCGCTCATCGAGCGCTATGTCGCTGGATTGCAACCATTCATGGCCTAGCGCGCCGGTTGCCCAAAGCACCACGTCCGCCGGGTAGTGTTGTCCAAGATCGTCTTCTACTCCTCCGCCAACGACCGCCTGGACACGGCGATTGCCTACCCATTGAACAGAGGCGCTTCTCAATTCACGTTGCAACAAGTGCGCGGGCAGCCTGCCCGCCTGACCCAAGGGTTTTGAGCTGGCACCAATGAGCGTTGCTTGCCAGTCGATGTCGGGGCGCTCTGCGCGTAATCTCGCCTGAACCGCCAACAGCGTCTCACAGCCTGCCGCTCCGCCGCCGACGGCCACTATCCGCCGAGGGCTATCCGCAGGCCAAGCGGATAGCTCGCCAAGAAACGATGCCCAAACGGTGTCGAGCGCCGCTAACGGACGCATCGACAGTAGCCGAGGCATGCTCGAGTGCGCGTTGAGCGTCGGTGCCTTTAGCGTCGATCCGGTATTGATCGAGGCTATATCGAAATCGACCCAGGCACCGCTGGCCAGGCGCAGCCGCCGATCGGACGCCGTAATGCTATCCACCGAGTCGAGGATCAACCGTGCATTGGCGCGCTGCGCCAACCATTCAAAATCGATCGTCATCTCCGAGAAACGACACTCGCCAGCAAGCCAAGCGGGCACGTGCCCGGAATAAGCGGCTTGGCGTTGAGGCGTAATCAAGGTGATGGCCACACCTGGCACCGGCGCCTTGGAGAAGGCTTCCAGAACGAAAGCATGGGCGTGGCCTGCCCCAATCAAGACCAGTTCAGTCATCCGTCATCCTCACGATTCGCGGTGACGCTCGTACCTCGCCGATAACACACCACGCAGTTTTTCTGAGCCAGCGACACTGCACGCCTTGCGGGCAGCGGGCCATAAGGGTATTGGCGATGAGCCATCGAATATATCACAGTGAAAAGCCGTGTCGCGGGTGGTGAAAATACCCGACCAACACCTTAACCCGATTTCTTATAGCCACGTTGTGGCGTATATGATAATCATTGAATGACGATATTGGTTTATCTATCCAAAGCGGTCCAGAGTTCCAATGATCGAGCTTGTAAACGATTTTTGGCGCCAGCAAGCAACCGGCCCGCACGCGTTTATAAAGGAGTCTTCGCGATGAAGTCACGCATGCAATCGACACGTTACTGTTTAGCGGCTTTCGCGTTAGTGCTAGGCAGCTGGGCGACACTGGCTCAGGCATCCACACAAAGTTCCATACAATGGCCTGATGAAGGCTGGACAGTGATGACGTCCGATAAAAGTTATGAGACGTTACTGGAGGATTTGCGCCAGGCCGTGCAAGACGCGGAGATGGCGGTGGTTACCGAAGCAGGCCCCACACAAGCCGCAGCGCAGCGCGGTGAAACGATTCCTGGCAATCGTGTCGTCGGTGTCTTTCGCAATGACTTTGCAGTATCCATCATCCGCGAAAGCGTTCCGGCAATGATTGAAGCCCCGCTCCGGTTCTATGTCACGGAAGATGATGCGGATAGTGCAACGCTTTCCTGGAAAATCCCCAGTCATGTTTTCGCCCCCTATATCACCGAGCAGACCACTGAGTTATCCAAAGCTGCTGAAGAGCTGGACGTTTTATTTCAACAGATTGGCGATAACGCTGTAGCCCCATGATCGCCATGGACCCGTGCCATAAGCGGATCGATGCAAACGAGCAAGCGGTCTCACCGACTTGAGTTCAAACAAGAAGCGCAATACCCAATCCATCAGATAGGGTATTGCCACGACTCATTGCTATGGACAACTTGCTGCGCAAAATTAAGGCGCCATCATGTAAAGGCGGGGTCACTATCCAAATCGTGCTATCGCGCGGGCGTCACGATTTGCCTCGCTAGATATCGAGCCTGAATGACGTGCTCGGCCTCATCGTCGAGAGGCTGGCCCGCTGCGCCATGAATAGCCACTGACTTCTGTGAAATGATGCTGGCGACATAGCGCCTCCAGACTGCGATCCACCATCAGCAGATCGCCATGATGCATATCCTCGCCCAGCATCGAGTCTCGTTCCGACCTTAACCTCAATAGCCAAAGCCAAAAAAATTCAGACCTATATCACTCTTATGAATCCATCCCACGAACCGTTTTGTGATGCATAGGAGTATTGCTAATGTCTCCACCCTGTAAACGCTGTGCCGCTACCCGCCTGATTAATCTCGATACCGCCCAACGCATTGGCGTGGTCAGCGGATGCGTCGTGGGCGGTGCTATCGGCGCTTTGCGTACGACGGCAGCGCCCCAAACGCTTTCACTGGCTACGGTGCGTTTTCCACTCGCTAAACTCCCGGCTGCCATGATCGGCGCGGTGACCGGTGGTCAGTCAGGTGTTCGGGTAACGTCATCTTTATTCGCCCAATGGCTGCCACTCGGCGACGGTACGCCTTGGCTGTGCCCGTCCTGTGGGCACACCTTTCGACAGACTCATCCTCCCCTGGCCACTGCTCGCTGAGTCGCACCTGCCGGGTATTGCCTTTTACTCACCCTATAGCGCTGACATTGGTCAGCGCTTTTTTTATGTCTGGAGAATTACTCATGGCACATCTCGTTGAACAAATGGCTTACGTCGGTACAACCCCTTGGCACGGCCTGGGGCAGCAGCTGTCTCGCCAACAACCGCTAGAGGTCTGGCAACAACAGGCCGGTATGAACTGGCACATTGAAGAAGCGCCAGTGCGCTTTATTGCTGAAGGTGCTAGCCATCTAGGCAGCATTCACTCGTTTCCTGAGCAGAAGGTGCTTTACCGCTCGGATACCAAGGCACCTCTGTCAGTGGTATCCCAGCGCTACAAGGTAGTGCAGCCGGAAGAGATCCTGGAGTTCTACCGCGATCTGACGGAGTACGCCGGGTATGAGCTGGAAACCGCTGGTGTGCTCAAAGGTGGGCGTAAGTTCTGGGCCTTAGCACGCAGTGGTTTAAGCACTTCGTTGAAAGGCCAGGATGAGGTCAATGACTACCTACTTCTGGCCACCTCCTGCGATGGCACCCTCGCCACTATGGCCACCCCAACTACGGTGCGCGTGGTATGCAATAACACGCTGCAGATTGCTGTCGATGGCACATCCCAAGCAGTGAAGGTGCCCCACCGGTCAGAATTTGATCCTCTTGCGGTGAAAAGCCAACTGGGCATCTCGGTATCCCAATGGAATGACTTCATGTACCGCATGAAGGCGTTAGCTGAACGCAAGATCGATCACCGAGAGGCACAGCAGTATTTCCAGTCGGTTCTCTGCGGTATCGATAAGCCGATAGATGACCCTTCCAAGCTGCCCAATTACCGGGCACTCAACAAGGTGCAGAAGCTTTACCACGGTGAAGGCCGCGGTTCCCACCTCGGCACGGCCAAAGACACCGCCTGGGGCTTGCTCAATGCGGTCACAGAGTACGTGGATCACGACAAGCGGGCGCGTAGCAACGATACCCGCCTGGATTCAGCGTGGTTTGGCCAAGGGGCTCAGTTGAAGCAAGAGGCGTTACAAACAGCCCTTGCACTGGTGAGCTGACATGCTGTTTCTCATCGTTTTAGTGCTGATTTTCCTGTTTTTTGTCTTACCCCTCATTGGATAGCGCGATAAGCCCAGCCCCTAACAGGCTGGGCTTCTGCCTTTTACGTGGAGCCCATCATGGCCTCTCTTAGCCCCGACCTAGATATTGCATTAACCCAGTTGACGGAACGGCTGCTCACCCAGGATCAAACCTATGTAGAGACCTACGTGATGGCAAAGGGACAGCTGTATCGCACCGAGTTGCACCTACGCCCCGTCCCCCCCAGTGAGCTTCCCGCCGATTTTTAGCCTCTATTGAAGGAGCCTTGTCATGGCAACCAAAACCAATGTGGTAAAACACGACTCATCTGCTTCCTCTTTACAAGCCGTTCCTGCAGGACCCTCGTCTCACCTTGCCGAGAGCACGGCCATCATCCAAGTGATTGAGCGAGCCGCGCTTAACCCCGATGTCGATATCGACAAGATGGAGCGCTTGCTGCAAATGCAGGAACGAGTCATGGATCGTCAAGCCATGATGGCCTACAGCGCGTCCATGGCGGCGATGCAAACCGAACTGCCCAGCATTGAAGAGCGTGGGCAAACCAATAACGGCTGCTATGCCACCTTGGAGGATATCGTCGATACCTTGCGCCCCATTATGCAGAAACACGGTTTTGCAGTGAGCTTTCGTATTCAGACAAAGGAGCGCGGTATCGAGGTGACCGGTGTACTGATGCATAAGGATGGACACCGTGAAGAGACCAGTATGCTTCTCCCTGCCGATATAAGCGGTAATAAGAACGCCGTTCAGGCGTTTGGCTCATCCACCAGTTATGGCAAGCGCTACGTGCTCTGCGCGTTGCGAGTTAAGCTCAGTTCTTGTGTATGGAGGGAAGTCGAGAGGG
>CENM01002796.1_pt1 | contig 10165 bp, 8 predicted proteins | sample 530261 | NCBI WGS metagenome assembly CENM01 (sample SAMEA2619854, study PRJEB7988) | marine metagenome | biome: marine biome (ENVO:00000447); feature: deep chlorophyll maximum layer (ENVO:xxxxxxxx); material: "saline water (ENVO:00002010), including plankton (ENVO:xxxxxxxx)" | depth 80 m
AGGGAATTTCCTGTTCCAACTTGAACAGGCGAGGGGAGAACAACCAGGTCTGGGTGATGCCCATCAGATAGGTGTAGCACAGCAATCCCAGCTCGTCGGCGCCGTGGCGATCACTGATGAGCCGCTGTTGCTGGGCCTGCGTGACCAGGTTGGTGAGTACCGAGACCACGTCCCGGGTGAGTTTGCGCTCCCGTTTGAGGGTGCGCTCCATGGTCGAGGTGAGCTCGGTTTTATTGAGCAGTATTTCAAACGACTGACGGTGCCAGCGGTTATCCACCAACAGGCGCAGCCATTGTTCCGCGAATTCATGGATGGCGTTTAACGGCTGTGCCAGCTCACCGCGTGCCTGGTTGATCAGGTCGGCCAGCGGCTGCTGCGAAAACGAAAGCACTTCCTCGAACAATTCATCCTTGTTGTTGAAGTGCCAGTAAATCGGTCCCCGGCTGAAGCCCGCCTCGGTGGCGATCTTGGCCAGCGTGGTGTTGGTGTAGCCGTTGCTGCTGAAAAGCTGCAACGCCACTTCGACGATTTTGCGGCGGGTTTTTTCCGCGTCTTCTTTTGTTCGTCTCATCGGCAACGCGGCCGCCACGCGCAAGCGAAACGTGGCGGCCGACCTCCCTGTGCGGATTAATCTTACAGTTCGCCGTCGTCGGCCATCTGCATGTAGGTGGTGTCAAAGCGCAGCTTGATGTTGCCTTTGTCGCCCAGCACCTTGCCACCCGGGAAGGCGATGCCGATAAAGTCGGCGCTGGGGGCGCCTTCGCCCAGCAGACCGTGTTTGAAGGAAAACTGGCGCACATCGTCCATGGCCTGGAAGGCTTCGTCGCTGTTGGCGAAGGCCACGGCGGTATCCGGCTCCCAGAACATCTTCATGCCGGCCAGCTGGTCTTCGTAACCTTTCTGGTCGGTGCCGGAGGCCTGGCCGAGAAAGGCGCGGGCGTCCTCGCCTTTCTGGGTGTTGCTCTCCAGAATCGCCATCACTTCGTACCAGGCGCCGGTCAGTGCCTTACCCAGCTTGGGATTGTCCTTCAGGGTTTCGGTGTTGACCAGGGTCAGGTCCTTGATGTGGCCGGGGATCTGGCTGGAATCGAACACGATCTCGGCGCCGGGTGTGGCGGCCGCTTCGGTGAGCAGCGGGTTCCAGGTGACGATGTTGCGCACGTCATCGCTGCCGAACGCCGCCACGAGGTCGGCGTCCGAAGTGTTAACGATGTTCACGTCCCGCTCGCTCAGGCCCTGCTCTTCAAGCGCCCGGGCCAGAAGATAATGGGACACCGACAATTCCACCAGGTTGATGGTTTCGCCTTTCAGCGACGCCACGCCGCCATCCGGGTCCTTCATCACCAGGCCGTCGTTGCCGTTGGAGTAGTCGCCGATCAGCAGGGCGGTGGAGTCGACACCGCCGGCGGCGGGGATCGACAGGGCGTCCATGCTGGTCAGGGTCACCGCGTCGTACTGGCCGGCGGTGAACTGGTTGATGGATTCGATGTAATCGTTGATCTGGGTGATCTCCACATCGATGTCGTACTTGTCGGCCCACTTGTCCATGATTCCGGATTCGTCGGCGTACTTCCAGGGCATCCAGCCGGCGTAGATGGTCCAGGCCAGCCTGAAGCTGTCGCGTTCCTCGGCGAGCGCCGTGGACGGCGCCAGGAAAGAGGCGGACATCACCCCGGCCAGCGCCAGCGCACCGGTCCAGTGAAGAGTGCGTTTGATTAACTTCATGGTGTTCTCCTGTACGGTCGGATCAGAACATTTTCAGGTAGCGTTTCACTTCCCAGTCGGAAACCAGGTTGTGGTACTGCTCCCACTCGGAGCGTTTGAAGTCGATAAAGCTGTCGAACATCAGGTCCCCGAACACGTCACGGGAAAGCGGGTCCGCCTCGAAGGCGTCCACCGCTTCGCCCAGGGTGCGCGGCAGCATTTCAATGCCCATCGCCTTGATCTCGGCGAGGCTGTGGTCGTTCATGTTTTCCCGGTGCGGTTCACCCGGTTCCAGTTTTTCGCGAATCCCTTCCAGGCCGGCGGCCAGCATCATCGCCGCGCCCAGATAGGGGTTGCCGCTGATGTCCGGGGCGCGGCATTCCACGCGGCCGCCCTGGGACGGAATGCGCAGCATGTTGGTGCGGTTGTTGTTGCCGTAGCAGCAATACACCGGCGCCCAGGTGGAACCGGACATGGCGCCGCGCTGCACCAGACGCTTGTAGCTGTTCACGGTGGGCGCGATCACCGCGCAGATGGCGCGCGCGTGTTTCAGCACCCCGGCGATAAAGTGGTAGGCCAGCGGTGACACACCGCACTGGTGCGGGTCGTCGCCGTCCGGCTCGAACAGGTTCTTGCCGCTGTCGATGTCCGCCAGGGACATGTTGAAGTGGGCGCCGCTGCCGGTGCGGTCGGCGAACGGCTTGGCCATGAAGCTGGCGAAGGCGCCGTGCTTGCGGGCGATCTCGTTGGCCATCATGCGGAAGTACACCAGACGGTCGGCCATGTTGAGGGCGTCGGTGAACATGAAGTCGGTTTCGAACTGGCCGTTGGCGTCCTCGTGGTCGAAGGAATACACGTCCCAGCCCTGTTCGTTCATGGCGTCCACGATCTCGTCGATGATCGGCAGGTTGTCCATCAGCACGCTGGGGTCGTAGCAGGGCTTGTCGAGCACATCGCGGTCGCTGATCGGCGCGAAGCCGCCGTCCTCGGTGTCCTTGAACAGAAAGAACTCGGTCTCGATGCCCAGGTTGAAGCTGAAGCCCAGCTCGGCGGCGGCCGCCAGCTGGCGTTTGAGAATATGCCGGGAGCAGGCCTGGAACGGCTCGCCGTTCAGGTGCAGGTCGCTGGCGAACCAGGCGAGCTGACGGTTCCAGGTGCACTGGGTGGCGCTGGCCGCGTCGGGCATGGCCGCCACTTCGTCGTCGTTGATGTCCTGGGGCACACCGTCCAGGGCGGCGCCGGTGTACAGTTCCGAACCCTTCATCATGCGGTCCAGGTGGTTGAGCGGCACGAACTTGCCCTTAATGGCGCCGTGGATATCCACGTAGCTGGCCATGGCGTACTTCACGCCTTTTTCCGCCAGATCCTGGCGCAGGGATTCAACGGGTTGGTACGCATTCATCGGTTTCTCTCCTGTCGGTTCCGTCGCTGGGCGCTCAGGGTGCGCCTTGGCACGATTCCTTCATTCAATATACATGCCAGCCTGTATATATAATTTCGGACGCGCGGCCTTCCCGGCCTGTTCGATCCGGCCTGCAAGGAGAGAAACAGTGGTTCAGAAACAAGGGTTTAGCAGAGAGATTCGACTGGGCGATCTGCCGCTTAAAAAAGGCGGTGTGCTGCGCGATGCCGTGCTGACCGGGTATCAGATCGGCGAGTTGAACGGGCGCCGGGACAATCTGGTGATCGTGCCGTGCTACTACGGTGGCACTTATGAGGGCAGCCTGCCCCTTGTTGGTGCGGGCGGCCCGCTGGCCGGCGGTGACTACTGCGTGGTGCTGTTTGATATGTTCGGCAACGGCCGCGCCAGCTCGCCGAGCCGCAGCCACCCGTCACAGGCGGGGCACCGCTTCCCCGCCGTGACCCTGGACGACAATGTGGAGGCCCAGCGCCGGGCGCTGCAGGCCTGGTTCGGAGACGTGGACATCGCCCTGGCCACCGGCTGGTCCATGGGCGGCATGCAGTCCTTTCTGTGGGCGGCGCTGCATCCGCACAGAGTGCGGCGCCTGCTGCCGGTGTGCGCCACCGCCCGCTGCTGGCCCCACAACCGGGTGTTTCTCGACGGCGTGCGCAGCGCCTTGACGGCGGACCCGGTGTACAACGGCGGTGATTATCAGCGCGCGCCGGAGGCCGGGCTCAAGGCGTTTGCCCGGGTCTACGCCGGCTGGGCCTACAGCCAGGCGTTCTTCCGGCGCGGCCTGTACCGGAATCTGGGGTTCGCCGACATCGACGCGCTGCTGCGCTTCTGGGAGCAGGACCATCTGGCCCAGGACGCCAATGATCTGCTCGCCGTGATGCATGCCTGGGAAAGCGCCGACCCCGGCGACAACGCCCTGGAGGCGATCAGCGCGCGCACCCTGGTCATGCCGTCGCGGACCGATCTGTACTTTACCGTCGAGGACGCCCGCCAAGAGGCGTCGCTGATCGCCGGCGCCCGGGTTGAGGTGCTCGACTCCGACTACGGGCACGCCGCCGGCGCCCCCGGCCGCGAGCCGGTGGCCATGGCGCAGTGGTGGCGCGCCATGGCGGGCCTGCTTGCTGCTCCCTGAGCTGCTAATATTCAGCCATTAAATGACGTGGAAGGCCGGAGCCATGACAGCGAGGACCGAGATACGAAACTCCAAGAGTAAAAGCCGGGCGCTTAAGGGGACCCGCCTTGAGCTGACGCTGGCGGCGGAGCAGGTGTTCGCGGTAAAGGGTTTGCAAGGCGCCACGTTGCGTGAGATTCGTGAGCAGGCCGGGCAGAGAAACGAGTCCGTCATCCACTATCATTTCGGTTCCCGCGAGGCGATCGTGGAGTCGGTGTTGCAACTGCGCTCCGCGCCAGTGGACGCACGCCGAACCGAAATGCTTGATCAGGCACTGGCGGCAAGCAACGGCATGCCGTTGAGCACTGAGCAGATATCCCGTTGTTGTCTCATGCCGCTGGCCGAGTTGCTTCTCGACGGCTCTTCCCCAGGTCATTACATGCGCTTTTTGATACAGCTACGCGTGGACCGTGCTGTCTGGCGCCAGTTTCGTGGTCTTTACGGGTTGGGGCTGGAGGCTTGTCTTGCCGCCCTGCGCGACTGTAAACCCTACATGCCCGTGCAGATTGTCGATCAACGCTTTATAAGCGTCATGGATATGCAGGTTAATGGCCTGGCCGCGCTGGAGCAGATTCAGCACGCTCAAGGTTCCGCGTTCCGCTACGACGACGCGCGTGTGCGTATTGAAGATTTGATCGCCACCGGGGCGGCGATGTTTGATGCCCCGTTGTCGCCGGCCGTTGTGGCGGCGCTGGATAAGAGCACGGAACAGGTTCGCAAGGACGAAGGCAGAGGTTGAATGGTTACCGCGCAGCAACTGCAGCAACAATGGGCCGACATGGACGCGTCGCGGGCCCGGCGCATACAGCGGGACACCGCGACGCAGGTCAGGCTGAGCGACGATTTGCCGCCGGTGCGCACGGTTGCCGGCGTCGATGTGGGGTTCGAGAACGCCGACACCGCCCGTGCCGCCATTGTGGTGCTGGATTACCGCACCCTGGAGCCGCTTGATTACGCCCTGGCGCGACTTCCGGTGGCCTTTCCGTATGTGCCCGGGCTGCTGTCGTTCCGCGAATGTCCGGTGATCCTGCGCGCGCTGGAACAGCTTCGGGTGGCGCCGGATGTGCTGCTGTGCGATGGCCACGGCATCGCCCACCCGCGCCGGCTGGGTATCGCCGCGCATCTTGGTGTGCTGACCGGGCTGCCCGCGGTGGGGGTCGCCAAGAAGCGGCTCACCGGCCGCCACGGCGAGGTGCCGGAGGGGCGCGGTGAATGGACGCCGTTGCTGGACCGCGCCGGCGACACCCTGGGCGCGGTGCTGCGCACCCGTGTCGGCACCCGGCCGCTGATCGTGTCCCCGGGCCACCGCACCGATCTGGCCACGGCGCTGGAACTGGTGATGGCCTGCACCACCCGTTATCGGCTTCCCGAGACCACCCGCTGGGCGGACGGGCTGGCCTCCAACCGCGGCCAACGATGGCTCGCCCGCCTGGATGCGCTGCGCTAATCTGGATCGACAACATCGATAACAACCAGGGAGAGCGTACATGGACCATCTCAGAACATACCGCTGGCTGTCGCTGAGCGCGTTGCTGCTGGGCGCCGCCGCCTGCAGCACCACGCCACCGCCGCCGCCGCAAGCGGAATACGGTGAACCGGCCGTCGTCGAAGGGCCGTTGCCCTACCTGGGCGTGCACGGCCTGGGCATCGACCCCCGGGGCCGGCTGCTGGCCGGCAGCGTGGTGGGGCAGTCCTTGTCCCTGGTGGACCGGGAGAGCGGCGCGGTCCGCCCGTTCGTGGGGCCGCCGGCGGGGATGGCCGATGACGTGGCGTTCGGGCCGGACGGCGAGGTCGCCTGGACCGCCTATCTGGTCGGCGAGCTGCGCATCCGCAACGCGGCCGGTGAGATTCGCACCGTGGCCAGTGGCCTGCCTGGGCTGAATTCCCTCGCTTATACCGAGGACGGCCGTCTGTTCGCCACCCAGGTGTTCATGGGCGACGCGCTTTACGAAATCGACCGCAGCGGTGAACAGCCGCCGCGCAAGATCATCGAAGGCATGGGCGGCCTCAATGGCTTCGAGTTCGGCCCCGACGGCCACCTGTACGGCCCGCTCTGGTTCAAGGGCGAGGTGGTGCGCGTCAATGTGGAGAGCGGTGAGATGGACACCGTCGCCGACGGCTTCCGGATACCGGCGGCGGTGAACTTCGACGGCCAGGGGCGCCTGTATGTGGTCGACAGCGCCACCGGCGAGCTGCTGCGCTTGCGACCGGATAGCGGCGAAAAAGTCCGGGTGGCCAGGCTCAAGCCGTCGCTGGACAACCTCGCCATCGATAAGCAGGCCGGCCTGCTTTATGTCTCCAACATGGCCGATAACAGCATCCAGGAAGTGGATCTGGCCGACGGCCGGGTTCGCGACCTGGTGCGCACCCGTCTGGCCGCGCCCTCCGGGCTGGCGATGGTCGGCGACCAGCTGCATATCGCCGACACCTTCGCCTACCGGGTGATGGACACCGGCAGCGGCGACATCCGCGAAGTGGGCCGCATGTGGGCGTCCCATCTGGAGTACCCGCTCAACGCCTGGGCGGACGAGCACGTGGTGGTGCTGACCAGCTGGGCCACCGGCACGGTGCAGGTGTTCGACCGCGCCAGCGGTGAAATGACCCACGGTTTCCACGACTTCCAGGCGCCCCACGACGCCGTGCAGCTGGCCGATGGCAGCCTGCTGGTGGCGGAGCTGGCCACCGGCCGTCTGCTGCGTGTCAGCGGTGAGCAGGGCGAGCAGCGGGAAGCGGTGGTGGTGGCACTGGCCGGTCCGGCGGGCATGGCGTTCAACGCGGACCGCTCAACCCTGTTCGTGACCACGGCGGGCGGTTCGGTGTGGGCGGTGAACCCGGCGGACTGGTCCAGGCGGCGGGTCCGTGACGGCCTGGCGATGCCGGAAGGCATCAGCGTCAGCGCGGCCGGTAAGCTGCTGGTGATGGAAGTGGGCAAGCAGCGCCTGCTGGAGATTGATCCGGTGGATGGTGCCACCCGCACGCTGGCCGAGGACCTGCCGGTGGGGCTGCCGGCGCTGGAGGGGCTGCCGCCCACCGGGGTGTTCAACGACGTGGTGGAGGCGGCCAACGGGGATCTGTTCTTCACCGCCGACCGCGACGCCGGGCTGTACCGCCTGCCCCGGCGCTGACCTTCGTGCCTGCTACTGACTGGCGGGCAGCGTGATCCAATGACGGTCGTCCGGCGTCTGGCCGGACACCGTCTTCACCACCGCCAGGTAGTCGCCGACGAACTCCACGATTTCCACCCGCCCCACGCTTTGCCCGGGGCGGAACGCCACCACCTGGCCGGAGGGCGCGCGTACCGCCTTGCCCGGCTCCCGCACGTCCAGCCGCTGGCCCTGATTCAGACCGTTAACGCGGCTGGCACTGATATACAGGCCGCCGTCCTCGCCCTGGAAGACGCGGCTGGACCAGGGGGCCATGGCCACGCGCCGGTTGATCTCGTCCATGAGCGCGTCGGCACCGGCTTCACTGTTGGCGAAGCGGTCGATGCGGTAGTGGGCATTGAGGCTGGTGTCGTGCAGCTCGGCGCTGAGCCCGTTACCGTCCTGTGCCGTCGATACTTCCACCAGCATGCGAACCCCGGGATAAGCCGCCAGGCTGGCCAGGCACGCTTCCGCGGCCGTGTCCTGCCGGCAGGGCTCGGCGCTGTCCAGTGTCTCGGCGACCAGGCCGCCGGGCAGCGGGCGCAGCCCCTGTTCGGAGGCGTCGCTGTAAAGCGTGCTGATCAGGGCTTCGCCGTCGCTGATGGAGGGCGACAGCACCAGGCCGATATTGGCCAGCGGCGCTTCGCCGTCGGCGGTATCGGGGCGTTCCGCTTTGCCGGCGCTGGCATTATTGATCCAGCGCTCCCAGAACGGGGTTTCCCAATTGGGTGTGTCGGTATTGAAAGCGGCTTGCGAGTCCACCAGGGCGGTGGTGTCTTCGGTGGTCATGCCTTGGGTGGCACAGCCTGCCAGGGTACCGACGCTCAGCGGGCCGGCGATCAGGGCGGCGATCAGCGCGCGCCGGGGGATGATTTGAGTCATGGCGGTGGTTCCGGATACGTAACAATGAAGAAAGAGTGTGCGCAACCCTCGGTGGGCTTGTCCAGCGCCGTTTCAGGCTTTTAAAAACGACGAAACCGGGACAGCTTTCACTGTCCCGGTTCCGAAGTGGTACGCACTAAGTGGTACTAAGTGGACCTGTTGCTTAGAAGCTCACAGCCAGGTTAACGCTGGCGGCTTGTACGTCGTCCTGGGAGAAGTCAGCACTGGGCAGAGCGCCCAGCAGCGTGTTGCCGGACAGAGCGCCCGCTTCGTTCTCTTCCAGAATGCCGTAGGTTACCCAAGTGCGCAGAGTCTTGTTCACCTGGTAGCTCAGCTGCAGGTCGTAGAAAGTGCTTTCGTCGCTGACGCTGTTGTTGCCGCCCGGGGGGGCCGGGTTGTCGATGTCCAGCTGGCCCACGGCGCCGGTGATGGCGAGTTTCGGGGTTACGTTCCAGGTCAGTTTGCCGGCGAGCACGGACTCATCGTAACCTTCGACACCGTAACTCTGCGCCATGGTGTAAAGGCTGGTCGGGTTAGCGGTGCTCTCCGGGTTGTTTTGGATCAGGCTGGAGTACGTGTCGAAACCGGGGGAGATGTAGCCGCCATCCTGAGCGCCAACATATTGTACACCCCAATCCATTACCCCTACGGAGCCTTCCAAACGAATGTACTGGGAGAGGGCATCTTCGGTTACAAACTGGCCATTATTCGCCGGAGTAGTCACCTTGCCATTGGTGAAGTAGTTGGCGCCCACGGTTGCTTTCGCGACTTCGCCGATATTACCGGAGATATAGCCTGAAAACAGATCGGCACCACTAACTGCGTAAGGGCCAGAGGTGTTTGTCGCCTGAGTAATATCGCCCTCATAGTTTTTTAAGTATTTGATGTACAAAGCACTAATGTCCAGGCCCATGGGCTTGCTCACGAAACCGAAGACAAACTGGTCACCGTTGTCAGTGTTTTCAAACGTGTCCAGGTCGCGACGACGGTCATAAATGGCGAGAACCTGGAAGGTTTTGCTGAACGGCTGGATCAACAAAACACGATCACGGCGGTCGTCGCAGACCAGGAAGCAGTTGTTATAGCTGGTCGCCTGACGGCCCACGCGAACTACGGTATGGCCGAAGGGGATCTGCAAGTAGCCCAGGTCCAGACGTACGTTGTCGCCGGGATTATTCTTGTTAAAGGCCTGATTGCCGCTTGGGTAATAGTCGTGGGAGGGGGCGCCTGAAGGGGGAGCGGTGGTGTAATTTCTGGCATCACCGGACCAGCGGTCGCCGGCCAGCTCCACACTGGTGTGCAGGGAGATGCCGGTGTCTTCGTCCAGGAAATCGCTCTTTACGCGAATCAGGTGGGCGAAACCATTGTCGTTGTCGTTGCGCGGATCACCGGCAACATCGAAAGCGCCGGATTGGGCGTAAAAGCCAGTGGCGCGGTATTCAACGCCGAAATCGGTTTTCAGAGCCTGGGCCGCGGGTGACAGCGCGCTGGCCGCGCCAACAACGGAAGCCAAGCCGATGGCTTTGGTCAGTTTGGATTGGGTCCACTTAAGTGCCATTGTTTTTGTCCTGTTTTCTTCGAAGTTTATTGGTATTTGAGGGCCCGTCCCGGTCATCCGTCACCGGTCCCGCCGCCCAGGGTGACAAACCCGGTTTTTTAACGGTGATTGATGAAGCCCTCTTATATGCCCTTCCCAGGGCATCGTCTCCCGAGCGGACACCTTTACGAAGAAAGAGTCCACTAGACTTTCGGCGAATACCTGAAAAATCAGCCATTCACCCGGTTGTCACGAACTATCTTAGAACCCCTCTTGTCACAGACGCAATACTGTAAAACGCCAAAATACCC
>CENM01002542.1_pt1 | contig 10103 bp, 7 predicted proteins | sample 530261 | NCBI WGS metagenome assembly CENM01 (sample SAMEA2619854, study PRJEB7988) | marine metagenome | biome: marine biome (ENVO:00000447); feature: deep chlorophyll maximum layer (ENVO:xxxxxxxx); material: "saline water (ENVO:00002010), including plankton (ENVO:xxxxxxxx)" | depth 80 m
ACGGGTTCACGGCGTTCCCGGAAGGGCGTCACCCAGACCTGCGCACCAAATGGAGGGGAAGCGTTCCCGCTAAAGCGCGATGAACCTTACTTCTTCGGCCAGCGCCGTAACAGCAACACCGTTAACTGGAAGAGCCCCCGTTGGGGCGACGTGATCGTGCGCGCGCAAATCGCTCCTGGCGAGGACGACCAGATCGGTGACGAAGAGAAAGACGGGTTGGCCGACACCTATGGTGTGTCCGCGACCTGGGACGGGGATGCCCTGTTCGCTGCTCTTGCGTATCAGCGCAGCTACCTGGAAGTGGACAGCCCGGTCCCGCCGCCGGTGACCGTGGCCGCCGACCTGGATCTGCTGCGTGGCACCCTGGGTATGGCGCTTGGTGACCTGGAGCTGGGCGCGATGGTCGAGCAGGTGCGCATTGATCCGGACGTGTCCGGCGCCGACCGCGCCGACGGCACCTCGTATATGGTCAGTGCCGGCTGGCAGTTGCTGCCGCGGGTTAAACTGAAGGCCCAGGCCGGTCGTTTCGACAGCAGTGATCTCGACTACGAGAGCGACATCCTGGCCGCGGGCGCCGACTACAAACTCGGCAAGCAGACCACGCTCTACGGGCTGGTATCCGGCTCCGACGTGGACTACACCTACGCCAACGGCACCGGCGATGACGACAGCGGCAGCCTGTTGTCAGTGGGGATGGAACACAAGTTCTGAAGAGAGCTTCAAGCTGCAAGCCTCAAGCTGCAAGCAGTCTTGAATCCGCTTGTAGCTCGTAGCTTGTAGCTGGCCGGGCGGAGCCCGGCCTATGCCCAGCGCTTGAGCGCCAGCGAGGCGTTGGTACCGCCGAAGCCGAAGCTGTTGCTGAGCACCAGCTCGGGGCGCTGGTCGTTGCTCTTGGTGAGAATCGGCAGGCCCTCGGCGTCCGCGTCCAGCTCGGTGATGTTGGCGGAGCCGGCGGTGAAACCGTCGCGCATCATCAGCAGGCAATAGATCGCCTCCTGAACGCCGGCGGCGCCCAGGCTGTGGCCGGACAGGCTCTTGGTGGAGCTGATCGCCGGAATCTTGCCGTCGCCGAACACTTCGCGGATCGCCTTCAGCTCGGCCAGATCCCCCACCGGGGTGCTGGTGCCGTGGGCGTTGATGTAATCCACGTCGCCGTCCACCGTGGCCAGCGCCTGGCGCATGCAGCGCGCCGCGCCTTCGCCGTTGGGCGCGACCATGTCGTGGCCGTCGCTGGTGGCGCCGTAGCCCACCACTTCCGCGTAGATACGCGCGCCGCGCGCCTTGGCGTGCTCCAGTTCCTCAAGCACCACCATGCCGCCGCCGCCGGCGATCACGAAGCCGTCGCGGCTGGCGTCATAGGCGCGGGACGCGGTTTCCGGGGTGTCGTTGTACTTGCTGGACAGGGCGCCCATGCCGTCGAACAAACAGCTCAGGGTCCAGTGCTCTTCCTCGCCGCCGCCGGCGAACACCACGTCCTGCTTGTTCAGCTGAATCTGTTCCACCGCATTGCCGATGCAGTGCGCGCTGGTGGCGCAGGCGGAGGCGATGGAATAGTTGATGCCCTTGATCTTGAACGGGGTGGCCAGGCAGGCGGACACGGTGCTCGCCATCACGCGCGGCACCATATAGGGGCCGACGCGCTTGACCCCGCGGGTGCGGGCGATGTCGGCGGCTTCCACCTGGTTGAACGACGAATGGCCGCCGGACCCGGCGATCAGGCCGGTGCGCTCGTTGCTGACGTCGGCCTCGTCCAGGCCGGCGTCGGCGATCGCCTGCTGCATGGCCACGTAGGCGTAGGCCGCCGCGTCGCCCATGAAACGCCGGGGCTTGCGGTCGATATGGTCTTCCAGGTTGATATCCGGCGTCCCTGCGATCTGGCTGCGCATGCCCATTTCCTTATAGGCTTCCTTGAAGCGGATGCCCGGGAGGCTGTCCCGCAGCGCCCGGGACACCTGGTCCGCCTCGTTGCCGAGGCAGGACACGATTCCCAGGCCGGTAATCACGACGCGACGCATATTTAGAACCCTTCCGTCGAGGTAAACAGACCGACCCGCAGGTCTTTGGCCTCATAAATGTCCTCGCCGTCCACCGAAACCACGGCGTCGGCGATGCCGAGAGTGAGTTTGCGGGCGATCACTCGTTTCACGCTGATTCGATAGGTGACTTTCTTGGCGGTGGGCAGAATCTGCCCGGAAAATTTCACCTGGCCCACGCCCAGGGCACGGCCCCGGCCGGGGTTGCCCAGCCAGCCGAGGAAGAAGCCCAGCAGCTGCCAGGTGGCGTCCAGGCCCAGACAGCCCGGCATCACCGGGTCGGTCTCGAAGTGACAGTCGAAGAACCACAGGTCCGGGTGGATATCCAGCTCCGCGATGATTTCGCCCTTGCCGTATTCGCCACCCTGGCCGGCGATGTGGCTGATGCGGTCGAGCATCAGCATGCCGGGCAGGGGCAGGCGAGCGTTGCCGGGGCCGAACAACTGACCGCGGGCACAGGCCAGCAGGTCGTCGTAGGAATAGGCGGATTTTTGATCCGGATTCGCGGTGTTCACGTTATTTGTGCTCAAACTGGTTACTCCACACAGGCCGGGCTGGTGCCGAACATCCATTGTTTTCACTCAGTATGGAACGGATCGAGCCCGATTCGTTCCAACCCGCCGGTGATAGTGTATGGATGCAAGATGACCTTTTGACTGCAAAATGGCGACGCTTTAAACACAGTGTCGACCCTGATGATAGCCACATAGTAGCAGAGCGGCGTCGTCGGGCACGACCGCTAAGCGTCTCAAAATATGTCCATGCCCGCGGGGCGCCAGGGGCGGCGCGCCGGTGGGCTTGCAAAGCGGGCCGCATCTGCCGATGATGCCCGCGCACACTCAGCCGGAGGAATAAGGTGGCGGCGGAACTCGGACATCTCTCCCTGTGGGTGGCCATAGCGGCGGCCCTGGTGTTGGCGGTATTCCCACTGATCGGCGTGTATCGCCGGGTGGAATCCTGGCAGCGCTACGCCCGGCCTTTGGCCTGGCTGCAGTGGCTGGCGCTCACGGTGGCGATGGTCTGCCTGGGCTACAGCTTCTATATCAATGATTTCACGGTCACCTATGTGGCCAACCACAGCAACTCGCAATTGCCGCTGGGCTACCGGCTGTCGGCGATCTGGGGCGGCCACGAGGGCTCCCTGTTGCTGTGGGGCTGGATGCTGGGCGGCTGGACCGCCCTGGTCGGCCTGTTCAGCCGCAAGGTGCCGCTGCCCATGGTGGTGCGGGTGCTGTCGGTGATGGGCATGATCGCGGTGGGTTTCCACGCCTTCATGCTGTTCACCTCCAACCCGTTCGACCGCTCGCTGCCCTGGTTCCCGATCGACGGCGCCGACCTCAACCCGCTGCTGCAGGACCCGGGCCTGATCATCCACCCGCCCATGCTTTATATGGGTTACGTGGGCTTCTCGGTGGCGTTCGCGTTCGCCGTGGCCGGTCTGCTGGCCGGCAATCTGGACCCGGCCTGGGCCCGCTGGGCACGCCCCTGGACCACCGTCGCCTGGAGCTTTCTCACCGTCGGCATCGCCCTGGGCTCCTGGTGGGCCTACTACGAACTGGGCTGGGGCGGCTGGTGGTTCTGGGACCCGGTGGAAAACGCCTCCCTGCTGCCGTGGCTGGCCGGCACCGCGCTGATTCACTCCCTGGCGGTGAGTGAAAAACGCAACCTGTTCCGCGCCTGGACCGTGCTGCTGGCCATCGTCACCTTTTCCATGAGCCTGCTGGGCACCTTCCTGGTGCGCTCCGGCGTGCTCACCTCGGTGCACGCCTTCGCCAACGACCCCAGCCGGGGCGCCTTTATTCTCGGCTTCCTGGTGGTGGTGGCCGGCGGCGCGCTCACCCTGTTCGCGCTGCGCGCCGGGCGCCTCAAGGGCAAGGGCGGCTTCAAGCCGCTCTCCCGGGAGGCCTTCCTGCTGGGCAACAATCTGCTGCTGCTCACCGCCACCTTCGCGGTATTGATGGGCACCCTGTATCCGTTGTTGGGCGAGGCGCTGGACATCAAGGTGTCGATCCGCGCCGCCTACTTCAACAGCTTCTTCGTGCCGCTGACCCTGGTGCTGATGGCGATTCTGGTGCCCGGCATGCTCAGCAACTGGAAGCGCCAGGACAGCTCGCCGTTGCTGCGGCGCATGCTGATGCTGGCGCCGGCGGCGCTGATCGGTGGCTACCTGGGCGCGCGCCTGCCCGGCGACACGCCCTGGGTGGGCACCCTGGCGCTGATCCTGGCCCTGTTCCTGGTGTTCGCCCACATCGACGATCTGGTGCGCCGCGCGCTGGCCTACAACCGGGGCTTCCTGGGCGGGCTGGGCAAACTCGGCCGCGGCTACTACGGCATGGTGCTGGCCCATTCCGGCATGGCGGTGCTGGTGGCCGGCGTCACCGTGGTCAGCTTCCACGAGGTGGAGCGTGACGTGCGCATGGCGCCGGGCGATGTGGCCGAGGTGGGCGCTTACCGCTTCGAGTTCGACACCCTCAGCGAATACGCCGGCCCCAACTTCGATTCCCGCAAGGGCCATTTCCTGGTCACCCGCGACGGCGAGCCGATCGCGGAAATGAACCCGGAAAAACGCACCTACCGCGCCAGCGGCCAGGTGATGACCGAAGCGGCCATCGACGCCGGCCTGATGCGCGATCTCTACGTGGCCCTGGGCGAGCCCCTGGGCGGCGACGCCTGGGCGGTGCGCATCTATCACAAGCCTATGATCCGCTGGATCTGGCTGGGGGCGCTGATCATGGCCCTGGGCGGCGCGCTGGCGCTCACCGACGCCCGTTACCGGAAAAAGATGACGCGCAGCAAGGCGGACGCGGACGGCGAGGTGGTTTATGAGTAAAGGCACCAACCCCTGGGTCTTCCTGCCGCTGGTGGCGTTCGTCGCCCTGGCGGTGCTGCTCGCCAGCGGCCTGGGCCGCAACCCGGAAGAGCTGCCCTCGGCGCTGGCCGGCAAGCCGGTGCCGGAATTTTCCCGGCCGTCGCTGCTTAACGACCGCACCCTCACCGAGGAGCTGCTCACCGGCCGCTGGCAATTGTTGAACGTGTGGGGCACCTGGTGCCCGACCTGCTACGTCGAGCATCCCTATTTGTTGGAGCTGGCGCGCAGCGGCATTCCCATTGTCGGGCTCGACTATAAAGACGAGGACGCCAAGGCCCGCGACTATCTGGCCGAATACGGCAACCCGTTCCGCGAAGTGATCGTCGACGCCGACGGCCAGCTGGGTCTCGACCTGGGCGTCTACGGCGCGCCGGAAACCTTTCTGATCAACCCGCGCGGCGAGATCGTGCTGCGCCACGTGGGTGAAATGAACCAGCGCGTCTGGGACGACAAGTTCGCGCCGGTGCTGCAGCAGGCCGGTGAGGCCCCGGGGGTGGCGCCGTGATCCGTCTTGCCATTCTGTTGCTCGCGCTGACGGCCGCGCCGTCCTGGGCCGCCATCGACATTTACCAGTTCGACAGCGACGCCCAGCAGGACCGTTTTCACCGTCTCACCGAGGAGCTGCGCTGCCCCAAGTGCCAGAACCAGAGCATCGCCGATTCCGACGCGGAGATTTCCCAGGACATGCGCGAGCGGGTGGCGCGGATGATCCGCGAAGGGCACAGCGATGAAGAGATCGTCACCTTCTTCGTCGACCGCTACGGGGATTTCGTCAGCTACCGGCCGCCGTTCAACCCCCGCACCGCGATTCTCTGGGTGGGGCCCCTGACCCTGTTGCTGCTGGGCGGCGTAGGTATCGTACTGCTGGTGCGCCGCGCCAGCCGCGAAGCGGAGGAAGACGATCAATGAGTCCGTTCATTGTGCTGATAGTGGTGTTGCTGGCGGCGCTGCTGGTGTGCTTTTTATTGTGGCGCCGGGAAAGCCGCGCCGCCGGCGCGCCCCTGTCGATCACCGGCCTGGCGATCCCCCTGTTGGTGGTGGCGGTGGCCGGCCTCGGCTATCTGACCATCGGGCTGGACCGCAACACCCTGGACTGGCTGGCCGACCAGCGCCGCTACGACCCGGTGGCCGAGCGCGTGATCGCCGGCGAAGCCCCCGGTGAGCAGGACCAGGACATCTCCGCCGCCGCGCTCACGCGGGTGCTGCAGTCGCGGCTGGTGCGCGAGCCCAGCCTCACCGGCTGGTACACCCTGGGTCTGCTCTATGACCAGTTGGGCGCGCCGGCCCAGGCCCAGGAAGCCGCCCGCCGGGCGCTGGAGATGGACCCGGACGACCACGCCGCGCGCCTGCTGCTGGCGCGCGGGCTGATCGCCCAGGCGGACGGTCGCCTCACCGACGAGGCCCAGGCGGAAATCGCCCGGGTGCTGGCGGACAACCCCCGGCACGACGGCGCGCTGATGCTGCAGGCAATGGCCGCCAACGAGGCCCGCCGTTTTGATCTGGCGGCGCGGTCCTGGCGCGCGCTGCTGGCCCGTCACGGCGACGGCGAAGCCGGCGATCTGATCCGCCGCGGCCTGGCCCAGGCGGAGCAGCAGCGTGAGCGCAGCGAGCAGCTGCAAGGGCTCACCGTCACCGTGCAGGCCGACGACGTGCCCGAGGGCGGCACCCTGTTCGTGTTCCTGCGCCGGGCCGGGGAGAGCGGCGGCCAGCCGCTGGCCGCGCGCCGGGTGCTGGCGGAATCGTTTCCGATCCAGGTGACCCTGCGCCCGGGCGACTGGCTGCAGGCCTATCCCGCCGAGCTCGACCAGCTGCGCGTGGCCGCGCGCTACACGCCGGCGCCCGGCTCCAGCGTGGACCAGGCCAACCTGAACGCCGCGCCCACCGCTCTGGATCTGAGCCGGCGACCGGCGGCGAGTCTCACGATTCGCCGCTAGGCGCGCCGCCACGGGCGTCCGCGATACCAAGGTCGCCCTTGTACCCGGGGGACCCGCACGGTAAAGTTCCCCCCCTTCGGGCGAGGGGAGCTCCTGACGCCCCTTCCATTCGCGGCAAAACGGAGAATCCTATGCGTGTCATCCTGCTTGGCGCGCCCGGTGCGGGTAAGGGCACTCAGGCGCAGTTCATCAAGGAAGAATTTTCCATTCCCCAGATCTCCACCGGCGATATGCTGCGTGCCGCGGTGAAAGCGGGCACCCCTCTGGGCCTGGAAGCCAAGAAAGTGATGGATGCCGGCGGTCTGGTATCCGACGACATCATTCTCGGCCTGGTCAAAGAGCGCATCACCGAGGACGACTGCAAGAACGGCTTCCTGTTCGACGGCTTCCCGCGCACCATCCCCCAGGCCCAGGCGCTGGTGGAAGAGGGCGTGAATATCGATTTCGTGGTTGAGATTGATGTGGATGACGAAGAAATCATCGAGCGTCTCAGCGGCCGCCGCGTACACCCCGCTTCCGGCCGGGTCTACCACATCAAGCACAACCCGCCCAAGGAAGCCGGCAAGGACGACGAGACCGGCGACGAGCTGGTCCAGCGCGACGACGACAAGGAAGCCACCGTGCGCAAGCGCCTTGAGGTGTATCAGGAGCAGACCCGCCCGCTGGTGAACTTCTACCAGGAGCTGGCCCAGAACGGCGAACAGAACGCGCCCACCTACGTGCGCGTGGCCGGCGTCGGCGGCGTCGACGACATCCGTCAGCGCATCATGGAAAAACTCAAAGGCTGAACTCTCCAGGGGCCCGCGGCAGCGGGCCCTCGCATCTCCCCCCTCCTATCACCCCGATAGCGTGCTCACGTCCTCTGTCTCACCTATCATTCACCCTCCATTGGTTGTGATGCGCCCCCGCGCTTACTCAGGAGAAGGCTTGTTATGTCCGTGACGAAACCGGCGGTGGTCCTGGTCAATCTGGGCACCCCAGACGCGCCCACCACGGCGGCGGTGCGCCGTTATCTGAAGCAGTTCCTGTCCGACCCCAGGGTGGTGGAAGCGCCGCGCCTGATCTGGTTCTGGGTGCTGCGGCTGATCATCCTGCCGCTGCGGCCGCGCCGGGTGGCGAAACTCTACGCCTCCATCTGGCAGCAGGACTCTCCGATCCGGCTGGTGGCCCAGCAGCAGGCCGAAGCGCTGGCCGGCCGTTTCGACTGCACCGTGCGTTACGCCATGAGCTACGGCAGCCCCGGTTTTGAAGCCGTGCTGGATGAGCTGGCGGACCAGGGCCACGACCACCTGTTGATCCTGCCGCTCTACCCGCAGTATTCCGGTTCCACCAACGGCGCGGTGGCGGACGCCCTGGCGCGCTGGGTGCGCACCCGCCGGGAAGTGCCCGGGCTGACACTGGTTAAGGACTACTGGCAAAACCCCGCCTGGCTGGACGCGGTGGCCGACAGCATCCGGCGTTTCCGCGAACAACACGGCGAGGCGGAAAAGCTGCTGTTTTCATTCCACGGCATTCCGGTGTCCTACCAGGACAAAGGCGACCACTACGGTGAGCGCTGCCACCACTCCGCCGCGTTGATCGCCGAGCGCCTGGGTTTGCGCGCCGAACAATGGATGGTGACCTTTCAATCCCGCTTCGGCCCCCAGGAGTGGCTCAACCCCTACACCGATAAAACCCTGGAAAAGTGGGGTAAGGAAGGCGTGCGTTCGGTACAGGTGGTGTGCCCCGGTTTCTCCGCCGACTGCCTGGAAACGCTGGAAGAAATCGACGGTGAAAACCGCGAAGTGTTCCTGCACGCCGGCGGCGAATCGTTCGCCTATATCCCCGCGCTGAACGCGGACGCGTCACACATCGACGCCCTGGAAGCGGTGGTCCGCGCGCATTTATGAAACGCGGTGACGAGTGACCGACACGGGGCAGCCGAACGCTGCCCCGTTTTATTTTTTCTCCGCGCCCCTCTCCCCAAAAAAAAACCGCTTTTTATTTTTTTACTGATTCCTACAAACTCTTGGTCAAATAATGTACCAAGTGATTTTTTTTTATGCTACTTTCCGACTGTCGCAGAAAAATGACGTCATAGATTAGGAGATCGATCATGGCCAGAGCAGCAAAAAAAAGTAGCGCTCAGAAAAAAACCGCGGCTCGCAAGACCGCCGCACGCAAGAAGACCACCACCACCAAAACCACCGCCAATAAGGCTCCGGCTCTGCCGAAGTCGGTAACCAACGCCGAGTCCAAGTCCAAACTTCAGGAAAAGGCGGTGGCCCAGGCACAGAAGAAAGTCGACCAGGCCAGCACCAAGCTGGACCGCCAGAAGAAAAAGATCGAAACGGAAAACGACAAACTCAGCAAGTTGCGCGCGGATCTGGCCGCCAAGCGGGATAAGGCCAAAGGCAATGCCACCGCCGCCGCCAAACGCGCCGTGGAAACCGCCCGCGGTCGCATGAACACCCAGCGTCTCAAACTTCAGGACCTGCGCGGCGAGAGCAAACTGATTCGCGCCGAAATCCAGGCCGCCAAGAAAGTGGTCACGCGGGAAAACAAAAAGCTGCGCACCGCCCAGCGTAACCTGACCACCAAGATGCGCGAGTACGAGCGCAAGCTGGCGAAGAAAGCCAAGGTGGCTCAGAAGAAAGCGGAGCAGAAGGCCAAGCGCGCCGCCCGCAAAGCCACCGGCAAGACATCCACCGCGCGCAAAACCACCGCCAAGCGCGCCACCGCCAAGAAGGCGGCCAAGCGCACCCCGGCGAAGAAAAGCGCCAGCAAGCGTCCGGCGGCGGCGGCCAAGAAAACCGCGACCCGCAAGACCGCGGTGAAGAAGACCGCCACCCGCAAGACCCCGGCGCGCAAAGCACCGCGCAAGAAAGCGGCGGCCAAGAAGACCCCGGCCAAGAGCAGCTGACCGGACCGTCCGCCCGTTCGACACAACGCCCCCGGCCCGCCGGGGGCGTTGTCGTTTCGGCCCCCCCCTCCCCCAAAAAAAACCGCCCTGGGCCTGCCGCCGGGCAGGGGTGGCGCCCTGGCCAAGAAAGCTATTGATAACAATTCGCATTAGAGTTATTCTGCTCCCGAGTTTGAGGAGTGGACGTAGCCATGTACGTTTGTTTGTGTAACGGCATCACTGACGGTCAGATACGGGAAGCAGCCGAAAGCGGTTGCGACAGCCTGCGCGATCTTCGTCGGGAACTTGGGGTTGGCAGTCAGTGTGCTAAATGTGCACGGCACGCCCGTCAGGTATTGCGTGATACCCGTAACGCCATGCCGGCG
>CENM01039534.1_pt1 | contig 10041 bp, 5 predicted proteins | sample 530261 | NCBI WGS metagenome assembly CENM01 (sample SAMEA2619854, study PRJEB7988) | marine metagenome | biome: marine biome (ENVO:00000447); feature: deep chlorophyll maximum layer (ENVO:xxxxxxxx); material: "saline water (ENVO:00002010), including plankton (ENVO:xxxxxxxx)" | depth 80 m
GCAGGAATAGGAACAATGGCAAATAAGTAAATTCGCTCCCACGGTGCTAGCAAAATAAAGGCAAATAAGACTGCCGATACACCGCCTGATGCCCCAAGACTTAAGTAACTGGCATTGTCTTTATTTTTAAGGTAGCTTGGAATCATGGCAACAACAATAGCCAACACATAAAAAACCACAAAACCATAGCCGAACAAAAATGAACGATATAGCCCTTCAATAGCTCGGCCAAAAAAGTATAACGTAAACATGTTGAATAGCAGATGCATACTGTCGGCATGAATAAAGCCATGTGTGACAAAACGATCCCATTGTCCGTTATTTACAGCGGGTGGATAAAAGATAAGACGGTTGAGTAATTTCTTGTTTTGCCATGCTAATAAGCTGACAATAACAGTAATGATGATAATAAGGGTCGTATGGTTTAACAAAGGAAAATCCTTAGGCCGCGCCTGATAGGTGACAATGCAATAAATGGCAATGCGATAAATGACAATGTTCAAAGCCTAAGCGTTAGGGCTGAGTAAAAACAAATATGACCATTAATTAATATATTCATACTAAGTTAATATATTGATACTAAGTTCAAGTTGCTCGTAACGTAATTAGTTAATACTAACAGCAGTTATGCTGATACAAATATCTATTATGTGACAAAACGATGCATTTTTATGCTTTTATAGTGAGTAATGTAGCAGTGTATCATGTGAGATAAGTGAAACCGCTATATAGACGTCGATGCCGCTAAAGAACGCTTGACAGTTTCAGGGCAAGTAGCCGTATATACAACGAACAATAAGTGCTTAATTTTTGCGGATTCAAAAAGTCGAGAGAGGCAGTGATCCATGAGTATTATCGATCAATTAGAACAGACCGTCACCCCCGCTATATTGGGCGAGCATAATCGCAGTGATAGCGTGGCTTATATCAGCTTGCTTGAGCAGTTTTATGCCATTTTAGCCACGCGCTTAGCGGTGCCACAGGTCTACTCGCAACTACTTCGTAACGATCAGGTGATGGCTAATGACAGTATTGCCGAGCGGCCTTTATTTGAGCAGCTATGGCAAGACCAAGTGCTACAAAAAACGATTATCCAAGAGCTGTCAGCCGCGCATCATATTGATGAGTCGATCACTGCTCAATTGCTAATTAATGCAGCATCCTTAGCCTATCGTGAGCTAAAGGTTTTGGCCAATGGACAGTTTTTGCCAGCATTCTTGCAAGGAGAGCAGTCGACGCTGCGCCCATATTTACCTATATGGTCAGCGTCCGTTATCACTGCTACTCAAGGCGCTGGACACGAATCAATGTCAAACTTTGTCGCAGATGTCGCAGATAATGGTATCGCGCCATCAAGTGATAGCGTACCGAATAAACTTAGTGAGCCTGATCTAAGTACTGACGCAGTCGCTGCAACGACAGCTACTACAGCCGCTTATGTGGAAAACGCTAATATAAGCGCTACTGACGCATTAAATAACGATGAGCATTTTGATGACAGTAATGACGCTATCCATGCCAGTCCAGCAGCTCATCACTTGGCAGAAAATAGCAACGTTAAGCGAGAGCGCGTGCGCACTCGTAATCAGCGAAACGACCTACTGATGCGAGTATTTTTATTGATAGTAGCACTGGCTGCGATGGCACTGGCTGCTTGGGCATTACTAATAAAACCCAAAAGCGACCTACCAGTAGAACCGGTTGCTGTCGCGCCTGTGGTTACTCCAGCACCGCCACCAGCACCAACGATGACTCCCATCGATTTCATCGTTGGCGTAGATGATAGTGGCAACCTCTATACTTGTAGCGCGACGGTCGGTGATGCAGCGCTACAAAGCTCTTTACAACAGGCACTCAATACGAGCTTTGGCGAGCAGGCGAGTATATGTGAATTTACCATACAGAATGGAATAGCAACTACTATCGCAAACATGCCTGCGGAGATATTGCCCAATGTCCTGACCATGCTCAGATCGACACCGTTCGCCCGTCTACACTTACAAAACGATCGTCTGACAGTAGAGGCGCCGGATGACATGCTACTACAACAATTGGTCACAAACGTACGTAGTTTAGCACCAACCATGGCAGTCGATAGTACTGCGCCATTGCCACTGCCTAACAACAGTAATGGTGATACGACATATGGTATGGCTGGCACTAATGGCGTAAACAATCAACTCGGCGATGGAATAGGCGCTAATAACCAATACAGTAATGACGGCATGAGCAATGGTACTGGAGAATATCAAGCCGCTGATGATGACACAGGTGATCGCGTGATACCTGCGCCACTACCTAACAATAATGATGGATTTAATAATAATTCCAACAACGTACCTGCCAATGTTCCAAGTAATATTCCTAGCAGCGTCCCTTCTGGTAATAGACCGAGCAGACCGTTAGGCCCTATTTCTGAGTCAGAAGTAGATGACATGGCGAGCAGTGTCATCGTTGCTGAACCAGCACAAGTCAGGTAGTGAATCGTATAAAGTACATTCAAATCGACTCAGTTCGAATGTACTTTCAGAACTTTTAGAAATAGTTCAAAAGTTAAGCAAGGGAGCGGTATGAATTTGTCATACCGCTTTTTTGATTTTAACTGTTGCTTAGCGTACGTATTTAAGCTCTGAGCATCAAAAATGGTGCTACTTCACCAAAAACGCAGATTCGCGGAGCTGAGTATCAAATTCTCTTAATTTGTACTCAAGTGCCTGTCGGGTTATGAGTGTATAGTTACGCGCACCAATTAAAACATTACTTAACGTATCATTTGCACAACAACGTCTCGACTGTGAAAACACCTTTAACAATTCTATAATATCTAAAATCAATCATAGTGGCCTGATAAATCTGACTTGACAGAGTAAACAGCCGCCACGTTATTAGATGATTTTATGCTTTAGAGAATCGAACAATATAAATAAAAATTAAGGGGAGAGTTGTATTATGGATATTATCAGTCATTTGACACGCACAGTCAGTCCAGCCGTATTAGCAGACGATCATAGTCCTGCTAAGCAAAATCTACTTGAGCAATTTTATGCAATTTTTGCTGCTCGCCTCGCGAATAATGATACCTATAGCCGTTTTGCTAATGAGAATATCGCTCGTGATGATAGTGCTTTTTATGATCGTGTATGGACAGAAGGGGCCCACCGTGACCAAATCTCTCGTGAGCTCGCTAATGCACATGGTGTCGATGAGACAGCTTCTCGTGGTCTGATTGCTATGGCAGCGCCGCTTGCTTTTCACGAAATCAAAAGCTTGGCTGGTACTACCCCTGTACCGCAATTTCTCAATGACAATCTCAACAGTTATCAGCATCATATCCCTGCATGGGCGGGGACTGTCTTACCTGCGAGTGCCATTGCAGCCACTCCTGCTGCGGCGCCTATACCCGATACGGTCAGTACCGCGCCACTACAGAAAGAAAAAGAGCCACAAGGCAGCTTTATGAAAGCCCTATTACCGATTATCGGTTTGATTATTTTGGGTGCATTGGCTTGGGCTTTATTAAGAGGCTGTCAGGAGAACCCTGAGCCTGTTGCTACGCCGATGGCTACCGCGCAGCAAGACGAGCAAGTTAATGAGCAAGCAGTAGTAGCAACTGACATCGAGCCTGCCTCACTCCGTATCGCCACTGGCGAAAATGGTGAGCTATACGCTTGCCGCATGAGCGTAGGCAACGAGACGCTACAGACCAATGTAATGAATGCACTAACTGGCGCATTCGGCGATGAAGCCAATAAGTGCCGCGCTGATGTCGATGATAATTTTGCCATAGATATGCCAGCCGCTGCACAGCTTACTACGATATTGCCGATCGTCAAAAATGTACCGAATGCTAGCATGGTGATTAAAGGAGATACCATCACGGTCAATGCACCTGATGATGCGGTATTGGCCCAATTGGTAAGTGATCTACAAGCCGCTGCGCCTGCGATGACAGTCGAAGCTGAAGGTCCATTAGATCTGCAAGGTGAGATTGATGATAGTGTGGCGGCAGCAGATGCTGCAATGACCAATCTTGGAGAAAATCCAGACCCACGTGATGTGGCGCGTGCTCTGAGCCTTCAAGTTATCAACTTCCAAGTGGATGAAGCTGTCATCCCTGATGTCAATAAAGCCATTTTAGATCGTGCTGCAAAAATCATCAATGAAGTGCCTGATATGAACCTGATGATTATCGGTCATACAGATAGCCAAGCGTCTGATTCTTACAACATGGAATTGTCTCAAGAGCGTGCAAACGCGGTCAAAGAGTATCTAGTAGGTCAAGGTGTTGACGCGAGCAAACTTAGTACAAAAGGCATGGGCGAGTCAGACCCTATCGCAGATAACTCAACCGAGCAAGGTCGTTTCCGCAATCGCCGAATTGAGTTTGTGGTTAATGATGAGATGGTCGATTTAAATGATGGCATGATCATCAATAGCGACTCGCCTGATCCAGATTTGAATCCGCTAGACAGCAATAATGATGATCTGCTACCTGATGGTGATGATGCGACGCAAGGTACTGCGGTAGATCCAACGAATTAAGCAAAAATCATATAATTTGGTAGTAGTTAAGTCTAAAAAACCGCAGCTTAATGTGAACCGACCCCCGTAAGTTGTGTCCAACTTATGGGGGTCGGTTCATAACGATGCGGTTTTTTATTTGCCAAATTTTTCAACGGTTTCGTATGAATACAAGGCTACTTATAATCAGTAGGGTCTTTTGATTCATTGGCAGGTTTATCAGCTTGTGTATCAGACTCAACGTTAAAAAAGCTCTGAGTAACATTGTTCTTTGCTTGTTGCCAATAATCAAACTGCTGGCAAGTAGACTCAAGATCACCTTGCCACTTTGGTATATTGCCGCACATGGTTTTGATACGCTTCTGGTTAGGATAGGGTAGTTCTTGGGCCGCTGCCGCCGCTTCATGCGCGGCAACACGATCGTTACACACCAGTGCAATATCGCAGCCAGCTTCAATGGCAGCCTTTACGCGCGCGCTGACATCGCCAGCGGCCTTTGCCCCTGCCATTGATAAATCATCAGAAAAAAGCACACCATCGAACGCTAGCTGATCACGAATGATATCTTTTAGCCAAATTTTAGAAAATCCTGCGGGTTTGTTATCTACTTGCGAAAAAATCACATGCGCTGGCATCAAAGCATCAAGCAGTGACAGCGTTTGCGCAAAAGGTTGCATGTCACTATTGATGATCTCGTCCAAGCTACGTGTATCGATGGCCTCTGATACATGAGAGTCAGGAGCGATAGCGCCATGACCAGGGAAATGCTTGCCAGTGGTGGCCATGCCAGTCGCTTTCATACCGCGCATAAACTGCGTGGCTAGGGCAACGATTGCTTGTGGCTCCTTATGAAAGCTACGGTCACCGATAACTTGGCTGATACCATCTCTATCCAGCACGGGCGCAAAGCTCAAATCAATACCTACTGCCATCACTTCGGCTGCCATCAGATAGCCACAGTCGTATGCGCAGCTGAGCGCACGGCTTGGATCGTGATTGAATAACTCACCAAGCCTACCCATAGCAGGTAGCGGTGTGAACCCTTCACGCAGTCTTGCGACTCGTCCGCCTTCTTGATCGACACCGATTAATATATCGGGGTTGTGGTACCGGATATCGTCACATAATGCGCGTACTTGGGCCGCATCAGCGACGTTGCGTCCAAACAATATGACCCCGCCAATCTGTGCTTGTTTGATCAAGCTGACGTCTTCTGCGGTCAGTGCGGTATTATCGATATCAATCATTAAAACGCCGTACATTGCGTCATCCTTATTTTTTTGTGTATTGTTATATTATGGGGTTGACCGATCATCGATGTCCAATCGCTTAGCAGTCATTACTCATGGACTTTATTATGACAGTTATTATCAATTGAGCCTAATGTGGCAGATTATTGGCATCAAATCAATTTGTGGGTAGTCGGCGACTTAATGCTAATAGCCTTAAGTCGCTATGTGTGATAAAAGTGAGAGAAAGTTTGGTATGTGCAGGCGTTGCGTGTAAGATTGCTTATACAGTTTGAGACAGTTCAGTATTTATGCACATGATAATATTGATTTTTGACTATATATCAGGATTCGATAATAAGCGTCAGAATTTGTATTCAGAATCTATATATTATTTAGAATCTATATATAAAGGCGGCGGAATAATAAAGCCATAGCGTTGTAAGCTCATGGTAATAAGTAAGCCAAGGCAAAGTAAGACAGACATTGAGCAAAAACAGACGACAGTCATGGGCAATGATACATTCAGCAGTTTTTAATTTTTATAACACAAATAATATCACTAACTTCAAATAACTAGGTACATATGATGAAAAAACAACCAGCACAGTGGTTACTCAGTGCAGCGTCAGTGGGCATCGCCGGTATTATCCTGACACAAAGCTACGGTACTGCCGTAGCAGAAACCAATACGGAAAGTTTTGTTCAGACACCTGAGCAAAAGGTCACTACTCGCCAAGTTGCCGCTTTGCTGGATCGCAGTCATTACCTTAATCAGCCATTAGATAGTAAAACCGGTAGCGAAATCTTATCAATGTATATTGATAGTCTCGATCCAAACCATACGTTGTTTTTGCAATCTGATGTCGATGAGCTGAAGAAAAAGCACGCTGATGATTTTGGCACGCGCCTCAAGCAAGGCGACTTATCCGCAGGGGTAGAAGTCTTTGATCGTTATCGTAAACGCTCAAACGAATACTTTGCCATGGCAACCAAGATGCTCAAGAAAGATATTGATTTGACCGGTGATGACACCATCATTCTTGATCGTGAAAAGCTCGGACATTTCAAAACCAAAAAAGAGCAGCGTGACTATTGGGAACGTCAGCTAAAGTTTCAGCTGATGAGTATTACGCTGGGACAAGAAGACGAAAAAGCCAAAGAAAAAGTGTTTTTAAGCAATCCAGATATCACTCGTGGACAGGACTTGGTACGCAACGATGAACGTACGCCAAATGAGATTTTGCAAAATCGTTTGTCGCGTCAGCAAGAGCAGTTTAAGCGTCTCAAAGATGACGAAATCATGGAGACGATTCTAAACACCGCCATGCTGACCTATGATCCGCACAGTAACTACTATGCGCCGATTCAAGCAACTGAACTACAGATTCAGTCGAGTTTGCAGTTAGAAGGCATCGGTGTTTCTATCCGTCCTGATCGTAAAAACCCAGATTACACCCGTATCGTGACCTTAGTCGATGGTGGCCCAGCGGCCAAATCTGGCCAAATTAAGCCCAATGACTTGATTATCGGCATCGCAAAAGATGGCGAGACCATGACGGACGTGGTTGGCTGGTCGACTCGTGAGATTGTCGGCTTGATTCGCGGTAAGCGCGGTACATCGGTCACGCTCAAACTACGTCAACCTAATACGCCAGATGCCAGTGCCCGTACGGTCACCGTTGTGCGTGATGTTATCCAGCAAGAAGAATCAGGCGTGACGCAGCGTGTGGTCGAGGTGCAGCGTCCTAATATCGACAAAACACCAAAACGCATTGGTGTTCTTGAGATACCGAGCTTTTATCTGAACTATCGTGCCCGCCGTAATGGTGAGGACTACCGTAGTGTCAGTATCGATACCGAAAAAGCGTTAAAAGAATTGAACAAAGAAAATATCGATGGGCTCGTGGTGGATTTGCGCAACAACCCTGGTGGCTCGTTAGATGAAGTTGCCAAAATGCTAGGATTCTTTATTAAAAGCGGTCCATTGGTACAGATTCGTGATAACCGCGGCAATGTCCAAGTGTACCGCGATAATGATGGCGGCGAGCAGCTCTATGACGGCAAAATGGTCGTCCTAACCAACCTAGCATCGGCCTCAGCCAGTGAAATTTTTGCCGCTGCTATTCAGGATTATGGTCGTGGATTGGTGGTTGGTAGCACAACGACAGGTAAAGGCTCTGCGCAGATTCAACTGGATAGCTTGGCGTTAGGCTCTGCAACTTTAACTCAGCGTAAGTTCTACCGTATCACAGGTGGTAGTACGCAGAACAAAGGCGTGGTACCTGATGTTGAATTGGTCAATATCTATGATGATGCGACCTTTGGCGAACGCGCCCAGAAAAAAGCCTTGCCTTGGGATACCATCAGAACGGCGCCTTATAAGCCTGAAGGGAAGTTTACCAATGACACTTTAGCGACGCTCAATCAGCAGTCTAAAATTCGCCAAGAGAAAAATCCGCAGTTTGTGTATCTATCAACGCTGAATGATATTCGTAATATGGATGATGAGAAAAAACCAGTTCGTTTAGATATTAACAGCCGCCGAGCCAAAATGCAGCTGATTGAAAAGCGTTCGCTAGAAGCCGAAAACAGACGTCTGATCGCTACTGGTGAACGCCCCTATTCTAATTGGAATACGTATCAGGCCGCGATGGATGCAAAGTTTGAAGAGCGTAGCCGTATGAAAGCTGCTGAGCGTCCAGAGCTGCCAGAAGATGAAGCCTTTATTAATGAAGCGGCCTACCTAATGCTAAGTGCTGAACCCAAGACCTTACTCAGTCCTGAAGAGAAACTATAAGGGGTTATACGATAGCTAGTATTACCATGTAAGCATATGCTTACATGGATTGACGTTTAGACCACTTACTAGTGATAGGACAATCTGCGATTATAACTGTACGGCACGATTCATTGATACTAGGGATTGGTATCTTAAGGTCGCATCAGGGATAAGTGGTTTGCTGATTAGGGATGATAAGGCTGGATGCCTGTCAGTTATGAGATACCCCGGGATTAGGTATCACATAACGCTAACATGGATGGTTGGTAATAAAAGCCGCATGACGCTTGTCGTTATGCGGCTTTGTTATGTCTGGATCTAAGAATTATTTCTGGCGCTAGCTTACGCTTCTTTGATAGATTTGTGAGAATGGCTATTGAGCTTAAGGATGCTCACAGAAGCGCAATGAATGCTTCATTGTTAGAACGCTCTTTTTATCTACATCTAATCAATCAGCACTTATGACAGACATAAAAAAAGGCCAGTAGACAGTGCTACTGGCCTTTTTGATGAGAAGATAAGCTCAAATATAACCTATTCTCTAACCGTCTCACGATACTCTAGGAGAGATTAGTGCTCAACGCCACCTGCGCCATGTATATGGCCGTGGTTTAGTTCGTCTTCAGTTGCTGCACGTACTTCTTGAATTTCAACATCAAACGTCAAACGCTTCCCAGCCAATGGATGGTTGGCATCAACAGTTACTTCTTGGTCGTTTACGTCAGTGACTGTCACTAGCATCACTTGGCCACCAGCTTCTGACTGGAACTGCATACCAGGCTGGATATCATCAACGCCTTGGAAGTTTTCGCGTGGTACGCGCTGTACTGCTTGCTCTTGATACTCGCCATAGCCATCAGCAGGCTCAACCACTGCGTTGACTTTTTCGCCAGCAGATTTGCCTTCTAATTGTGATTCTAGGCCTGGGATGATGTTGCTGTGACCGTGTAGATAAGCAAGTGGCTGACCTTCTGGAGACTGGTCAAGGATATTGCCTTCGTCGTCTTTTAATGTGTAATTGAATTTGACGGCAGTGTCTTTTGCGATAGTAGTCATAAAATATCCTAAGTATATCTATGTAAAAAATTAAATACGGTTGCAATAAACCTAAAAAAGCCAATCAGCAAGCCAAATAGCCACAGTATTAGTCAATTATCATCAGTTTATTAAAGTAACTTTAGCAGTTAGCATCTTTAATTGAGATGGCGTATATAAGTTTCAAGGTAAAAAACATAAAAAATGCCAATTAATGCCACAATTTATCATAATAACTGCTATTTTCTATAGTTAATCGATAACTACTGGCCACTCAGGGTTTGGGAGTTGCGTTTTTTGGGAAGGACTCCTAACATAACAATAAAATAAGGATGAGAGATACTATGACTGCATTTGCCGATAATACTAATAACCAGCTAACGAGCGACGTTTCAATCAGCCATGATGATATCAATAATACGGCTGATATCAGCTACCAATTCGATTTTGCCCGTTTTTCTGAGCATTTGGTGG
>CENM01000840.1_pt1 | contig 9996 bp, 6 predicted proteins | sample 530261 | NCBI WGS metagenome assembly CENM01 (sample SAMEA2619854, study PRJEB7988) | marine metagenome | biome: marine biome (ENVO:00000447); feature: deep chlorophyll maximum layer (ENVO:xxxxxxxx); material: "saline water (ENVO:00002010), including plankton (ENVO:xxxxxxxx)" | depth 80 m
GCGGCAACAACATTGTCATCAACGCTGTCATGTAACTCGTCCAGGTCCTTAATAAGTAAGTCCAGCTCATCCAACTGGGCGCGCACTTTATTTAAATTATCGATAGCCACGAGCTGTGCAGTTGTCGCCGTACCTACCAAAGCAGTGTTGCCGCTAATCGCACCAACGGATGCCCCTACTGCGGCCGCAGTAGCACCTGCAGTATTAATGGCTGATGCTGTCGCGGTAGGTGCGATGGCAGCGGCGGCGGCCACCGAGGCTGATGCCGAAGCAATAGAAGCGCCTGTTTGAAAGTTATCGGCAAATGCCATCTCTTCGACCAACGCTAGCTGAGCGCGATAATCACGAATGGTCTGTCGAAACATCGCCAACATGGACTGAACGTTAGGGTGCGCGTGCCCTGCCGTAGCCAGTTGTGCCGAACACCCTAATTGCTCCCACAGCTGGTTAAAGCGCACCACGCTAACACTATCGTCATAATCACGGCGGCTACGGCGAAGCGGGTGCTCAACGCTAAGTCCGTCAGTGTTCACTCCGTCAAACAGTGAGCCATTACCGTTACGATCCGCCTGCCCAGGGTTCACCAGCACATAGGCCACCACTTCACTTGCAGCTAGATATTCCAGCGATAAAGATTGGTCATTGACAGTACTCGCCTGCGCCACACCAAGCGCACGACAGAGGTCCGTTGGTGTTATGCTTTCCATAGCAGTCAGTTCCGCAACCGGGGGCAATCCTGAAACCAGCGTAGGCTGCCAACGGTCGCTCGCTTTCGTCAGCTCAGCATCATTCATTGGAGTATTATCGCGGCGAGCATAAACAACATAGCGGTAGTCGTAGCCGTAAGCGTTGCGCAGAGGGGCGCCGATCCCTACGGTCAAATAAGGGAAGCCGCCAGCTACCGCCGGACAATCTTCCACACCATCCTGATTAGCATCGGCACAGGGCAGTCGGCCGGTGGTAAGAGCAAAGCCAGCGATAGCATTTTGTGTATCGCTGACGTCATTAATGGCTGATTCCACACTGGCTAGACGTGTCATTGAGGGCACCAACGACACCATGACAGCAGTTATGAGCCCCAAAACTATCAGCATCAGGGAAAGCTCAATCAGAGTCATACCCTGCTGCCTGCGCCCTACATTCATTGGAACCACCCCTTCGCATCTCGGTCTAGTGCCAGTTGAGCTGTCTGGTCTCGGTACGCCTTGGCATCATCGCGAGCCACCTCTGCCGCTTCTCGTTGTTCCACGGCTGTGGCCAATTCCTCTGTTTTCTCATCAACCTCTTCTGCCGTGCTACTTAGCTCTTCTACTATCATAAATGTCGCCGCTGCCGCATTAATGGCTGCAACCGCCACCCCACTTGCCCCGGTGGCACTGGCCAACCCTGTGGCAATGTCGTTAAGGCCCATTGCGATGCTTCCCGCTGAGTTGAATTCCGCAATCAAACGCTTAAGTTCGGCGATTTCCAGATTGGTTTCGCGGACTTCTTCACCAAATATGCGAAACGTCAAGTAGAACTCATAAGCACGCCAAGCATCGTAGGCCGCGTTAGCCTCACGGGTCGCCGCGCTTACACGTGCAAGGATGGCTGGGCAGTCGAGCCGGGTGGCAAGTTCGGCAAAACTCATAGCAATTACACGGTCGTCGTATTCATCGCTTTGACCGCGCCCCGCCGACTCATACTCCAGCCCGGTCGCGTTTAGGCCATCAAATGGTCGCCCGTCCCGGTCGGCATCAAGCGGGCCAGGATCAACAAGCAGAAAAGCTGGATTGATGCCACTCTCACCCGTATGCGACTGCACATGGGGTTCGGTAGCCTGTAAACCACCGGATACACCAAGCCTGAGCCCTTGGCAAAAATCTAACGCGTTTTTCTGCTGTGAATTAGCGCCGTTCAACAATAAGGGTTCATAGCTGACCTGCAGCGCTACCAAGTTGGCGTTAGTGTGCTGATAAGCCGCATAGTGAAACGGAAAGCCACTTTCATTGATCAATGGCTGGCCAAGGCCAACGGTACGATAGGGAAAACGCCCGCTGCGGACATCACAATCCTCGAAGCCATTACCGTCGGAATCTGGACAAGGCAAACGATCATGCTGTACGACAAAGCCCACGGTCGCATTCACGGCCAACTTGACACGGTCAAGAGCAGGGGCAGCGCTTTGAGCACTACCCAACACGTTTAAAGCCATAGGAGCCATGGCGAACAAGAACCCCAACACAGCAAAGGAAAGAGTCATTTCCAATAGGCTGAACCCAGTCTGGCGCTGCGTACTCATCGTACGGTTCCTTTGCTATCCAGTTGCTGCACCAAGTTATCCATACCGCTGAACATCGTTATCTTCTCGGCCCTTTCTCCCACAGCGGCACATACGTCAGCGTCATAGTACTCACCGCCTTCTTCACATACAGGGTTGGAATTTTGAGCATCTTGCCACGCCGCACAGGAGTCCTCATCGTAAGCGTCGCTTGAAGCATCACAGAAATCTTGATCAGCGCTCCCTGCACTGCTGCCGGGCGCACCAGCAGTACAGCTATTGGTCTTAGTGTCATAATCACTATTGGAATTAAAGGCACAGTCGAGCGCACCGTAGGCGTCATAGGCACCTTCGGCCTCAGTACGCGCCGCTTCGGCCTTTGCACGTAGAGCCTCTACTGCATACCAGGCTTCTCGCTCCGCCGTGTAGGCCTCGACATGCGCATCAAAGGCTGTCACCAAGGGGCAAACTTGTTCATCGATGCAAGTGGAAGTGGCTTCGAAACCCTGGCGAACCTCGGCAATACGATTGCTGGCAAACACTCTTGCAGCCTCTGCGTCGGCATCGAGGTCAATGGGATTACCATTTTCATCGGTAAATGAGTTGCCATCCTCATCCACTAAATCGACATTGCCCATTTGCTCTGCCGATGCCGCTGTGCTGAGCCAAGCATCAATAGCGGGCTCAACCCCGATAATGACATCGGCCTCGTCTGGTGGATCTTCCGGGTCTAGATCTTCTGGACGCGGGAACCCGTAAAGGTCATCAAATGCGTTGTCTTGGCTATCACCTGACAACTTACGAATCTCGTCTTCTAGCGTATTATTGCTGGCAACAGCAGTTGCCTTTGGCCCTGATTCGTACTGTGCTAATTCATTTTGATAGGTGCTTTCAGCCTCCTGAGCAGCCACATTAGCCTGGGCATATTTATCCTGTGCATCATTGACGTTGTCCTGAGTAATCCCCAGCTCACCTTCAAAAGTGTCTGGTACTCCCGCCTTATCAGCGATGGTGTCATACAGCGCTGTAGAGGTAATTTGTAAACCCAAGGCAGTGCCAGAAAGACCAACCGCAATACCTGACAAGGTAACACCACTCCCAGCGGCAGAGACGGCCGCCGTATAAACAGGCACCAGCGCACAGCCAGCAAAGGGCGGTACCGCGCAGGTGGCCGTGGCCGTTGCTAACAAACCGGTCGAAATCGTCTGAACCTCAATAGCACCACTCAACCCAGCCACCGCCTGCCCCATAGACCACGCGGTCAACGCACTACCCACGGCATTCATTAATACCCCCTGGTCTGCACTCTCCTGGTTAGACTCAGCAAAAGCGATGTTCTCCTCTTCCAGCGCAATCGCATTGGCCGACAGGTTTAACGAGCGCTGGCTTATTTCACAGTGCAGCAGTTCGTAAAGCTCGGCGAGGCCGCGCCCTTGGGTAATATCGTCGTAGTCTGCGGAAACCGGCGTTTGCGGGGCATTGAAGCCGGTGCTGCTCGTGCTGTTCAGCCCGTCGTAGCGATCGTCATTAATATCGCCGTCAGCATTAGAGGCTCCCGGGCTGGCCAGCATGTAGGCCATAGCTACCGCTGTGTCGTTGGTGTCACTGATGTGCAGATAGTTATCGTTCTGCGCCAACTCTGAGGCGTCTTCCAACGCTGAACAGAAATCGAGCGTATTCTCATTGCCCAAGTCATACGCCGTTGCATCGGCATTGGTGGGTTTGAAGCGCTCGGCAGTTACTGCCAAATCAGCGTCTGCGACCTCATTACGGTAGACCCCGTAAATCATCGCACGACTCCCCTGCTCCCCCACCGTATAACCCACTGCAGCCAGCCCTAGGGTGCGGTAGGGTAAGTTCCCTTTTTGCGCCCCCCCACTACAATTTTCAATCCCATTCCCAGTAGTATCAGGGCAGGGCAACCGCCCATTCCAAGCGGCGAACTGGCGTAACTGTTCATCGGCTGCTGCCAGCGCTGTCTCTGTATTTTGCTGTGTTACTTGAACACTGACATCAAGGGTTTTGTAAAGCAGTGCCGACACCAGCCCTGTGAGCAGCGCCAGTAAGGCAAGTAACTCCAGCAGCGAAAAGCCGCGGCAATGACGTGTTTGAGCCATTGAAAATTGGGGCATCACGAATCCTATTCAGCGAAGCTGTGTGCTTTGCGCAATGAGGTCGTATACCGGCAGCAAAAACACCACCACGACGAAGATGAACAGCGCGCCAGCCAAAAGCAGTACGGCGGGTTTGATGACCTCGGCAAGGGTGGCGACTAGATGGTTAAGCCGCCGCCGGTACTCGTCGGCTAACGTACGCAACTGGCCATCCAGGTTGCCGCTCTGCTCTCCCACATTGATCAAACGAATCATCAGCGGTGAAAACACACCGCTGCGCTCCAGACCACTTGCCAGCGTATTACCGCGCATTACTCCTTGTCGGGCCTGGCGAATCGCATCGCGATACACCTCATTGCGGGTTGCCGCCTCCAAAATAGCTAGTCCATCCAATAGATTGATGCCCGCCGCTACTAGCAGCGCCAAGTATTCGCTGATAAATGCCATGGCGGACGTGCGCACCAGCGTGCGGCTAATAGGAAGGTGGTAAGCCAGCCAATAAAACCCGGCCCTAACCCGCTGGCTCCGGCTCAATAGCATCGGTAACACCACAACAGCTGCTAACACCCAGTAGCCATAAGCCGCCAGCAGCTCACGCATCCAGTGCACAGCGCTCAGTACACTCTGGGTCAACGGGGGAAGATGGGCTCCCATCTGGCGAAACATATTGGCCAGATCAGGCAGTACGTAGTACACCCAGAACAGTGCCGCTATCACGATGGTGACTACGACGAAAAATGGATAGATCAAAGCGCGTGAGACATCCCGGCGCAGGGCGGTAATACGCCCCAGATGTTCGGAGGCATCCATTAGCACGCGGTCGAGGTTGCCCGAGCGCTCACCAATATCGACAAGGTGCCGAACGGTGGCTGGTACCAAGTGTGGGTAAAATGAGAGCCTTGAAGAGAGCGTATTACCGGCCCTAACGCCACTCAGCAAGTCTGCTGTCAGCGCCTTGAGCGCCAGATGTTTAGCATCATCACGCAAATCTTTAAGCGCCATATCGACCGGCAGGCCACTGCGTAGCATCAGCCCCAGGCTATGCAGAAACTCCGCCAGCAACGCGATAGGGATACTACGGCGCATAAAGAGAGCCAAGCCGTCCAGCAGCGGCAGCATTAACGCCGGTAGCACATAGAGCTGCAGCACCACGGCTTGTTCACGGCGCTCTACTAACGGGTGAGCATTGCTGTAATCGGTCACCGGCAGTTTCGACAACCCAGCACGCACGCGGCCTTGGTTCGACACCACCCGATAGAACACGTAGCGAAAGGCAGCTTCGCTCATAAACCACCCTCACCCAGGCAGCTCAGCAGATAGGAGGTTTCCGCATCCGGCTGGCCGCTCGCTAGCAGGCCGCTCTGCTTCTGAAACTGAGCTAGTGCATTCGCCGTGCGCGGCCCCATCACACCATCCACCGCCTCAGGCGCTAACAGCAAGCGCTCGACCAGCGCCAGCTGCAAGGCAAATAACGGCTCTCCCTCTTCACCAAAAGGTTGGGGCGCCACGGGTAGTACTGATTGAAACAGTGCTAGCCGCCCATCACTCAGCGGGTAAAGCGGCTGGTCATTACACCCCTGCTCCCATTCGCTCGGCAGCAGCACCGGTACCCAGGGTTGCTCCTCACTCCGTGCTGGCAGCCACTCAACCACATCCGCCCAATGCTGCGGAGGAGCCTCCACCGGGGGCAGAGGCGTATAGGTGGCTGTAAAGGCCTGCCATGCAAAGTCGACGACCTGAACAGCTTCTTGCTGCTCTGTAGTTGAGGCAGCCTCTTGATGAACGTTTTGAGTTGCTTCTTGAGAAGCCTCTTGAGACACCACTGCTTGCACCACCGCCTCTTGAGGTGTTGCTTGTTGCTGAGGCTGAGGCTGAGGCTGAGGAACAGCTTTTTGAGGCTCCGCTTGCAGGTCTATGCCCGCCTGCTGCGGCGGTACTTCCACTATTGGCGTTGAGGGAGTCGAGAGCAGGTCAAGCGGGTAACCGGCCACCGCCGCCAGCCCCACAGCCCCCGCAACGCCACCCATTACCAGCACGCTTCCCATCACCAGCGAGCGGTAAGCGCGGCGCTTGGGGGCTGGCACTAAGCTCAGTTCCTTAGCGGCGGTGTCCACTAACCTAGCGCTAATGCGCGTGGTGCCTGTGGCAACCAAACCGTAGAGGCAGCGGTCAAGCAGGATATGCACCCGGCGAATATAGCCCATGCTATAGCGATGCAACCGCCGCAAAGCACTGCGATCAACGGTCAACACCTCTGGGCAGCCTGCCCACTGCAACCGATGATGCAGATAGACATCCAACTCGTTCAACGTCAGCGGGGTCAGCTCAAGGCGCAGTGCAATACGGCTTGCCAGCTGCCGCATGTCATGACGATCCAGGGTCAAGCGAATTTCCGGCTGGGCCACCATCACAATTTGTAGCAGCTTGGCCTGGCTGGCCTCCAAGTTGCTCAACTGACGTACCAGCTCAAGGCTGGGTACATCCAACCCTTGAGCATCATCCAGAATCAATACACAGTTACGACCCTTTTCATGCTGCTGCAGCAACCAAGTATTCAGTGCCTGCAGCTGTGCCTCTAGGCTATCGCCAGCGGCCGTCACACCAAAATCACGGTTGATTGCCCTTAACAGGTCGGCACCTTGAAGAAACGTATTGAACACCAGCGCGGTACACGCCCCCTGCTCGGCCAAACGCGTTAGTAGCGCCCGGGAGAGCGTCGTTTTACCAACGCCGACATCACCGGTTACAAGCATGAACCCCTTGCGCTGCTCAATGAAGTGCAACAACTCAGTGAACTGTTCTGCCAACCGAGCAGAAAAGAAGATGCCGTGCTCATCCGGCGTTACCGGAAACGGGTTACGCGTAAACCCTAAGTGCTGCAGGTAAGCCGACAATGGAAATCCGCTACTCATCAATGCGCTCCCATTTGCCGCTGTAGTGCGCGTAAAGCGTCGTCTGCTGGGTACTGCGCCAGCAGCGCACGCACCCGCTTAGCCGCCTCGGCATGTTGCCCAGCCTGCCAGTCTAAAACCGCCAGGTTATAGCCCGCTTCGCGATCTCTTGGCAGACGAGCAAGAATCGTGGAGTAGGCTTGGCGTGCCTGCGCCGGGCAATCTGCCCTCATACAGTAATAGCCCTGCATACGAGCAACGATCAGATGCGATTCGCCTAGCGCAGACCGAGCACGCTCAATAACCTCTTCCGCCTGGGGCAGTTGGCCCGCCGACAGCGCCGCATTGAAGGCCGCAAACAGTTCTGCCGGATTTACCTCAGCCGGAGGCGCAGTCTCTACCACCATTGAAAGCTCAGCCTCGGGTTTAGGCTCAAGCCTAGGCTCGGGCTCAGACTCAAGAGCGGGCACTGACGTGTCTATCTCGCCAACTGCCGCCACCTCTGGCTGGCTAACGGCTGCTACTTCTATCACTGAAGCCGTTGCGGCAAGCCGTGCCAGGGCATCCCCCGGTAGCCGTGAACCACTCGACGGTGCAGGCGCTTGAGCCTGTATTTCTGGCGGCGTTGGCGTTGGCGTTGGCGTTGGCGTTGGCGTTGGCGTTGGCAAAGCAATATCCACCACCACAACCTCCTGCGGAGCTGACGACACAGTAGGTGCGGAAGGCTCCACAGGCAGCGCGGCTGAAACATTGCGCGGCGAGATACGCTCTGCCGCATAAAAATGTTCCCATAGGAACAGTCCCGCAACGGCGACACACACTAACCCCGCCACCAAACCCCACCGCCATCGACGTTGGCCAGGGGTGACCACACTACCCAACTGAGTGGGAGCTTGCGTAGGATGAGTGCCATGCTGGCGCAATGCGTCGAAAACTAAGCTCATGGGAATCCGGCTTACAAAATCTGAACGCGCAGCACGAGAACTAGCTCGCGTGCCGTGGTCGATTCAGACTGCCCACCCAGCACGCTGCCAAACAGAGGGACATCCGTAATACCGGGCACCCCATCCCTTGAACGGTTACCACTTTCACCGATAAGACCACCGATAATGACCATGTCACCGTCGTTCAGCGACAACGATGTGGTCATACCCTTGAAGTCCACCCGGGGGAGCGAGATTTTCAGCGGATTCTGCGTGCTGCCTACCTCTACTAGCTCCATAGAAGAGGCCTGCACAGAGGTTTGCATCGGGTTAATGGTGAGATGGATAGCACCATCCTCGGACACAAACGGAATCACTCCCAGCATCACGCCGTCGAATACATTAGACGTCACTACATTGGACGTGGTCGCCAGCAAGCCGCCGCCACCGTTTTGCGTATTAGAGCTAGATTGGGCGATATAACGCATGTTACTACCCACACTCACCACGGCGGGCTGCGTGTTGCGCACCCGAATCGACGGGTTAGATAGGATATGCACCGTGCCAAAGGTTTTCATCAGGTCGAGCCCGATATTGTGGTTACTGCCCGACTGAGCAAGGCCCAGCGATGGCGTACCCGACGTACCTAGCGCAGTAGACGGAATCAACACGCTGCGGCCCGCATTCTCCGCCCCTGGCACCAATGAGTCGATCGCACCCAGCGCCATCGGGTTAGACGAGTAGGACAAGGCCACCTGGTTACGTAGGAAACTCCAATCAACGCCATAGCTGAACTGGTCGTTAAGCTCGACATCAAGAATCTGCGCCTCGATCAGCACCTGTCGGTTTAACACCGACTTATAGTGCTCAACCAAACGTCCGACCGCCGCCAGCTGAGATGGGCGCCCACGAACAAACAGCGTACCGGTGGAGCGGTTCAGCATATAGGTCGGCACCCCTTGCTGCCCCATACCGCCCTCTCCATTTCCCTCTCCATTACCCTGCCCGCCGATCAGCGATGCCAACATCCGGTCAATCTGCTCGTAAGGGTTCACATCATTGGTATTGCGTCCCGAGATTGAAAAGCTGCTGCGCAGCCCGCTGCTACCTGAGCCGCCACCCGAAGCCGACCCGCCATCGCCACCGGTATTACCGGCACCGAATACATCGCCCCCCGCGTTGAAGTCAGCCGTACTCATGGTGAGCAGGAAATCCATATCGAAAATCCGCTCTTCAAACTCCTCTACCACCAGCATGTTATCGCGGACATGCCCGGCCAGATCTAGCGCCTTAGTGATCTCCTCAAAGGCTTGGCTAGCAGGCACCGAACTAAGCGACAGCGACAGCGTGCGCGGCTGACGCGACAGCGAAGCAGGTAGCACCAAGTTCAGTCCTGCCTGATCAGCAATCGCCTTGAGCAGGTTACGGACATCAACATCGTCCGCCTGTAATGTAACGCTCACAGCATCAAGCGGGTTATAGCGGGGGACCACTGGCTCCAACACCACTTCCTGCTGTTGCTCCAAATTCTGCCTCAGCTCATCTTGCAGAAGGCGTAACTTCTCTGACTCTTGCACTAGCCGCTCTTGTAATAGTGCCTGCGAACGGTCATCCACCGTTTGAACCCTTTCGGCATCCATTTTGGAGGGGCCAACGGCACAGCCAGTTAATGACGCAGCCAGCAAGGCACCTATCCAGAGGCCTCGTCTAGGGTAAAGAGATAGTTGAGGGTCAAGGTTCATGTGGCTGCTCCTGATGCGCCTAATTCCGTACTCAATGTGTTGTTTTGCAAGTTATTGGCTTAAATA
>CENM01039527.1_pt1 | contig 9898 bp, 10 predicted proteins | sample 530261 | NCBI WGS metagenome assembly CENM01 (sample SAMEA2619854, study PRJEB7988) | marine metagenome | biome: marine biome (ENVO:00000447); feature: deep chlorophyll maximum layer (ENVO:xxxxxxxx); material: "saline water (ENVO:00002010), including plankton (ENVO:xxxxxxxx)" | depth 80 m
GTTTATCGATAAACTTTATTTGTGTCATCAGCATCGCAACTAACGCTGCAGCAAAACCGGCAAATACCAGCCGGATCAATTCGATAATCACTGACACCAACTGAGGGTTACTGAGAAACATACCCAGCTTTTGTTTCGCCTGCTCCGTTAAGTCTGCTGTCAGTGCAAAGCTACAGATAAAGGCGCTCACCGCCAGCAAAAAGGTTATAAAAAATCGCACATGATGACGACGGTTGATTAAAGCTGATTCCTGTTGTTGCTTGGGCTCATCAATGATCAAGGTGGTCACAATGCCAAACAAAAATAAACTGGCCATGCTCCAGTAGGTTATTTGCCAAGCCTCAAAGTTATATTGCTCCATGCTGGTGCCAAAATAACTAGCCAAGAATAAGGCGCCACCACCTGCCACTAACATGCCAATTCGATAACCAGCAATGTAACTGGCCGACATCATCGCTTGCAGTTCAGCATTGGCAGATTCAATACGGTAGGCATCAGTCACAATATCCTGGGTAGCCGAGGAAAAGCCCAGACACACGGCTGCTACCCCCATCCAAACTAAAGAATCTTGGGCTGGATCCACCATTGCCATAAAAATAATGGAGCCCATCACCATGCATTGGGATAATAATAGCCAGGCACGACGACGACCGAGCAAACGGGTTAATATCGGTAAGGGCATCACATCCACCAGCGGTGCCCAGACGAATTTGAATGAGTAACCCAGCGCTGCCCAGCTGAAATAAGTGATTTCACTTTTTGCGATACCGACTTCGCCAAGCCATAGGCTTAATGTGGAAAAAATCAGTAATAACGGCAGACCTGCCATGATGCCAAACACAAGCATTGTGAGCACCCGTGGGTGCATAAATGCCTGTAAACTCTCATGCCATGAACGTAGTCGTGCTATCAAAATCGGTCTCAGATCGCGTTGAATCAGCTAAAGTAACATTGAAGTATATCTGGTTCCACTTTTGTTGCTTGAGATGCAGATAGCCAGAAAACATTGCTGATCATCATGCAGTCAACGATAATGAGAAAATAATGAGAACACACTTCTGATATTCTTGATACCTCATGGCTAAGCAACGCAAAATAATTCACGTTGATATGGATGCTTTTTTTGCTTCGGTGGAACAGCGTGATTACCCGGAATACAAAGGCAAACCATTGATTGTCGGTGGCCAGCCTAACAGCCGTGGCGTGGTCGCAGCCTGTAGTTATGAAGCCAGAAAATATGGCATTCACTCGGCCATGCCCTGTTCGCGCGCCTATCGCTTATGCCCCCAAGCGCTGTTTGTACCGCCCCGCTTTGATGCCTACCGTGAAGTTTCCAACCAAATCCGTGATATTTTCTGGCGCTATGCCAGTGAAGTTGAGCCTTTATCTCTCGATGAAGCCTATTTGGATGTCACCTACACAGAAGCTTTCAATGGTTCAGCGACATTGATTGCCCAGGCCATTAAACGTGAGATTTTGCTGGAAACTAGACTCACAGCCTCTGCTGGTGTTTCCTACAATAAATTCCTCGCCAAAATTGCCTCTGATATGGATAAACCCAACGGGCTTTATGTCATCAGACCTGAACAAGGCGAAGCCTTTGTCGCCGATCTTCCTGTCGGTAAATTTCATGGCGTTGGTCCTGCCACAGAAACCAAAATGCACAACCTCGGCATTCATACCGGCAAGGACCTGCGTGAGAAATCATTAAGCGAACTGACTGAGCGTTTCGGCAAGGCGGGTCAGTATTACTTCAACATCGCCCGAGCCATCGACGACCGCCCGGTTCGTAGCCAACGTATCCGTAAATCACTCGGTAAAGAAACCACCTTTGCAGAAGATATTCACTCGATTCCTGAGTTAACCGCCAAACTGCTCGATTTGGCTGAACGCGTCTTTGAGAGTTTGGATAAACAACAACTGAAAGCACGTACCGTCACCGTTAAAGTGAAATATGCTGACTTTCAACAAGTCACCCGGGCACACAGCGCCGAGCACATCATTAAACTGACTGACTTAAAAAAGATTATTCCGTTGTTACTGGAGAAAACAGAGGCGGGTCATAAACCAGTAAGACTGGTCGGATTAAGTATGAGTGGGTTTGATTTGCCTTCTACAGAAACTGTTCAACCACAGCTGGACTTTGAACTGCATGATCAGTTTTAAAAACCACGCACCCTAGAGTTGGATTGAAGGGGGAACCCCAATGTGAACTTAATGACGACATTGAGCTCCTCCCTCCTTTTTTATGCCAAGCAGTATTTCCTAAAAAGCCGATTTAATACGATTTTTCAGGATTTTATAACGGCTAAACGCACATTTCACAAAGTTGCCATCTCTATGTTTAAAGCGTTTCTTTAGTGCTTTTTTCACTTCCCATGTGCCTTTGTAACCGTTGGGAAAGACCACTAAATCCCCGGCTTTAAATGTGGTTGCAGGTCCACCATCATTGGGCGTCATTACACACTCCCCTTCCACAATGTATGCCACTTCAGTGGTGACAAATGACCAAGGGAATACAGAGACTTCTTTTTCCCAAGTGGGCCAATGCTCGACGCCCATCTGTTTTAATTGTGCTTCGCTGGGATTGCTGTCCACGGTAATGTTGTTCATTTAGATTCCTAGATATAAATTTGCTTAAAACCTGCCATGTTTGGCATGAGCTGAAAGTTGAAGATGCTATATTCTGCCTGTATTTCTGTAATAAACCGAATTTGCTGTTCATATTCGATATCAGAGTGAAGCCATATTTGCCATAATGCCCCTTTGCTTTAATCACTGATTTATCTATGTATACTGAAGGACAATCCGCACTGGACGTGCTACAGAACATCTTTGGCTACGATTCCTTTCGACATAATCAACAGGATATCGTTGATCACCTTATCCATGGTGGTGATGCTCTGGTATTAATGCCAACCGGCGGTGGTAAATCGCTTTGTTATCAGATTCCGGCACTTATCAGAAAAGGCACTGGCATTGTGGTGTCACCGTTAATTGCCCTGATGCAGGATCAGGTGGTGGCGTTAAACGAATTAGGTGTAAAAGCCGCTTTTCTGAACTCCAGTCTTTCAGCAAATGAAGCCCGTACAGTCGAGCAAGAACTTGAAGCTGGACTGATTGATGTGCTGTATATCGCCCCAGAGCGTTTATTAAACGAACGCACACTATCTTTGTTGAGTCGTGTCAGTATTGCTTTGTTTGCGATAGACGAAGCGCATTGTGTGTCGCAATGGGGACATGACTTTCGCCCTGAATACCAACAGCTTCGTTTGCTTCATGAGCTATTTCCTAATGTGCCGCGTGTCGCCCTCACAGCTACAGCCGATAAACGTACGCGTCAGGAAATCATTGAACAGCTCAATCTGCAGCAAGCCAATGTTTATCTGAATAGTTTTGACAGGCCCAATATTTTTTATGCGATTACTGAAGCGACTCAAGCCAAACAACAGCTTTGGCAGTTTATCGAGGAACATCACGCCAACGATGCCGGTATTGTTTATTGCCTGTCTCGCAAAAAAGTAGAAGCCATTGCCGAGTGGCTTCAGGAACAAGGTCGGGTTGCCCTGCCTTATCATGCCGGCCTATCTAATGACATCAGGGCTAAACATCAACAGCGCTTTTTACGCGAAGAAGGTGTGATCATTGTCGCCACCATCGCCTTTGGTATGGGTATTGATAAACCCGATGTGCGATTTGTCGCTCACCTGAATTTGCCGAAAAATATTGAAGCTTATTATCAGGAAACCGGCCGCGCGGGTCGCGATGGTTTACCGGCCAATGCCTGGATGGCCTATGGCCTGCAGGATGTCATTACCCTGCGGCAGTTTATGCAAGACTCTAATGCGCCCGATATGATCAAGCGGGTTGAACAGCATAAATTAGATGCCATGCTCGGTTTATGTGAACTCATCACTTGCCGTCGTCAGGCCATACTGGCCTATTTTGATGAAGAAGCCCCTGAAAAATGCGGCCAATGCGATAACTGCCAAACGCCGCCAGAAAGCTTTGATGCGACAGAAATAGCACAGAAAGCCCTATCCTGCGTTTACCGCACTGAGCAGCGTTTTGGGGTGAATTATTTAATCGATGTGTTACTGGGTAGTGACGATGATCGTATCAAACATAATCAGCATGATAAGTTGAGCACTTATGGCATCGGCACTGAACTGAATGCGACGCAATGGCGAGGCATTTTCCGGCAGTTAATTGCCACAGGTTATCTCGATATTGATATTCAACGTTATGGCGCATTACGACTGACAGAAAAATGTCGGCCCGTATTACGCGGCGAGCAAACATTAAAATTAAGAAAACAGTCTCCAAAAAAATCTACGGCTAAAGCCAGTAAAAGACAAACCGCTGTTCGCCCACAAGACGAGCGTCTATGGGAAGCCTTGCGTCAATTACGTTCTGATATAGCCAAACAGCATGGTGTGCCACCTTATGTTATTTTTCATGATGCGACATTATTGGAAATGTGTCGTTACCGGCCTGCAGATATGGCGGCAATGCAACGGATTTCCGGAGTGGGCGAGCAGAAACTCAATCATTATGGTCATGCGTTTTTAGAGCTGATTCAACAGCATCCCTTATCAGAATTACTTAATAACGGCTTGAGTGACACCATTAATGACACGCTGTTATTACTTGAAAAGGGACATGGCATAGATAACATTGCTAAACAGCGCAATTTGAAACTCAGCACGGTATACAGCCATCTGGCTGAAGGCATCAACGCCGGCTTGCTGGATGTGAAAGACGTATTAGATCTGGAAGATGCCGAGCTCAACACAATTGTGCTCACCATTGAATCTTTAGGCGATGAGTCGCAGAGCCTCAAAGCGATTTATCAGGCGCTGGATGAAGCTTATGATTATGGTGTAATTCGTTGCGTGCTTGCCTCAATGTATTAGAGCACACATAGACTAAGTTCAGGCTTTATCAGACTGCACTTGTTGTAACTGCTTCAATATTGCCTCAGATTCCTGTGTCAGCGAGGCAAACAGTCGCATATCACCATTACGCTGAGCAGTTAATGCCTGTTCACGCTTTTGCGCTAGTTGCTTTTTTAGCTTTTTCTCTGGATCGGACTTGAATAATGACCACATACATAACTCTCTGATGAATAAATAAGTCAGAGAGTTATGTCGCGATAAAGTTCGTTTTTATTCTGCCAGCTCGTAGTCGTAATCAATAATAAGTGGTGCATGATCTGAAAATGACTCGTCTCGATAGATTTCAGTTGCTTTAACTTTGCCTTTCATACTTGGCGTTAAGATATGGTAATCAATGCGCCATCCGACGTTGTTCGCTCTGGCCTGACCACGGTTTGACCACCAAGTATATTGGTGTTCTTCCTGAGGTAACTCACGGAAGGCATCAATAAAGCCCATGTCATCAAACAACTTGTCTAGCCAGGCTCGTTCTTCAGGCAGGAAGCCTGAATTTTTCAAATTGCCTTTCCAGTTACGAATATCTTCATTTTTATGTGCAATATTCCAATCGCCGCAGATTAAGACATCGCGACCGGAATCTTTCATTTCCTGCATTTTTATTTCGAAAAAATCCATGCAGCGATACTTAACCAATTGACGCTCTTCTTTTGATGATCCTGAGGGCATATACAGTGAAATGACGCTCAAATTACCAAAACGCGCTTCGATATAACGACCTTCTGCATCAAACTCCTCATTGCCCATACCAACAATGACTTCATCGGGCTCTGCTTTGCAATACAATGCCACACCGCTGTAGCCCTTTTTTTCAGCATCATGGTAATAACAGTGATATCCTTGCGGCCTGAAAATATCATCTTCGAGTTGATGAACTTGGGCTTTGGTTTCCTGAATACAGACAACATCTGCGTTTTGTTTAGGCAACCAGTCAAAAAAACCTTTACGGGCGGCGGCTCGAATACCGTTCACATTGGCTGTGATTATGCGCATGGGTCATCCTATTGAAAAATAATCACATAATACCATTTACAAATCAGATTAAAATCCGGATAATGTCGGGCTCATCTGTAAATACAGATAGCTAGGTTTAGCTACAGATAAATGAATTTTTAGGAGAAGCACTTTGGCAAATTCGGCACAAGCAAGAAAACGCGCGCGTCAAGCAGAAGTACACCGTCAGCGTAACGCCAGCCAACGTTCAGCGATGCGTACAACGATTAAAGCACTGAGAAAAGCAATCGCAGCTGGTGATAAAGAACAAGCTGTTGCTGCTTTCAAAGTTGCAGCGCCTGCATTAGATCGTATGGCGGGTAAAGGCATTATTCACAAGAATACTGCTGCTCGTGGTAAAAGCCGCTTGAACAACGCTGTTCGCGCAATGTAATTTAAAGTTTCGACTTTATAAAAAAACCGACTTTACGTCGGTTTTTTTATGTCTGCAATTTTGTTTTTTTATTGATTAGCTGGTTAATACCAGATTATCACGGTGAATTAATTCTGGTTCGCCAACATAGCCCAGAATAGATTCAATTTCAGTGCTGGGTTTGCCTTTAATCAGACGCGCTTCGTCAGCATTATAATTGGCTAAGCCTCTGGCGATTTCTTTACCATTCACATCACGACAAATCACCAGTTCACCGCGGGTAAACTGGCCTTCCACATGGGTTACGCCAACCGGTAACAAGCTTCTTCCCTGCTCTCTTAACACAGCCACAGCACCATCATCGAGTACCAATTGCCCTTTAGCAATTAAGTGTCCCACCAACCACTGTTGGCGCGCTGTAATCGGTTTATTGTCAGGCCACAGTAATGTGCCTACGCCGTTTCCCGCGGCCAGATGGCGAAGATTGTCAGGATGTTTACCGGATAAGATAACGGTGTAAGCACCTGAACGTGCTGCACGACGTGCAGCTAATAGTTTAGTGGTCATACCACCGCGACCGAGCTCACCTTTGCTATCACCGGCCATTTGATCAAGTGCCGCATTGCTGGCAGCTGATGCGGCAATCATGCGAGCATTCGGATTTGTGCGGGGGTCAGAATCAAACAAGCCATCTTGATCTGTCAAAATAACTAATACATCGGCTTCAACAAGATTGGCCGTCATAGCAGCTAAGGTATCGTTATCTCCGAAGCGGATTTCTTCTGTGGCAATGGTATCGTTCTCATTCACCACGGGCAGAATATCGAGTTCGAGCAGCGTTTGCAGTGCACTTCGTGCATTAAGATGGCGACCACGATCTGATAAGTCAGAGTGAGTCAGTAAGATTTGGGCCGTATGGATACCGTGCTTGCCACATTCTGTGGCATAGGCGTTGACCAACTCCATCTGACCAACACTGGCAGCCGCTTGCAGACGATGAATTTCATGTGGACGTCTTTTCCAGCCCAACTTCTGCATGCCTGCAGCCACAGAGCCAGATGTGACTAGCACGACTTCTTTACCTTGGCGACGCAATTCGGCTATTTCCGCGCTTAACCAACGGATACGATCCGTATCCAAACCTTCACCAATACGGGTCAATAAAGCACTGCCAATTTTGATAACCCAGCGCTTAGTGTTCAATAATTGCTGATGCGGCTCTGTCACTGAAGTTTATTCCTGAACATCATCCTGTGAACTATCTGCACTTTTGTCTTTTTCACTGGCACGAGACTCTTCCAGATAATTCATGACATCGTTGACGAGGGCATCACACCCTTCACCACTCTGACCACTAATGTAGAACACTTTACCTTTCCATTGCAGTCGGTCCAGCACTTCTTGACATAAATCTTCGCGAATATCTTCTGGGACTAGGTCCATTTTATTCAGAACCAACCACTGGTCCTGACTACCTAAAGCTTCACTGTAGTTTTCCAGTTCACGATTAATAATCTGTACACTTTCTACCGGATCCTGTTTCACATCAACTGGCGCCATATCAACAAGATGTAAAAGTAAACGTGTGCGCGTTAAGTGTTTCAGAAACTGAATCCCCAAACCCGCGCCTTCTGCCGCACCTTCGACCAAGCCAGGAATATCGGCAATCACAAAACTGCGCACGTCTTTTAAGGTAACCACACCTAAATTCGGATAAAGTGTGGTGAAAGGATAGTTTGCGACTTTAGGTTGCGCAGCTGACACCTGACTAATAAAGGTTGATTTACCCGCATTGGGTAATCCCAACAGTCCGACATCAGCGAGCAGCTTCATCTCCAGCCGCAATGTACGTTCTTCCCCGGGAGTACCATCACTGGTTTGACGTGGGGCTCGGTTAATACTGGATTTATAGCGCGCATTACCCAGACCATGCCAACCACCTTTTGCGACGAGTAACTTATCACCGTCCTTAGTTAAGTCGCCAATGAGTTCATCGGTATCATCATCCCAAGCTTCAGTACCAATAGGCACTTTGATAACCAAGTCTTCACCGCGTGCACCACTACACAGACGACCACGACCATGCTCACCACGCTGCGCTCTAAAGTTACGTTGATAACGAAAATCAATCAGCGTGTTGACCTGAGAATCTGCCAATAGGTAGACATCACCACCATCGCCGCCATCACCACCGTCAGGACCGCCAAAAGGAATGAATTTCTCACGGCGAAAACTCAAACAGCCGTTACCACCGCCACCGGCACTGATTTTAATTTTCGCTTCATCCACAAATTTCATTGTCGCTTCCCGACCTTAATCTTATGTTCTTTCTGGTCATAAAACGTATATGCCAGAAACAAAAAACCCCGCATCAGCGGGGCTTTGTGCTGTTTGCCCCATACGGGCTAACAAATATTCTTAGTCAGCAACAACACTGACGAAAGTACGGTTTTGAGGACCTTTGGTCTCAAATAATACTTTACCTTCAGCTGTTGCAAATAAAGTATGGTCTTTACCGATACCTACGTTACGACCTGCATGGTAACGTGTACCACGCTGACGTATTAAAATGTTACCACCAGACACTAATTCACCACCGTAGCGTTTTACACCAAGGCGTTTAGACTCTGAATCACGTCCGTTACGAGTACTACCACCAGCTTTCTTATGAGCCATTTCTTAAACCTCTTTTCCGATTCTTAGGCTGAGATGCCTGTGATTTCGATTTCAGTATATGCTTGACGGTGACCCATCTGTTTTTGATGGTGCTTACGACGTTTGAATTTGACGATTTTCACTTTATCGCCACGGCCGTTAGCTGCCACTTTTGCAGTCACTTTTGCACCGTCCAGGTAAGGCGCACCAACTTTGATGTCTTCACCTTCGCCAACTAACAGAACTTTATCAAGCTCAACCGTATCACCGGCTTCAGCAGTCAATTTTTCAATGCGGAGCTTTTCGCCCTCTTTAACTCGGTATTGTTTACCGCCAGTCGCGACAATAGCGTACATCGCTGTCTCCAAAGTATAATAGTGTTAATGCGGGTTACCCCACAAAAGACCGGCAATTGTATCTCCTTTCTTCAAGGAGATCAAATTCATATTGAAATATTTGCGCAGTATTCTCGCTCATGAGAAAGTACGCGTTTAAATTACACATTATAGGCAGATTACGGTTCCGTGGATATCCAATCCATCTATTCTTTAATTCAAGATGACATGAAAGCTGTAGACGAGTTGATCCAACAACGCTTACAGTCAGATGTTGCTCTCATTAACCAACTTGGCTTTTATATTATCAATAGTGGCGGTAAAAGGCTTCGCCCCGCCATCGCTATATTATCCGCCAGAGCATGTGGCTATGAAGGTAGCCAACACATTAATCTTGCCACCATTATCGAATTCATTCACACCGCCACCTTATTACATGATGACGTCGTGGATAATTCTGATATGCGTCGCGGCCAGGAGACAGCGAACTCTCTGTGGGGAAATGAAGCCAGTGTATTGGTCGGTGACTTTCTCTACACTCGATCCTTTGAAATGATGGTCGAAATTGAATCAATGCGATTGATGCA
>CENM01039526.1_pt1 | contig 9894 bp, 6 predicted proteins | sample 530261 | NCBI WGS metagenome assembly CENM01 (sample SAMEA2619854, study PRJEB7988) | marine metagenome | biome: marine biome (ENVO:00000447); feature: deep chlorophyll maximum layer (ENVO:xxxxxxxx); material: "saline water (ENVO:00002010), including plankton (ENVO:xxxxxxxx)" | depth 80 m
CAGAGGCGCATGCCGCTACGGAGAGACTGGACAAGCTTGGCGAGGCCCGAAACTATAGCCAGATGATACATGGACCAACCTCCCAAACCTATATTTCGCAACGCCTTCGTCTTCACTATGTGGATTGGGGCAATGAAACCGCTCCGCCTTTGATTCTCTTGCATGGCGGACGAGACCACTGCCGTAGCTGGGACTGGGTTGCCCAGGAACTTCGCAAGGATTGGCATGTTATCGCCCCCGACTTGCGAGGGCATGGTGATAGCGCTTGGTCGGCCGATGGCGAATATTCTGCGCGGGCCTGCCTGTACGATTTTGCTCAACTCATCCATCAGAAAAAACTCGCACCGGTTACGATTGTTGCCCATTCCTACGGCGGCAACATCGCGTTGCGGTATTCCGGGATCTATCCAGACAATGTACGCAAATTGGTGGCCATTGAGGGTCTGGGCCCCTCCCCCAAAATGCTGAAAGAGCGGTTTGGACGCCCGATCGGCGAGCGCATGCGCGAGTGGATCGATTCCAAGCGCGGCATGGCCGGGCGGACGCCGAAAAAGTATGGCAGCCTCGAAGAAGCATACACGCGCATGAAGGATGAAAACAGCTATCTCAATGACGAGCAGGCGCGACACCTGACCCTGCACGGGATCAGCCAGAATGAAGATGGCACATGGTCGTGGAAATTCGACAACTATTTTCGCACGTTCCCGCCCTACGACATGGCGCAGGAAGATGTGGAGCAGTTGTGGGGAGAGATCACTTGTCCGACCTTGCTGCTCTATGGAGAAAAAAGCTGGGCTTCGAACCCCGCAGAGGATGGCCGGATCGAGAAGTTCAACACGGCGACCGTCAAACTCTACAAGGATGCCGGTCATTGGTTGCACCATGACAAGTTCGAACAATTCATGGGCGACTTGAAGGCGTTTCTCTGATCGACTGCCCCGAGGACAGTGCTGGCGCGCAGGCGCAACTGCACTAAGCTCTCCAAAAATACTGGAGGGATAGCCATGAACGATCCACTACTGAATTTCGAAGGCAAGGTGGCCCTGATTACCGGCGGCAGTCGCGGACTGGGATACCAGATGGCAAAAGCGCTTGCTGCACGCGGCGCAGATATCATCATAGCCAGCCGCAAAGTGGATGCCTGTGAAGCGGTGGCTGAAGAGGTTCGGGCAATGGGACAGCGTGCTCTCGCCGTAGGTGCGCATTGCGGGAAATGGGACGAGATCGATAAGCTGATCGAAGCGGCATACGCCGAATTCGGGCGCGTCGACATTTTGATAAACAATGCCGGCATGGGGCCGCGTATGCCGAGCCATGAGATGCCCGAAAGTCTGTATGACAGTGTGCTGAACTTGAACCTGAAAGGACCCTATCGTCTGGCCAGCATCATCGGCCAGAAGATGAAAACGCAGGGCTCTGGCAGCATTCTCAACATCTCTTCGATTGCCTCCCTCCAGCCACTGGCCCAAGTCGTTCCTTACAGCGCGGCCAAGGCTGGTCTCAACGCGATGACGATTGGCATGGCCAAGGAGTATGCGCCGCACGTTCGTGTAAACTGTATCTGCGCAGGCCCTTTCCTGACCGATATTGCGGACGCATGGACCGACGAAGCCCGCCAAACAGCGGATAACGCCCTCCGTCGCCCCGGACGCCCCGAAGAAATCGTATCGGCTGCCCTTTACCTATTGAGCGACGCGGCCAGTTTCTCCACCGGATCCGTGATCTCGGTAGATGGCGGGACCTAGTCGATCCCCAATCCCAACTCGGACAATACGAGCTCCGTATGTTCGCCAATTCTTGGCGCCGGAGCGATTTCTCGCTGCTGCGTGCCTCGAAAAATGACGGGTGGCTGCGTTTCCCAATAATGACCTTCCGTCGGGTGCTCGCGTCGTTGAAAGAAGCCTGTCGCCACAAGATGCGGGTCTGATTGCAGATCCGGGAAATCGTTCACTCGGGCCGCCGGAATATCTGCTTTTCCCAACGCGTCAATCCAATACTCCGTCGTCTGCTTGCCGAAATATTCCTGCACGCGCGACATCATGTAGTCCTGGTTGAAAAACCGCCCCTTGCGATCGGCGATGCGTTCGTCTTGCAATTCTTCCGGGGCACCCATGACATCGAACAGTTTGATCCAGCGCGCGTCAACATAAGGTGCAATCACGATCCAGCCATTCGACGTCTTGAGCGGCTGGCGTGAAGGGTCGACCTGACGCTGATACAGGAATGGTCCGACCGGTGGATCGAACTCAGCCTCGTAGAAATGCTCCTCCAAGAGGAAGTGGGTCACGCATTCGAACATGGGAACTTCGACATGAACTGCCTCGCCCGTGCGGTCGCGATGGTGAAGTGCCGCAAGCGTTGCATACATTGCATGCATTCCGGAAACCTTGTCGGCGAAGGCGGTGGGAATAAAGCGCGGTCGCTCGTTTCCGTCGACCTTTGGCAAGAGCATGGTTGCGCCGGACAGGCCCTGAATCAGGTCATCATAGGCAGGGCGACCTGCATAGGGACCATCCGATCCGAAGCCCAGGCAATGGACATAGACAATGTCGGGCTTGATTGCACGGACTTCTTCGAAAGTCAGGCCGAGGCGCGTAACCGCATCTGGGCGAATATTGTGGATGAAGACATCGCTCTGCTGGATCAGCTTCCTTATGGCCGCCTTACCGGGTTCAGATTTCAAGTCCCAGACGACGGAGCGCTTACCTCGATTAATCGTCAAATGGCATGGTCCCATGCTACGATTGTTCGCAGGCTTGCCAACATTGCGAAAATCATCCCCTCCCTTTGGCTCTACCTTTACGACATCCGCGCCCATGTCGGCCAAGGTCTGCGTGCAATAAGGACCGAAAATGACTGTGGTCATGTCCGCAATCTTGATGTCCGACAGAAGGTTAGTGCCTGGCATGTTGCGCATCCTCCAAATTTAGTCTTGCTGCGATTGGCGAGCCGCAGATGCTTCCAAGGCAATTAGACGGGGTGTCGTTAGGACAGACAAGCCGGATCAGCGTTGTTTCCACGCATAAATAACCGGTACGAGGATCTGCCGTTTTTCAGATTGCGCTGGCTAGTCGAGAGACTCCGGTTCGGACCCCCAATCGCACACCTGTCAGGCGCCAAAAAAGCCCCCAGTACGCTCGGGCGCGCTTGAAATCACGTTCCGAAAGTTGGATGCGAATTCGATAGGTGAGCAACCCCGCAATCCGTGACAAGGCTTCATTTCGGTCTTCCAATGGAGCCAAGACATCCCTGACCCGGTCCATCCATTCCGGATGCTCTACCAGTTCATCAAGACCATAACGGCATCCAAGCATGCCGCTCAGGATATGGCCTTCCAATGGATTGAGAGGAGTAACTCGGTCAGCCTTCACGGCGCCGTGGAGTGCCTCTATCGCACTGGGCCAAAGCTTCTTGCGCGCCGCGATTACCGCCTTCTGAAACAGCGCCCGGCGGGCACTGAATGGATCACCCTGGCCACCACTCAGTTCATCTAGCGAAAGTGTGGGCAATATTCGCTCCATTAAGCCAGTGTCCGCGGCACACCAACGGGCATATCGTGTATCGGCGGCATAGCGGATATCGCTCGGGCCGCGTGGGCCCTCATGTTGCCGCTGGAACAGAGTCACCGCGTCGACACGACGGGCTTCATAACGGCGCGCGAGTTCTATCAGCACCGCATAATCCTCCGACACCGTTATATGCTCAGGCAACGGACCGATAGCGTCGTAGCAAGATTTCCTTACGAGCAAGCATGGCTGGCCGGTGATGAAACAATCCTCGAGCACATGTAGAAAGAATGATCGTCCATCTTCTGGCGGATAGGGGAACGTCTTTACATACTCGGTCCGACCGGTGCTCGCGTCCAGGGAGAATTTCTGCAACGCACCATACGAGATGTTTGTGTCCGAACACTCCAGAAATGGTGTGATCAGGTTCTCTAGCGCATCCGCTGGTGCGATATCGTCATCATCCATGATCCAGATGAGGTCGCCGCTTGCGCAGGTGAGTCCGACGTTCAGAGCTGAAAGTTTCCCGCCATTCGCCTTCTCCAAATACCTGACTTGCCGCTCATACGCTGCCACCACACGATCCGTGTGGTCGGTAGAACCGTCGTCAACGACAATGATTTCTTCAATGGGCCAAGTCTGCGCCAACAAACTATCGATACTTTCCGCAATCAGATGAGCCCGATTAAAGGTCGGAAGGATTACGGTTACGGATGGCGGGGCAACAGACGTCATGTGGATGCTTGGAACTCAATGGCATGCAAGAGGAAGATAATAGGGACAGCGCAATATTCGAGCCAAAGAAATTGATGTTCTTCCAGATTTCGGTATGAAAATCGCATGGGATGCTATTGTTTTTCCAGTCACTTCCCCATGACTCAACGTATTTGAACTTCGTTTTTCTCGAAAAGAAAGCAAATTCGTACAAATGAACAACGAAATCACGCCCCCACAAATTGCCCGTGTAACGATTGTCGTTTCACCGAGAGAGCGTTTCGAACAGGCTGAGATGTCATTGAGTTCCTGCTTTGACATGACCGATACGCGATTCCAAATGGTCTATATTGACGGTGGTTCGCCGCGAGACATCGCACATGTTCTGAAGACTGAAGTGGAAACGCGGGGACACACTTACATCCGGCGGGACGGGTTCCTGACGCCCAATGACGCTCGCAACACCGCGCTGCCATTAATTAACACCGAGTACATAGCATTCATCGACAATGATGTTGTTTTTCAGCCCGGGTGGCTGGACGCTCTGATCCAATGTGCAGATGAAACCGGCGCAGGACTGGTAACCCCCACTATTCTGGTTGGACCAGCGGCCAGAATGCCGGACCTCAGCATTCATCATGCGGGCGGCATTCTCGATATTGACGAGGGTGAGAATGGCAAAACCATCCACCGTCGTCATGGTTTCGAACACCAACCTTATCTGTCCACCAAGAACGACCTCGTTCGGCAGGAAACAGGTTGCACCGAATTTCATGTTGTCCTGGCCCGCACGGAAATGATCCGGGAAATAGGGCCTTTTGATCCGAACCTTGTTGGGTTCACCGATGAAATAGACATGGCGCTGATGGCGCGCAAAAAAGGCTGGAAGATCTTTTACGAACCGGAGTCGGTCGTGGCCTACGCAGTCGGCAAAAAGCTGACTTGGCGAGATCGACCCTATTTTTGCGTTCGCTGGAGTCGTGCGCGCGTTATGCGCGCCGAGAGATATTTCTACGATAAATGGGGGCTGTCGCATGACTTCGAGCGGCAAGAGAATTTTTTGCGCGATCACAAGCGTCACGCTTTCCCGTTCAAAAAACTTCAAAGACTGGCCGGATGGCGAATAACCGTAACGGCAACCGCTTTGGTCTGTGAGGCTGTTTCTGCCTGGGCGTCTCGGCGCCTTATCAAACCGGATCAGTCACCATCTGTGCCTCTACCCCAATTAGCCAATCCAACGCCCGATTCTGTTCCAGGCTGACAACAGACGGTGGCGACCGCGAAACCGCTTTAACTCAGGGGTTAGCGAGAACACGTCTTCTTTCGAGAAGCTGTGAAGCAGGTCTTCTCCCTTCATGTACCGGGCGTAGTTTTCCTCGACCATATCCAGCGTGCGGGAAGTTCGGTCAGGCATTTGCGGTGTGAAATGCGGCGTGATCATTATGTTTGGCGCTGACCAAAGCCGATGCCACGGAGGAAGCGGCTCATAGGGGTCTGTTACGTCCAGTCCCGCGCCTGCCAAGTGTCCGGACTCCAATGCCGAGATCATTGCCCCCTCATCGACAAGCTGTGCACGCGCAACATTGATCAAATAGCTTCCCGGCGCCATCGCAGCAATTTCACGCGCCCCCAGCATTCGATAACTGTGGTCATTGAGCGACGCACACATCACCACGAAATCCGAATCCCGCACAGCATCCAACAAGCTATCCCCGCGCGTAGCGCTATACATTTGCACACCGGGGACTTTGGCCGGAATATCTTTCCGCCGATATGCCCTGATATTCATTTCAAAGCTCTGGCACTGACGGGCAAGGCACTCTCCTGTCGCCCCATAGCCTATGATGGATATGTTCCGGCCATTTAGCCCGCGTAAGGTATCCTGATCCCGGATGCCCCAGACGCGGCGCCGCTGGGCGCGCGCAAGGGTCGATGCCCTGTACACCAGCGAGAGCATGAAGAAGACAGCGTGTTCGGCGAGCACCGGACCAGACCGGCCCTTCGAAGAAGTCACAACAAGATCGCTGTCACTCAGCCTCTGTGGTGCATAACCATCGAGGCCAGACTGGTCGCAATGCACCCATTTCAGCTTGGGCGCAGCAAGATAGCGATCATCCATCACGCCATCAATCAGGGCGACTTCGCAAGTCTGGAGAGCTGTGTCGATGGCGACTTGATCCTCTCGCTCGACGAAAACCAGTTCAGCAGGCGCAAAGATATCTTCAAGGCGTTCGCGATGTTTCGCGGACCATGGAAGTCGTGCCATGATCTTTGGTTTGGACTCCAGGAGTTTGCGTGTTGTCATGACTAACTTCCAAGGATGGGCAATTGCACCGATGCGAAATTCTGCTGTAAACTGAAAAGAGCAAGAAGTGCGCCGTTTCTCTTCAACTATCGTCTCATTCGCACTCTTCCCTTGGTGAACCCATTACAATCGATTGTATTTATGTATTGCAATCGATTGTATTTTGATATTATGAAGAGCCAACCGGGACGTGCCGGTCTAGAAATCGACTGGTGCACACACCAGCAGTGATAGGGAGGAAAAAGTCATGTCGATTGTTCGCAATACACTTTTGCTTAGTGCTGGCGCATTTGCCCTGGCGAATGGCACCGCGTTCACTCAAGAAACTTTGAGTGCAACTGAGGCAGAGGCTCGACAACAAACCATCATCGTGACCGGCATCGTAAAGGCAGGCGGTCAAAACCGACTCGACAGTTCCATATCTGTCAGCAGTCTAAATCAAGACGAGCTGATGAAGACTGCCCCGCGCAGCACCGCAGAAATCTTTCGCGCCCTGCCCGGCATTCGTGCCGAAAGTTCCGCCGGCGGCGGTAACTCCAATATAGCGGTCCGAGGAATGCCGCTATCCACAGGTGGGGCAAAGTATGTGAGCCTTCAGGAAGACGGGCTGCCGATACTGTTGTTCGGAGATTTCGACTTCGCGCCTGCCGATGGCTTCTACAAAGTGGACGGTACACTTGACCGCGTTGAGTCGGTTCGGGGCGGTACGGCCTCCACGCTGACCACAAACGGCCCTGGCGGCATCATCAACTTCATTTCCAAAACTGGAAGCACAGAAGGTGGTTCGATCGCACTCAGCACGGGACTCGATCATGATGATTACCGGGCAGAATTCGAGTATGGGGGCGCGCTGACTGACACTGTCTACTTCCATGTTGGAGGCCATTGGCAACAAGGTGGAGACTATCGTGATCTTGGCTTTGATGCGGTCAGTGGCGGTCAAATTCGCGCCAGCCTCACCAAGGAATTCGAGAACGGCTTCATACGCGTGAACTCGAAGTGGTTGGACAAAGCCGACGCGACATACATGCCACAAGCTGCTGGTCTGTCTGGTGATGAAGTCACCGACAGCATCGCTGGCTTCTCAGCGACGAATGACAGCCTGCACAGCCCCTACATTCGGAATGGACGCGATGTTGATGGCAACAATACCGTCAACAATTACGACCTTGCAGATGGCATCCGCACACAAATCAAGTCTCTAGGTGTTGAGGCAAACTTCGATATTGGTGCAGGAATAAATCTGGACGCCAAGGCCCGTTACCAAGACATCTCAGGCTATTTCAACGCTCCTTTCACGCACTTTGTGGGCGATGCCGATACTGTTCTGGCATCCACTTATGGCGGCGCGTCAGGGAGCTTCTTCAACGGTCCCGGCGCGGGCAATCCGGTGACCTCCGCATCGCTGGCGGCCGCAACGGGCAACCCCTACGTTTCGGAAGTTGCCTACTTCAACACCGACCTCGACGATATGAGCAATTTTGCGAGCGAGTTGCGCGCCTCCAAATCTCTGGCCTTTGAAGGCTCTTCATTGGACCTGACGGCCGGGTACTTCTTCATGAATCAGAAATTCGTTCAGGATTGGCACTGGAATCGGTTCCTGACATCAACTGACACCAATGCGGCTTTGATCGACGTGAATGGCTTCACCGACAATGGAATTCTTGGCTACAACCAAGCTTTCGGTTGGACGGGCACCAACCGCAATTATGACCTCGAATATCAGGCCCGCGCACCTTTTGTGGCAGGAAGTTGGGCACTTGATAACGGTCTGACGATTGACGGTTCAGTACGCTTCGACACGATAGAGCAAACCGGGACACGCACCGAAGGCGCTGGCGGCGCATTTGATGTAGATGGCGACGGCATTATTGACGCCCCGGAAATGATGGTATCGCTCAATACTGGCCAAGGTGGCATCGCCAACTTCGAGGTAGACCACACCTCCTTCACTCTCGGCGCGAACTATCTGGTTTCAGATACACTCTCCGTATTCGGACGCTACAGCGACGGTGCAGCCTTCAATGGCGAGCGGCAATTGTTCAATTCGCTAAATGCAGGTGGCGGACTCGTCCCTGGTGGTGAAGAGACATATGTCGATGAGACGGAACAATTCGAAGCAGGTGTGAAATGGCAAGAATCCAGTGACGCCATTCCGGGACAGCTTGACCTCTATGTCACCTATTTCAATGCAGAGACAAAAGAGGATAATTACGAAATCACGACCATGACGGCGCTGGGCAATACCTATGTCTCGCAGGGTATCGAAACTGAATTCAAATATGGTTATGGCGGCCTGGACCTGTCAGGATCGGTGACCTTCACTGATGCCGAAATAGACGATAGCGATACCGCGCCTGCCAATATCGGAAACACGCCGCGCCGTCAGGCAGATTGGATCTGGTCCCTTACACCAAGTTACACGATCGACGGCCTGGGGCGCATCGGAGTGAACTTTACCGGCACCACGGACACATATGTCGATGATGACAACGTCTATGTGATGCCCGGCGCAACGATTACAAATTTCTTCGCTGATTGGGACATCTCCGAACAGGCTACCTTGTCAGTTGGCGTGAACAACGTGTTCGACGAAGTCCTGTTCACAGAAGCCGAGAACGGCCGAGTGTTCGACACCGATGGCGATGGTGCTGCAGATGTCATCGTTGCCCGCTCGATCAACGGCACCTCCGCGACTGCAACTCTCAGATACCGCTTCTGATTGCCTCCTGCATTGTAGCTGAGAAAGCCAGTCCTTTTCGGAGCCTGCCATTCACACTGGCAGGCTCCCATCTTTTCAGGAGGAAGTGCTAGCCACGCCCACAGTTACTTCTGCAAGATCACATAATTTCGAGGTCTCGCTATTCCCTTTGTGACTCAGCTTGATTTATAATGGATAATTCGCCCTGTGTGCGGGACACATCGGTCCTTATATGCCCGTTTAATCGGCAATTCAGGCCGCAGACAACAAGACGTCATGACGAGAGGAATTCAGGCGACATGAGCGAGCACGCAAGCAAGTCGCACCGAAAGATGACTATGGCAGAGCTTGCCAAGTTGGCCGAGGTTGATGTCTCGACGGTTTCGCGCGCTCTGAACGATAGTCCGTTGGTGAAGGAAAAGACCAAGCGTCTGATCCTCGATATCGCGGCCGAGACCGGCTATGCAGTCAATGCCTCCGCGCGAAATCTTAGGCGCCAATCGTCCGAGGCAATCGGAATAGTCATCCCGCTACGACCGGAATCTGGCCAGACTATCTCAGACCCCTTCTATCTGGAAATGGTTGGAGCGGTCAGTCAGGCCGCCTCAAGAAATGGCTATGACCTGATCGTGAGTATTCCACGTGAAGACGAAACGATCGCGGAACGC
>CENM01002279.1_pt1 | contig 9765 bp, 12 predicted proteins | sample 530261 | NCBI WGS metagenome assembly CENM01 (sample SAMEA2619854, study PRJEB7988) | marine metagenome | biome: marine biome (ENVO:00000447); feature: deep chlorophyll maximum layer (ENVO:xxxxxxxx); material: "saline water (ENVO:00002010), including plankton (ENVO:xxxxxxxx)" | depth 80 m
TCACAGTGACCCAAAGTCGCAATTACTACAATTAAAACAATGGATTAAACAGGGTTTGAACTAGTTATCTAGGACAGCCCCTTACATTTTATTTAGTACAGGCGAAGGTGAAGGGGGATATCTGTACAATATAGAAGATGACAGTGTATGGGATTTTCAGATGGGACAGCTACAGCAACTAGCGGACGGTACATTACCGCATTGGGATAGCTTCTATGAGTTTATGGAGTGGTACTTGACCGATGAAAATGAGGCTTAACGCTCGATGATTTTTATCATAGAGCCTAAGGTAATCAGTTAGGCTTTATATTTTTAATAGTAAATAGTATGAAAAAGCACCTTGGGAGTCAGGAAAAATTCATACCCGTTATAGTCAACCAATATTAAAAGTGGTACAAGGCAGACGAGTGCAAGTACTACAGTAGTAGGCTAAACGAGTCTAACGCTGTAACACTTTAATAGTGGTTCGACTATATCCAACTCTTAGAGCAATACGCATCGATATAGATATTTTATTTCGTGGTATCCAAAGATATAAACCATCACTCCCATATCTCATCCAACACCCTAAACCAATTCTTTGACGTGATCTTTTCAATAAGCGCATCAGAGAAGTGACGTTGTTGCATCCGCTCAATCAGCTTAGAGATTTGACTGATATCAGACAATTCATCAGGTAATAGACAACCATCGAAATCAGAGCCAAATCCAACGTGATCTTCGCCTAGATGGTCTATCAGATAAGCAAGATGATCGACAATCACATCAAGTGAGGTCTGCGTATCTCGCTGCCCATCCGCACGTAGAAATGCCACGTCGAAGTTCACCCCAACCAGACCACCATTTTGTTTAATGGCAGCCAGTTGTCGATCAGTCAGGTTTCTTGCTTGCGCGCATAAGGCGTGCGCATTGGAATGCGTTGCGACAATCGGCTGATCGGCAATCTCTAACGTATCCCAAAACGCGCGCTCGTTCATATGCGACACATCAATCAGCATATGCTTGTCACGACACGCCAAAATAAGTTCTTTACCTTCACGGGTTAGACCAGAGCCTGTGTCTGGCGAATGCGGAAAAGACGCATTTAAACCATCACCAAATAGGCTTTTTCTATTCCACAGTGGGCCAATACTTCTGAGTCCTGATTCATAAAACACATCCAGCAAGTCAGGCTCAATAGCCAAAAACTCAGCGCCTTCAAGATGCAAAACGATGGCCAGTTGCTGATTCTGCTGACAGGCTTGAATTTGTGCCATAGACGTACAGATCTGAATCTGACCGTTTGATCGCGCCTGCAATTGCTGGGCAAGTTCTAGTTGCGCGCAGCAAATATCAATGATTTCTTGCGAAGTGAAGTCTGAGTTTGATGGGTTGGATAACTTATCAGGATGGTTGTTTTTCACATAAGCGTAGGGCGGTAAGAAAATAGAAAACAAGCCGCCCATCCATCTTGCTCGTCGGCAACGCTTTAAATCTAAATGTCCCGGTAGTGTGCCATAAATAAAATCATGCACCGGATCGTCAGCAGAGCTTAGCCATAGACGGGTTAACAGATCATTATGACCATCAAAAATTATAGGCTGGTTATTCATCATTAATCCGTGACCATACGCGTGGGAATCAGTTGCTCTTGACTCATACTTAATCGTTTAGAATTTTTAGGGTTCCTAAAGCGCAGATCTTCAAACGGAGTTGGCGTCTCGCTATTAATACGTGCTTCCTCGATCAGGTAGTGATAAGGCGATTTGCCGCACACAGGATCGGCGTTTTTGGCATCGCCCGTCAGCATAAACGCTTGGCAACGGCAGCCGCCATAATCGCGCTCTTTATCAGGGCAGCTTTGGCACATGTCAGGCATCCAGTCATCACCGCGAAAGTGATTGAAACTGTCTGAGTCATACCAGATGTCTTTTAATGGCGTCTGCCTGACATTGGGAAAGGATATGGGCAGTTGTCTGGCAGCATGACAGGGAAGCGCGGCGCCATCAGGTGCCACGGTCAAGAAAATCTTACCCCAGCCATCCATACAAGGTTTTGGCCGTTCTTCGTAGTAATCAGGCACCACAAAAATGAGTTTGCATTTGATACCACGTGCTTCGATTTTTTGGCGATATTCGTTAGTAATGCGTTCGGCTCTGACCACTTGTTCTTTGGTCGGTAGTAGGCCTTCGATGTTTTCAAACGCCCAACCATAAAACTGACAAATAGCCAGCTCAACTGTATCCGCTTCCAGCTCTAAACACAGATCAATAATCTGGTCAATCTGATCGATATTTTGCCGATGGATCACAAAGTTAAGTACCATCGGATAGTCGTACTGCTTGACCAGACGTGACATCTCATATTTTTGTTCAAAGGCATGCTTTGAACCTGCCAAGAGATTATTTACTACAGGGTCACTGGCTTGAAAGCTGATTTGAATATGCTGCAGTCCTGCGTCTTTTAAACTGGCAATGCGCGCTTCAGTCAGTCCCATACCTGAGGTGATGAGATTGGTATAAAAGCCTTTTTGATGCGCATAAGCGACCAGTTCTTCTAGGTCTTGACGCACCAGTGGTTCACCACCAGAAAAGCCCAGCTGCACCGCGCCCATGTGCCGCGCCTGATCAAACACATCAAACCACTCCTGTGTCGTCAGCTCGTCTTTATACTGAGCATAGTCAATGGGGTTGGAGCAATACGGGCATTGTAAGGGGCAGCGATAGGTCAACTCAGCAAGTAACCATAGCGGCATTCCGACGGGCGCAGTCATACTAAGTCAATCCAATGTTCACGCTGGGCGACCAGCATATATTCAATGATGTCTTGCTCGATTTCAGGCACGTCGCCAAACATGGCTTGCACCTTTTGAATAATATCAGCAACCGATGCGGTGCCATCGATATGTTGTCCAATGATACTGGCACTGTCATTGAGTGTAATCATCCCCTCAGGGTAGAGCAGGACATACGCGTCTTGCGCTGGCTCAAACTGGAAGCGGTAGCCATGACGCCATGTGGGAACCAGCGATTGATCCAGCTCAGGTAAACTAGTAGGGATACTCATTTAAACAATCCTTTATGCCAGACATTATCTGTGGTGACGCTTTGATAAGGCGCTTGGTCATGCACATAGGCGAGGCTCAAGGCATCCAAGATCGTCCACAAAATATCGAGTTTAAATTGTAATATCTCAAGCATGCGTTCTTGCTGCTCTGCCGTTCTGAATGAGTCAAGCGTGATGGTCAGACCATGCTCAACATCGCGGCGCGCTTGGCTGAGGCGCGAGCGAAAATAGGTATAGCCTTCTTCTTTGATCCAAGGGTAATGCTTGGGCCAAGACTCTAAGCGCGACTGGTGAATCTGCGGGGCAAACAGTTCGGTCAATGAGCTACTTGCCGCCTCACGCCATGTGGCACGGCGGGCAAAATTGACATAAGCATCTACCGCAAAGCGCACCCCTGGCAAGACCAATTCTTCAGAAATGACCTGCTCACGCGTCAGGCCAACCGCTTCTGCCAGACCAAGCCACGCTTCGCGCCCGCCGCCATCAGGATACACGCCGTCTTGGTCAATCATCCGCTGAATCCACTCTTGGCGCACGCGTTGATCGGGACAGTTCGCCATAATCGCCGCGTCTTTTAGCGGGATATTGATTTGGTAATAAAACCGATTGGCAACCCACGCTTGGATTTGCTGCTGCGTGGCGCGCCCTTCGTGCATCATGATATGAAAAGGATGGTGGATATGATAATACTGACCTTTGTCCATAATTGCTTGTTCAAACGCTTCTGGACTGAGTGCGGTTTCTTCTGTTGTTTTCATTTTATTGCCTTACCGTTTGTCTTATAGTTCTATCTGCATACCATCAAAGGCCACTTCAACACCGTGCTGTTTTAATGTCGCTGCTTGTTCAGATCGCTCGTTTAATATCGGGTTGGTGTTGTTGATATGGATGAGCACTTTGCGTGCATTGTCGAGCTGATCGAGATAATGCAGTGATCCATCGTCACCACTGATGTGCAAATGCCCCATGTCTTGGCCTGTTTTGGTGCCGACGCCGCGCTCTTGCATCTCGTTGTCTGTCCATAGCGTCCCGTCAATCATCACGCAATCAGACGCTTTCATGATTTGTATCACTTCATCGTCGATTTTGCCTAGCCCTGGGGCGTAGAACAGCTGCTTTTGTGTTCTTAAATCTTTGACAATCAGCGCGATATTATCGCCATCGTGAGGGTCGTTACGATGCGGTGAGTACGGCGGCGCTGAGCTTCTAATGACCAAAGGCGTCAGTTCTAAATTGCTATAGCCGTCAATTTGAAAGCGCTGTTTTGGGTCGATTTGATTGTACTGTAGGCCGCCATTCCAGTGCTTTAGCATGTTGAACAGCGGAAAGCCTGTGCTGAGATCTTCATGCACCATGTCCGTACACCAAATAGAGATGGGGCAGCCTTCACGTAAGGTCAATAGCCCCGTGGTGTGGTCAAGCTGACTGTCCATCAATACCACATCGGTGATGCCTGTGTCTCTTAGATGACGAGCTGGCTGAGCCGCCTTAAAGTCAAATAATTGCTGGCGAATATCGGGGGAGGCGTTGAATAAAATCCAGTCAACGCCATTTTCTGAGATGGCGATTGAGGATTGGGTACGGGTCTTTGCTTCGATGGTGCCTTGACGTACACCGTGGCAGTTTTCGCAGTTACAATTCCACTGCGGAAAACCGCCACCAGCCGCTGAGCCTAAAACGTGAATATACATAGCGCAATATTTCCAAATGTCAAAAAAAGTAAAAGCCCTAATCATCTAGGGCTTTTAATGTATTCAGGTCTATGAGTTTTTAGCGTGCTTCAAAATACATAGTGATTTCGAAACCGATACGGATGTCTTGAAAAGCGGGTTTAGTCCACTGCATGGGATTGCTCCAAAAAATTATTATAGGACCATCGTTGAGATGAATGAAAGTAATTATCAATGGTATTATAAGCCGACCCTGAATGTCAATTTGTTAGATGTTAACTTTCAAACTCAACACACTCTAATATTTAGACTAAAAGCGATACGTCACTCTACCGACTACATTTAAAGGCTCGCCATACGTTAATCCAAAAAAATTTTCGCCAGCAAGATATTTTTGATTGAATAAATTGTTGACGTTAAGCTGTGCTTCTTATATCTAAGAAATGTACTCGGACTGCCTTATAACCATAAACGTGTTTATCGTATCTACCGTGAGCTTGAATTAAACCTTAGAATAAAGCCTAAACGCCGTATTAAACGAGACAAACCGCAAAAGCTTGCTGTGTCCACTTGCCTCATCGTAGGGTCTCAGGCGTGCAACCTATCTTTGGCGCTATGGCTTTGATGGCTGACCAAGTGGATGGGTAGTCGTCTTTAGTTTCAATTAGTATACAGACGGCGCGCTCTTTCATTTCAGGGGTATAGTTTCATGTTTTCATTGTCGTATTTTCTTGGAGCGTTGAGTCTCCGACAATCCCGGGGCGGTTCAATATTCAAGTCCTCACTAGGGTACTGTTATTACTATCTTAACATTCTATTAATTCATCCATCTTTAAAGTTCATAAAATCCAAGCTTCATAGAAGATAGTCAATACTAGGCCAGCAATAACTCTACAGTGACCTCAAAATAATACTCATCTTTGATAGCAATATTTACTTTGCCTTTATGGGCATGAGCGATAGCCCGAACAATAGACAATCCTAGCCCTGTCCCTGAATGTTGACTGCTTGTCTTATCATGACGATAGAATCGTTCAAACAGCTTTTCAGCTTCACTCTGCTCTAGTGGTTTGTCTAAGCGATTAGTTAGGACGATTTTTAACAATCGTTGTTTTGCGGCTAGAGCCTCTTCTTTTGAACCATCAAGGCCGATGCCTGAGGTAATGATGGTAGCTGATACTGTGATAGTACTGGCACTCGCAGCGTAATAGATGGCATTTGACAGCAGATTAGCAAATAATCGCTGAAGCAAACCTTCATCACCTACTACTGTCACAAATTCACCCGATTTTTCAAAAGTGATCTCACGATCCTCGGCCAGCATTTCATAGTAGTCAACGAGCTTAGTCATTAAGCGCTCAGTATTTACATTACCAATTTGCGACTCACTTAAGCCTTTTTGAGTTTTTGCCAGCAGCAACATATTATTAATCATAGCCGATAGCTGCTCTAACGTGTCATGTTGATGATGTAGCTGCTCAATGTATTCATTGCCATCTCTTGGCTTATTCAACATGACTTGCGTTTGCGTACTAAGCGTCGCTATTGGGGTACGGAGTTCATGGGCAATATTATCTGAAAACCGAGACAAAGATTCAAAGTTACTCTCAAGTTTGACCATCATCGAATTATAAGATTGTGCTAGTGATCGTAGCTCTAAAGGCATATCACTGACGGTTATTCTTTCATCCAGTCTTTCAGGGTTAATTCTTTTCATTTTTTGTACGATAGTGGCTAAAGGTGCAAACCCCCAGTACACACTGAATGCAGTTACTGACACCAGTAGTAAGGTGATCGCGAATAAAATCATACTAAGCTGACGATTAAAGTGCATGAGATAGTGGTGATGGACATCGATGGGGAGGGCAATAAGTGCCAACAACGCTTGGTGTTCGATGATGATGGCTCGGTAATTTCTATTTTTTATCTCAACCGTGAATTGTTGATCACGATAGACTTGCCACAATTGTGGCAAGCTGAAATCTGAAGGTAGGTCGTTGGCAAAGCTGGTTGGATCGCTAGATAATAGCGCACCGTTTTTATTTGCGATGACAGTCTTTAAGTCATAATCACGCTGAGAAGAATGTAGATGATTGGTGCTAGTTAATGACTGAGATTTTGAAGCTGCTGCTGACTTTGTCTGAGCATCAACATTATTGATGCTTCTGCGCAGGTTAAAAGCTGCATGCGTGAGAATCTCAGAGTCCATTTGTTCAAAGTGCCCACTAACAGAACGCTGCACCCATGCATAAATAATCACTTGAGAGATAATCACGAATACAGTGAGTAGAAAAACGGTGCGCCACAGTAGAGGCAAGCGTCGATTATCTAATCGATGTTTCATATTAAATAGTGCCAGTGTCGTCAGATTGATTGCTATCAAGCGCTGTATCGATAGCCTCTAGCCGGTAGCCCATCCCACGCACCGTATGAATCAGCTTTGCCTCATGGTCATCGTCTATTTTTATGCGCAGACGTCTTATCGCCACATCAATCACGTTCGTATCATTTTCAAAGTTCATATCCCATACTTGCGAGGCGATGACTGAGCGTGGAAGCACTTCACCACGGCGCTCTAATAAAAACTGTAATAACGAGAACTCTTTTGCCGTGAGCTTAATAGGCTTCACTCCTCTATGCACTGTGCGCTTGGCAATGTCCATCTTGAGATCCGCTATTTGCATAGTTGTACTTTGGTAGTCGATTTGATTGGCACGTCTTAATAGACTTTTTATTCTCACTATTAGCTCTGCAAAAGCAAAAGGTTTGGTCAGATAATCATCGCCGCCAATTTCAATTCCTTTTACCTTATCGCTCAAGTTATCTTTTGCGGTTAAGAACAGTATGGGTGTATGCTTACCTGCCGCTCGGTAGTTACGTACCAGCTCAAAGCCGCTAACGTCTGGTAGCATGACATCCATCAATATCACGCTAAACTCTTCTGTCATCAATGCGTGATAGCCATCTAAGCCTGTGAGCTGATGATCCACAATAAACCCAGCTTCGGTTAAGCCTTTTTTTATATATTCGCCAAGTTTTAGCTCATCTTCTATTAGCAATATTTTCATAGTAGCTTCTCTTACTCCTGTCCAGCTTATTTAACATAGTAAAGCATAATGCTTTTTAGATATCTAAATTTCCAAGATGACAGAATTGTAATGTTGTCGTCATGTCTCTGTCAGAATCGCTACAGTATGCTCTAAGGCAACTTAATATTCTGAAGTCCTACTGACTTCATAGCCAATCAAGGATGAGTTATGTCACTTTTTAAATCAATGCCACTGTCTCAATCAATCGTAGCAGCTGCTGTAGCCTTGGTCGTTTCAACCTCTGCACTGGCACACGATCCAAAAATGCATGCCGAAAAAGACCAAATGAATTGCGAAAAAATAGCAAAGCACATGCAAATGATGAAGGAAATGGATCATAGCAAAATGGATATGAACGATCCGGCCATGAAAGCTATGATGACCAATATGAGCAAAATGAAGCAGATGTACCAAAAACATTGTATCCCTAGCAAAAATGATTCTTAAAGATGTTTATAGCGTGTTGATGTTGTTGGACAAGGTGGTCGAGCAATAAGCGGATATGAATAAAAATGGATTTTTAGGACAGACCTATGAAGTTTTTACTAGGAATACTTTTTACCGTCTGTATCATCATGATAGGTATTTTTATTGTAATAACTAGCGGCGTGATAAATATCGGTGCTGATCAAGCCCATAGCCCCTTAGTCTATAACTTTTTAGAGACAGCACGTAGTCGTTCAATTGAACATGCCAGTAAAGATATTTTGGTGCCAGACTTACAAAAGGCAGAAATGATCAGTTCAGGTGGCGCAGATTACAAAGAGATGTGTGCTGGTTGTCACTTGTCGCCGGGAGTCGCGGGTACAGACCTGAGTAAAGGACTGTATCCACAACCACCAAATTTTACTGACGCAGATGTCGTTAAACGATACCAAAGTGAAGACGGTGCCAAAAAAGGTTTTTGGGCAATAAAACACGGCATTATGGCATCAGGTATGCCCGCATGGGGTGCTTCTCATGATGATGATAGGATGTGGGCAATGATGGCTTTTATCAGATCGCTACCGGATTTGAACAAAAACCAGTACACGATGTTAACGACTCGGCTAGATGATGAAACGCTAAATATGTCGTTTGATAGTGATATGGGCATGTCAGGTAATGAGTCTGATATGCAGCATTGAGTATTCGTGAGTATACAGTGCTGCATAGTGCTGTTTTTATGATTTAAGTTTTAAAATTTATCGGTATAACTTGGTCAATATTACGGCTTCAATGCTTATAGATTGATCGCTAGATAGGCGCTTAGGAGTGATTTTATGAGAGGCTATATCAATAGATATATAAATACAAATAGTCTTATATCAAGTCATATACTTACAAAAATGGCTGTTTTACCATTATCATTAACGATAGCTGCTTGCAGTCAGCCTAATATTGCAGCTGAATCAAAGCCTGCAAATGAATCAGCCAGTGCTACGCAAAGTACATCAGAGGTGAAGCTAGAAAGCAAAACAGCACCCGCTAACGTTCATTCAAACACTCAATCAGCGGTTTTGCACAATGTTTCAGCCACTGTTTATAAAGATGCCAATTGTGGTTGTTGCAAAGAGTGGGTTAGTCATGCTGAAGGCTATGGCTTAAATGCAACTGCTCAAAATGTTGAAGATGTATCGTTATTTAAAGACCGTTATAGCGTACCCCAGCAAATGCGCTCATGCCATACTACAGTAACTACCGATGGCTACGTTTTTGAAGGTCATGTTCCTGCTAAGTATATGGCGCAGTTCCTAAAAAACCCGCCAAGTGATGCGATCGGACTTGCTGTACCGAGCATGCCAGTCGGTAGCCCAGGTATGGAATACCAAGATAAATTTATGCCCTATAAAGTGATGCAGCTTAACAAAGATGGCTCAACAGCTATTTATGCAACTATTGACACACCGCAGCAGCAAATCTAGCTTGGTTATCGTTTAAATATAGTCGAACCACTATTAAAGTGTTACAGCGTTAGACTC
>CENM01039516.1_pt1 | contig 9731 bp, 8 predicted proteins | sample 530261 | NCBI WGS metagenome assembly CENM01 (sample SAMEA2619854, study PRJEB7988) | marine metagenome | biome: marine biome (ENVO:00000447); feature: deep chlorophyll maximum layer (ENVO:xxxxxxxx); material: "saline water (ENVO:00002010), including plankton (ENVO:xxxxxxxx)" | depth 80 m
ATCCTCGGCAGCCGGGATTACAGCCTGCTGATGCGGCGAATGAAGATCAAGGAAGACGATCTGCGCCAGGTCATCGAACTGATCCAGAGCCTGAACCCGCGCCCGGGGTCGCAGATCGAGGCGAGCGAACCGGAATACGTGGTGCCCGACGTGATCGTGCGCAAGCACAATGATCGCTGGCTGGTCGAGCTGAATCAGGAAGCCATGCCGCGCCTTCGCGTCAACGCGCAATACGCCGGCTTCGTCAAACGCGCCGACTCCAGTGCGGACAACACCTTCATGCGCAACCAGCTGCAGGAAGCGCGCTGGTTCATCAAGAGCCTGCTCAGCCGCAACGAGACCCTGATGAAGGTGGCGACTCAGATCGTCGAACACCAGCGCGCCTTCCTCGAGCATGGTGACGAGGCGATGAAGCCTCTGGTACTGCACGACATCGCCGAGGCGGTGGGCATGCATGAGTCGACCATCTCCCGCGTGACCACGCAGAAATACATGCACACGCCACGCGGCATCTACGAACTCAAATACTTCTTCTCCAGCCACGTCAGCACGGCGGAAGGTGGCGAATGTTCGTCCACCGCGATCCGCGCGATCATCAAGAAACTGGTCGCCGCCGAAAACCAGAAAAAGCCGTTGAGCGACAGCAAGATCGCTGGTTTACTGGAAGCGCAGGGCATCCAGGTGGCCCGCCGCACAGTTGCGAAGTACCGCGAGTCGCTTGGTATCGCACCATCCAGCGAGCGCAAGCGTCTACTGTGATCGGCCCCTGGTCGAACTGTCCCGGCGGCAGGCCTACCAACCTGCTCTTCGTACAAGGCAAAGGAGATAGCAGTATGCAAGTCAACATCAGCGGTGTTCATCTGGAAGTAACCGATGCCCTGCGTGACTACATCGAGGAGAAATTCGATCGGCTTGCTCGCCACTTCGACCGCATCATCAGCGTTCAGGTGATCCTCCAGGTCGAGAAACTCAAGCAGAAAGCCGAAGCAACCTTGCACGTCGCAGGCCGCGAAGTCGTGGCCATCGCCGATCACGAAGACATGTACGCTGCCGTCGACCTGTTGGTCGACAAGCTCGATCGCCAGTTGATCAAGCACAAGGAGAAGCAGCTCGACCACACACAGGGCGCTGTCACCCGCTGACTCCAATATGATCCGACTCGAAAACATCCTCACCCCCGGGCGTTCCTTGGTGAACGTCCCGGGCGGTAGCAAGAAGCGCGTCCTGGAACAGATCGCCAAGGTGATCGCCCAGGACCTTATCGATCTCGACTCCCAGACCATCTTCGAAAGCCTGATCGCGCGCGAGAAGCTCGGCTCGACCGGCTTCGGCAACGGCATCGCCATCCCGCACTGCCGCATGGTTGGCTGCAATGCGCCGCTGAGCGCCGTTCTGCGCCTGCAGACACCAGTGGATTTCGACGCCATCGACGGCGCGCCGGTGGACCTGCTGTTCGTCCTGCTGGTACCGGAGGCCGCCACCGACGAGCATCTCGAACTGCTGCGCCAGATCGCCAGCATGCTCGACCGCGAAGACGTACGCCAACGACTGCGCCAGGCGCCGAGCAACGAAAGCCTCTACCAGGTAGTGGTCGACGTGCAGAACGGGGCATAGATGCGGCTGATCATCGTCAGTGGACGCTCGGGGTCGGGCAAGAGCACTGCACTGAACGTGCTCGAGGACAACGGCTTCTATTGCATCGACAACCTGCCTGCCGGACTGTTGCCTGAGCTTGCCGAGCGCGCCCTGCTGCACACTGAGCTGCTGCATCCGCAGGTCGCAGTGTCGATCGACGCGCGCAACCTGCCCAGCCAGCTCAAGCGCTTCCCCGAGCTACTCGAAGAAGTCCGCGCCAGGCACATCCAGTGCGATGTGCTCTATCTGGATGCCGACGATGAGACCCTGCTCAAGCGCTTCTCGGAAACCCGCCGCCGCCATCCACTGACCAACGAAAATCGCTCTCTGGCCGAAGCGATCCATGATGAGGAGTTGCTGCTCGCAGCAATCATCGATCACGCCGACCTGAAGATCGACACCACCCATCTCAATCTCTATCAGCTGCGCGACGTGCTCAAGTTGCGCTTGCTCAACAAGCCTGAGCCGGGCACTGCTTTTCTGGTCGAGTCATTCGGTTTCAAGCGCGGGATGCCGGTCGATGCCGATCTCGTGTTCGACGTACGTTGCCTGCCCAACCCTTACTGGAAAGCCGAGCTTCGCGACTTTTCCGGGCTAGACCAGCCGGTGATCGACTACCTCAGCGCCCAGGCCGACGTGGAAGAAATGTTCCAGGATATCCACGGCTATCTGAGCAAATGGCTGCCGCGCTTTGCAGCCAGCAACCGCGCATATGTCACCATCGCCATCGGCTGCACCGGCGGCCATCATCGTTCGGTCTACCTGGCCGAACGGCTAGGCCAGGCGTTGAGAGAACCGCTGAAGAACCTGCAGGTCCGTCATCGGGACCTCGCCTAGGAATACCTGCACCATGCCCGCCCGCGAAGTCACCATCATCAACAAACTCGGCCTGCACGCGCGCGCTGCCGCCAAGTTCGTCGCCGTTGCCAATCGCTACCCCTGCAAGATTCGCGTTGGCCGCTGCCCGGCCACGCTGGTCGACGGCAAGAGCATCATGGCGGTCATGATGCTCGCCGCCAGCAAAGGCACCACCGTGCACCTGGACACCGAAGGTGAACAGGAAGAGGACGCACTGAACGCGCTGACCGCGCTGATCGACGACTATTTCGAAGAAGGCGAGTAGACACCTTGCCACGGCGGCGCGAATCGTTGCCGACCGCGCCGCACCTGCCTCACTTGCCAGCGACCATCATTCGCTCGATCAACACCGAGCCGGTCCGCACGTTGCCGCGCGTTTCCACATCGCAACCGACTGCCACGATCTGGCGGAACATGTCGCGCAGATTTCCGGCAATCGTTACTTCCTGTACCGGGAACTGGATCTCGCCATTCTCGATCCAGTAGCCGCCGGCGCCGCGAGAATAGTCGCCGGTCACCAGATTCAGGCCCTGTCCCATCAGCTCCGTCACCAGCAGGCCTCGGCCCATGTGCCGGATCAACGCCGCCTGATCCTCGTCCCCATGGCTGACGAACAGGTTGTGCACACCCCCAGCGTTGGCCGTACTGGGCATACCGAGCTTGCGTCCGGAATAGGTCGAAAGCACATAGGACAGCAGGCGGCCGTTCTCCACGAACGGCTTGGCATAGGTCGCCAGGCCATCGCCATCGTAGCTGGCACTACCGAGGGCTCGCGGGATGTGCGGACGCTCATCAAGGCTCAGCCACTCGGGAAACAGCGCCTGTCCCAGGGCATCCTCGAGATAAGAGGCTTTGCGGTAGAGATTTCCGCCGGAAATCGCTGCAATGAAGTGGCCAAACAGACCGGTCGCCAGCTCGGGGGCGAAAAGTACCGGCACTTCGCAGGTAGGAACCGGGCGTGCGCCGAGACGTCGCACGGCACGCTCGGCTGCGCGCCGGCCGATGGTCTGCGGGTCGAGCAGCGCCTCGCCGATGCGGTTGACGTCGTAGAAATAGTCACGCTGCATCTGCCCTTCGCTCTCGGCGATCATCACGCAACTCAGGCTGTGACGGCTGCTGCAATAGCCCCCGATGAAGCCGTTGCTGTTGCCATAGGCGCGGCAGCCCTGATGGGTATTGAGAGTAGTGCCGTCTGCGTTGCGGATACGCTGATCGAAGGCGAACGCGGCGTCTTCACAGCTGAGCGCCTGCTCGATGGCCTGTTCGGGGGTGACCGCCCACGGATGGTAAAGATCGAGATCGGGAAGCTCGCGCGCCATCAGCGTAGCGTCAGCGAGGCCAGCAAATTCGTCCTCCGAGGCATGCCTGGCGATGGCCAGCGCGGCGGCTACGGTTTCACGGATGGCGTCGTCACCACTGCCGGTGGTGCTCGCAGTGCCTTTGCTCTGGCCGACATAGAGCGTGATGCCAAAGCCCTGGTCGCGATTGAACTCGACCGTCTCCACCTCGCGCTGACGCACTGTGGTCGACAGCCCCTGCTCCATGGAGACCGAAACCTCGCTGGCGCTGGCGCCCTGCCGTCGCGCTTCCTCGATGATGCGCTCGACCTTCTCGCGCAAACCGGGCAGCGCGTGCGGGCCGATGCCCTCTACTTCACTCATAAGCACTCCCAAACCACTGCAATCGAATCAAGTTGCAACCTGGCGCCGCTCCTCTGAAGCCTGCTGCCAGGGCTGCTGTTATCATGGCGGCATTTCCTAGTGGACCATCCCCATGTCTGAACACTCCGACGCCGACGATTTCGACGAAAAAAGCAAGTCCCAGGTCAAACGCGAGCTGCTTGCCCTGCAGGAGTTAGGCGAGCGGCTAACTACCCTCAAGCCCGACCTCATCGCTCGCCTGCCGCTGAGCGACGCGTTGCAGAAGGCGCTGGCCGACGCGCCGAAACACAAGGCGCATATCGCGCGCAAACGGCACATCCAGTACATCGGTAAGCTGATGCGCGACCAGGATGTCGATGCCATTCTCGCGCTGGTCGATCAACTGGACGCCTCGACGCGCCAATACAACGAGCGCTTCCATGCGCTGGAGCGCTGGCGCGACCGTCTGATCGGCGGTGACGACGCCACCCTGGAAGCGTTCGTATCCGAGTACCCCGAGACCGATCGCCAGCATCTGCGCGGGCTGATCCGCCACGCCCAGCACGAGGCGGCGCGCGACAAGCCGCCGGCCGCCAGCCGTAAGATATTCAAGTACATCCGCGAACTGGACGAAGCCAAACGCGGCTTGCGCTGACGGCAATCTCAACCCGTACCTCAAGCTCTACCCTTGAAGCTCGCGGCTGGCACTCGCCGCGGCTTCACGCACCCGTTCCGCCTACGGTTATCTCGTCGATCTTCAGGGTCGGCTGGCCGACACCCACCGGCACCGACTGACCATCCTTGCCACAGGTGCCGACACCGCTGTCGAGCGCCAGGTCGTTACCGACCATCGACACCCGGTTCATCACCTCGGGGCCATTGCCTATCAGCGTCGCGCCCTTCACCGGCGCGGTGATCTTGCCGTCTTCGATCAGATAGGCCTCACTGGTGGAGAAGACGAACTTGCCGCTGGTGATGTCGACCTGACCGCCGCCGAGGCTGGCGCAGTAGATGCCCTTCTTCACCGAGCGAATGATTTCCTGCGGATCGCTTTCGCCGGCCAGCATGTAGGTGTTGGTCATGCGCGGCATCGGTAGATGCGCGTAAGACTCGCGGCGGCCGTTACCGGTCGGCGCGACGCCCATCAGGCGGGCGTTTAACTTGTCCTGGATATAACCCTTGAGAATGCCGTTCTCGATCAGCGTGGTGCATTGGGTCGGCGTGCCTTCGTCATCGACGCTGAGCGAACCTCGGCGATCCGCCAGGGTACCGTCATCGACGATGGTGCATAGGCTCGACGCCACCTTCTGCCCGATCCGGCCACTGTAGGCCGAGCTGCCCTTGCGATTGAAATCACCCTCCAGGCCATGGCCGACGGCCTCGTGCAACAGCACGCCGGACCAGCCAGGCCCAAGCACGACCGGCAAGGAACCGGCCGGTGCCGGCACCGCTTCGAGGTTGACCAGCGCCTGACGCAATGCCTCGCGGGCGTAGCCCATGGCGCGATCCTCGCTGAGGAAGTACTGGTAGCCGGTACGCGCGCCGCCACCCTGGCCACCGCGCTCGCGGCGGCCGTTCTGCTCGACGATCACGCTGACGTTGAAACGCACCAGAGGGCGGATATCGGCCGCCATACCACCGTCCATTCCGGCCACCAGGATATGCTCCCAGACGCCCGCCAGGCTTACAGTCACCTGCTTGATGCGAGGGTCCAGCGCCCTGGTCGCGACGTCGATGCGCTTGAGCAGCTCGACCTTCTCGGCACGGCCGAGCCCGTCGAGCGGATTGTCCTGCGCGTACAACGGCGCGAATGCCGCCCTGGACAGCACCTTGACCTGGCCTTGCTGGCCGCTGCGCGCGATGGAGCGTGCAGCCTGAGCCGCCTGACGCAATGCATCGGCAGTGATCGCGTTGCTGTAGGCGAAACCGGTTTTCTCGCCGGACAGTGCGCGCACGCCGACGCCCTGCTCCAGATGGAAGCCGCCCTCTTTGACGATGCCATCCTCGAGCACCCAGGACTCGGAAACCTGATCCTGAAAGTACAGGTCCGCCGCATCCACGCCGGGCCCGGCGAGTTCACCGAGCAAGCCTGGCAGGTCATCGATACCCAGGCCGCCAGGTGTCAGCAGTCGCTCGGTGACAGGTAACAGCAGTTCACTCATATTCACTCCAAACTGTCCGTGGCCAGGCACGGTACGGAAAATCGGCGGTGGCGCTGCAGCGGCATTCGCTGGCGGATGGCAGCCTGTTCGGACGCATCCCGAGCGGCAACCAAAGCCGCCTCGCCAGTCGCCTGCTCGCACAGCAGACGGCCCCATGGGTCCACGATAGACGAATGCCCATGGGTGAGGCGACCACCAGGATGCTCTCCACCCTGTGCGGCAGCCAGGATATAGCACTGAGTCTCGATGGCACGGGCACGAATCAACGTCGCCCAGTGCGCTTCACCGGTCACTGTGGTGAACGCCGACGGCACGCTGATCAACTCGGCACCTGCCGCCCTCAGCGCACCATACAGCTCGGCGAAACGCAGGTCATAACACACGCTCAGCCCCAAGCGTCCAACCGGTGTGTCGGCAATCACCAGCCTTTGCCCCGCCGCATAGTCGTCCGATTCACGGTAGTGACCACGGTTGTCAGCGACCTCCGCATCGAACAGATGCAGCTTGTCGTAGCGCGCCACCCGCTGCCCCTGATCATCGAACAGCAGAGAGCAGGCATTCGGCTTGCCCTGCGGGTCGTCGTCGGGCGGTAACGGCAAGGTGCCGGCTACGATCCACAACCTGAGGTCACGGGCGACCTGTTTCAACCAGGGCAGGATCGACCCGTCGCCAGCGGCTTCGGCGCGACCCAGTCGCGGTAGATCGCTGCGGCCCATTGCGGCGAAGTTCTCCGGTAGCACCGCCAGCCGCGCGCCCGCTTCGGCCGCCTGCTCGAGCAGCTCGCGCGCGCGGGCCAGATTGAGCGTTACATCCGCCTGGCTGGCCATCTGAATCACGGCTAAGGACATGCTATCCCCGATGCTGAAAGACCCGGCTCGATGCGGATCAGTTGGGCTTTTCGAATGGTTTGTCGAAGCTGATCTTAGGCGCCTGCCAAGGCCCCTTGACGTCGTACTGTACGCTGGCGAAACGCGCCACGCGGTCGCCGAGCAGCTTGTCCACCACGAACAGCGCCCCGCCGATCGCCGGTGCGCCGACAATCAGCGCCGCCAGCGGCAGGTTGTTGCTGATTGGCAAGGTGACCAGCAACTTGGCGTCGATCTCGTCACGCGCCATATCCAGCCTGCCATCCAGCTCGAGGTTGGTCGACGGACCGCTGACGGTGATGGGCTCGCGGGTGTTGAACACACCCTCCTTGGCCAGCAACCGCCCATCCAGCCGGTCGTAACTGAGCCCCTTGCTGAACAGATCGGAGAAGTCCAGCCGCAGGCGGCGCCCTATCGAATTGAAGTTGAGCACGCCGAACACGCGCAGCGCCTGGGCGCTGCCGTCAATCTCGACAAACTGCCCCTTGCGCAGCCGTGGCCGCATGCTGCCGGAATAGCGCGACATGGCGAACCAGGCCGGCGAACCCGGCCACTGCCCGTCCACATCCAGGCGAAAACTGTCACTGGTTACCGAAGGCGCAAAGCCCCACGCGAGCAATACGTCAGCGAGATTGCGCCCTTCTAGGCGGCCCTTGTACCAGGTCTGCGCACTGCCCCAGCCGCCGTTCCCGGTAATCTTCAGGCCCTTGAGGTCGAGAGCGATGTCGCGGAACTCGGCCCCGCCGCTGACCGGGCGCAGCTTCAACGCCCAGGCGCCGAGCACATCGTCGCCCAGGGAAACCCGTTCGATCGCGACATCCATTGCCGGCAGGCTTTGCGGGTCGACATCAGCCAGCGGATCGGGTCGTTCCTTGACCGCCTCGTCGGATTGCGCGGCAGCCGGCAGACGCAGGCGCTGGAGATCGGCAACGATGATGCCGCCCTCGGCATCTGGCAGGCGAACCGAGCCGCTGATGATCGAACTGCGAAGGCCAAGGTCCCAGGCTTCGCTCATTCGCCGCAGGTCCAGCCCAAGATTGTCGATCCGGGTGCCAAAACCTTCGAAACGATCGATATCGACCTGCGCCCGGCGCAGCAGCGAGCCAGTCGTCTGCTGCGCTTGTGCCTTGCCATGTTGTTCGAGCACCGCCTGCCAGGCTTTCAAGTCGAACTGCGGCAGGCGCCCCCTGACATAAAGCCCGGCACTGGCCGGAAGATTGGCCGCCCCAGGCCCGAGACGCAGCTCGCCGCGCCCCTGCGCCCAGACACCCGACGGCGCAGCGAACGTCAGTGCGGCGAGTGACCCGTGCCGGACACCGTAGCGACGCTCGGCTCCTTGCAGGGACATCCGCAACGAGGTGTCACGGCGCTCGCGTGCAGGCTTGCCGAACGGCGCTGGCAGATCGATGCGCAGCCCCTGTAGCGAGGAGTCGATCTGCAACTGACTGTCCTCACCCGCCAGATCCAGTCGCAACTGATAGGGCAACTCACCGCTGGCGGGCAGCGACTGCTCGATCGCGAGCCACTCAGCCAGACGCTTCAACCCCACGGCGCCCTGTGCCTCCACGCGAGAGGCAGGCTTGCCAGTCGCTCCTGTCGCTACCGCCTTGCCCTTGACCGGAGCGCCGAACAGACGCGCCTGGATGGCCTCTGCACTCAAGCCTCGCGCGGTGTCGTAGCGGAAACTGCCGCTGAGTTGCTCGAAGGCAAGCTCCGGCTCGGGAATCTTCAGTTTCGCATCGTCGCTGGCGAAATCCACAATGACCCGCGGCGTGCCCTTGCCCAGCGGGATCTGCAGATCGAGCGCGCCGCTGAGCGCACCCTGCCCCTGCCAGCCTGCGAAGATCTCACCGGTTCCGATCGGCGCCTCCTGAAGCAGCTTCAAGGCATCCGCCAGGCTGCTGGCGACCTGCCCCTTCACGGCCAACTGCGGCACGTTGCCGGCGCCGACGCGAGGAATGTCCGCTGTCGCATCACGCACGTGACTGTCGAGAATCCGCCCTTCCGCGAGCCGGACGCGAACCCCGCTGTCTTCGATCAGCACCTCGCCACGGCCCTGCTGCAGCACGGGCCAGCCGGGCTGAAACGCCAGCTCGGCATCGCGCACCTTGAAGTACAGGCTCAGGCTGCGCGCGCTGTCGGAAGCTCCCTTGCTCAATGCGCCCTGGTACTGGAAATAACCTTGCTCGACCGTACCGCTGCGAATCGCTTCCTTGAGCCAGCTGACCAGCGCCGGGCTTAACGCTGGTGAGCGTGTCGGCAAGTATTTTTCGGTAAAGCGCGCGTCGCCTTCGCTCAAGCCAACCCGCAGGTCCATGTAATCCTCTGCCGCGGGATCCCTGGCCAGGCGGATCAGGAAGTCACCGGCGATCTTGCCTTCCTCGCCGTCGATACGCAGATAGGGCGCAGCCAGCGTGAAGGCCTGCTCGTCCAGCGCCCAGGTCAGACGCCCGCCGGCGTGTCGGTAGCGCCAGGGCTCGGGATACAGCGGCGCAAGTTGCAGGCTGAAGTCGTCGCTGTCCAGACGCAGTTCTCCGCCGCCCATGTCACCGCGAATGCTGCCACTCGCG
>CENM01039511.1_pt1 | contig 9649 bp, 9 predicted proteins | sample 530261 | NCBI WGS metagenome assembly CENM01 (sample SAMEA2619854, study PRJEB7988) | marine metagenome | biome: marine biome (ENVO:00000447); feature: deep chlorophyll maximum layer (ENVO:xxxxxxxx); material: "saline water (ENVO:00002010), including plankton (ENVO:xxxxxxxx)" | depth 80 m
CTATCGAAACCAATTATGTTCCTGTTTACGCTTCTATTTGGCAGGGTTTATACGGTGTGAAGGATGCCTTGGAAGAACAAGAGTCGATTGAAGACATCCGTATTCAACAACGTTTTCTCGAACAATCTTTATGGCAAGCCTTAGGTGCAGTAAAATTAGCCGCTCAATACCAAGATAAAGGCCTGACTGACAAAGTCGCCACGACTGAAGCCAACCCAACGAATTCTCTGGAAGCACTTCAAGCGATCAAAGGTCGTCTGGATCGCGTTGTTGCCAAATATGCTGAGCAGCTAGATAAAGAAGCTGTCAGCATTGTGCACGATACCTATCTGAACCTGTTTGAAGGTGTTGAAGGTGAATTGATTTCACTAGATGCCGGACTGGTGGAAGATCTGGAAAAAGATTTTAATGTTGTGCTGCCACAAGCTATTCAGAAGGGCCAGAGCCTGGATGAAGTTCGCAAAGTTGTGAACACCATGAAAGGCAAAATCGATACAGCGCATGATTTACTCGAAAAATCGGCGGAAGAGAGAAAGGACGTTTTCTAAATGCAACGTAGAACATTCATACAATCTCTGGCAGCGCTCGCCGCTGCCGGTGCATTGCCACTGAGTATCAGACAAGTCCTCGCCGACCCAGCTAATGCGATGTCGGTTGAGGATTTACCTAAACTCGAAGGCGAGTTAACCCTCTACCTTGGACGCGGTGAGGGTGGACTGTATGAAAATGTCATCAAAGCCATTGAAAAGCGTAACCCTGATCTTAAGTTACGCATCCGTCGTGGACCGACGGCTTCTCTGACCAATGCCATCCTTGCTGAAGCTAAGGCCGGCGTACGTCGTGCAGACTTGTTCTGGGCCGTCGATTCTGGCGCGGTGGGTATGGTCACGTCAGCTGAACTTGCTCAAACGCTTCCCACCGATCTGACAGGCCAACTGCGTGATGAATTCCAGTTTCCTGACTGGGTGCCTATTACCGGTCGTATCAGAACCATTCCGTTTAATACCGAGAAATTGACTGCCGATAAAATCCCAGAGGATATTATGGCTTTACCCGATACCGACTTGAGTGTCGGCTGGGCCCCGGCGTATGCGGCATTTCAGTCTTTTATTACCGGCATGCGAATTCTGGAGGGTGATAAAGCGACTGCTGACTGGCTGAAAGCCATGAACCAAAAAGCCAAAAAATTCGCAGGTGAACTCGGTGTAGTGATGGCTGTGGAACGCGGTGAAGTAGATATCGGTTTGGCTAATCATTACTACACATTGCGTTTAAAAGCAGGTAAGCCAGATGCCAATGTCGATCTGGCGTTCACCAATAATGATGCAGGCTGTCTAGTGAATGCTTCTGGCATTCTGGCACTCAAAGAAGGTGATTTACCGGTCAACTTCATCCGTTATTTATTAACTAAAGAAGTACAGTCTTATCTTGCTGAAGAAGCCTGTGAAATTCCGCTGGTGACTGGCGTCCATCCACCTGAAGGATTGCCTAAATTAAACAGCATTAATCCACCACAAATTGATTTGACCCGTCTGGGTGACCTGCGTCCGACCATCGACTTGATGCGACACGTCGGCGTTTTATGAAGCGATGGTCTCCGTCCTACCCTCTGGCATTGATCATCGCACTCATTGCGCTGATGCCAGTGGTGGTGTTGATCTCATTGGCATCCGACAGTCCACAGCTATTTGATGCTCGTAATCTCGAGATTCTCACCAATACGTTAGCCCTGATGGTGTTTACCGCTGGTGGCGCCGTATTGATCGGAGTACCGCTGGCATTTCTCACCGCGTATGTCAGACTTCCCTGGAGTAAATTCTGGTTGGTGTTACTGGCCTCACCTTTAGCCATTCCAAGTTATATCGGCGCCTTCACGCTTTATGCCGCTTTTGGGGCGGGTGGTGAAATAGAACAACTTACCGGTCTCACTACACCGAGTTTTGAGGGCCTGTTTGGGTCGAGTGTGGTGATGGCGCTCTACACTTATCCTTTTGTCATGCTGACTGTGCGTGCTTCCCTGCTCAGTCTGGATGCCAGCCTTGTTTATGCTGCACGCACGTTAGGTATGTCCTTGCTCGGCAGCCTGTGGTCAGTGGTTTTACCGCGTATTGCTAATGGTATCGCTGCTGGTGTCTTACTCGCAGCCATGTATGCCCTCTCTGACTTTGGCACGCCAGCCATTTTAGGGCTGGATACCTTCACCCGCATGATTTATGTGGAATACAACAGCTTCGGTCTCAGCCAAGCGGCGATGCTATCACTGCAATTGCTGGTGATTGTGGGACTGATCCTGTTTATTGAGTCACGGGTCAAAGGCACACACGAAAGACCAGGGAAATCCCTCACCTTATGGCCCGGTAAACTACGCACCTCTGCAATGTTGCTGGCTTCAATGCCTGTTATTGCCTTGTCTATCTTATTACCACTAGCTGTTTTTGGTATCTGGCTTTGGCGTGAAGGCGCCGGTAACTTTGAACTGGTTTATGCCTGGAACTCAGCCTATGCTGCCTTCTTCGCTGCCATTGCTACCGTCATCTTTGCTTTACCAGTCGCACAGGCAGCCATCAGTGGTAAGTTTGGTCGCCTGATGGAACGCGTAAGTTATCTCGGTTTTGGTGTGCCCGGTATTGTTATGGGCACCGCATTGGTCTATGTCGGCTTACAACTTTCCTTCCTTTACCAGACACTAACTCTGTTGGTGTTGGCCTACGTGATGCGCTTCTTGCCACTTGCAGTTGGTTCTATTCGTTCGACTTCTGAACGCCTTGATCCAAGTCTGGTAAAAGCGGCTCGATTACTAGGGGCCAGCCGGAAAGAAGCATTCCGTCGCATCACCTTACCCCTGAGCATTCGTGGCATTGTTGCCGGTGGCGCTTTGGTATTCCTTGAAGTCATGCGAGAATTACCGGCAACGCTGATCCTGAGCCCGCTAGACTTTGAAACATTGGCCACCTATTTATGGCGCGTTTATGAAGCCGGTTATTTTGGTCAGGCAGCCATCCCCGGATTGTTATTAGTAGTGATTTCCGCTCTGGCTATGGCCATCATGTTTTATGGTGAGCGTTGGAACCAGACGGATGTCATCGAAGAGGAACCCTCTCTCTCATGATTGAAGTGCAGAATGTTTCTGTCCATTACGGGCAGAAAAAAGTGGTGGATAATCTCAGCTTTACACTCGGTGATGCTGAGTTGTTGACACTGGTTGGCCCCACAGGCTGTGGTAAAACCACCATTCTCCAAGCATTAGCTGGACTCATTCCCATTTCCAAAGGCACAATCAAGCTGGGCTCACAGACGGTCACAGCCAGCAAAACCATTGCCCCGGAAAAACGTCAGGTCGGTATGGTATTTCAAGACTTCGCCTTGTTTCCTCACCTGACCGTCATAGAGAATGTCAGCTTCAAACTGAAAGACAATGCTAAAGCCGACCATTGGATCGAATTACTGGGCCTGACGCCTTGGCGTGATGCCAAACCGGCAAACCTCTCAGGCGGTCAAAAACAACGTGTGGCACTAGCTAGAACGTTGGCACATGAGCCTGCCTTTGTGTTGCTGGATGAGCCACTCTCCAATCTGGATGCAGCCTTAAAAGATGATTTACGTTGGGAAATTCGTCAGGCACTAAAAGAAGCAGGTGTACCAGCCATTTGGGTCACCCATGATCAGGAAGAAGCCCTGTCTGTTGGTGACCGTATTGGCATCCTCAAAGACGGCAAACTACAACAAATCGACACACCAGAAAACTGCTTTAGTAAACCACAAAGTCGCTTTGTAGCTCGTTTTCTCGGTGATGCCAGCTTTCTACCCGGCACACTTAATACCGGTAGTAACATTGTCGCCACTGCTTTAGGTAATGCACCAGCCTCCCCCGTCAATGATGCACAAGGTGAGGTGGATTTATTACTTAGACCTGACGATCTCTCATTAACGCTCGACGAAGGGGGTAATGGCGAAATTATCTGGAGTCGTTATGAAGGCAGTGCTCGTCTATATGGAGTCAAAACCGATGCTGGAGCAACGGTGAAAATTCGTTGCAGTCATGAAAACATCGCAGAACCAGGTCAGCGTGTGATGATGCATATCATTACGACACATCCTCTAGCCGTTTTCGAGCGCTAAACACCAATTTTACGATGTCAGAAAGCGATAAATGGGATCATGGATTCGCCACGCTGAGCGAATAACAGGTCCTAAATAAGACGAGATTGTGGCGTTCTAACACTGAACGGATGCCATTCTGATGATGCCTGACTAGCTCCGATTTCAGTAGCATGACACACTGAAAAAAGTGTTCAGATTTTTCTCTTGGATAGAAAGTTTATTCTTGTGTTTCGCCAAGCCATAATGAAATAAGCCCATTGCGACCACGCACACCAAATTTACGACAAATACGAACGCAATACGTGTGAACCGTACTATGACTTAGGCCCAGCTCATCGGCAATCTCGGCCTCTGTCTTCTCAGTGAGTAGGCCACTCAACACCCGACGCTCGGCTGCAGTCAGTGTTTCTTCGGCGAGATAAATACCATGATGCAATGTGACTTGTTTTTGGAACCACTTTGTCGGACGCACGGCATAATCCAATAACTGGCGTTCTGCTTCACCAAAATTCACCCAGTCTTTACCGCCGCGTTCAAATATCATCCATGATTCCACATCAGGGCTGATTGGCGTCGCCACGAAAATGACATCACGAATATCAAATGGCACAAACAGCTTTTTATAAATCTCCGACTCAAACCATTCTGGTGGCACCATCTCATGTTTAATATTGATTCTGAATGTGCCGGCATTCTTAAGGTTAGCAAGAATACTGGGATCAACCTGACCACTATCGAGCCGACGGTAGTGTTCTTTTCGAACAGCTTCACGTTCGGCGGTATGATGCAGATAATAATTGTGGCGAGCTCGCCAGCCAGAGGCCGGGTCATTTTCAGCAATAGCTTCAATTCTTAACGAGCCTATCCAGTAGGCCTGCTGAGCATCAACCAGATCGGCCAGTCTTTGCAGTGTGTTGTCTAACATTTCCAGTGAACGAGATGCACTGCTAGCCGCCATCTCATCCCAAAGTTGATGAATGGCTTGTTTTTGAAAGTCTTCCATGTGTGTTTCTATAACTTAATTATCAAAAGTGTCACTAATCAGTGACTATCACCGCGTTGTGTCTTTACCTAATATGCATGTCTGAATTTTCGCTTTAACAAACACATTTCAGTCAGATTGTTAAACCGTTTGTTCTAACCGAATAACAACTTTTTGTTTTGAAAAATCTTTGATTTGTCGAAATTCTGCGAGGATTTTCGGCGAAAAAGCAAAAAATATGCTGCATTACATATCGATAATGCACTGCGAAGAGCATGGATGCAAATCTCACTCAACCTTTGTTCATGTTCAGCCAGCATCAAATGAAAATTTAGAAGTAAGGAACGTTGATGAACAAAACACTGCTTTCTCTCATGCTCACCGCCAGCTTTGTCACTATCGCTGACGCCAAAGCTGAAACAGCCCCCTCAACTGATAAGTGGCAGCCACGCATCGACTTTGAAGGCAAACTGGGTAACGAGCGTAGCCTGGGTGAAGCAGATTTATTGATACCGCTTTGGCAAAACAACGACAGTCTGCTGTTTGCCAACCTACGCGGCCGTATGGATAACGATGACAGCTACGAAGGCAATATCGGTGTGGGTCTTCGCCACATGCTGGACAATGGTTGGAACCTCGGTGGCTATGGTTATTTTGACCGTCGTAAAAGCCCCTATGACAATTTCTTCAACCAAGTGACCTTAGGTGTCGAAGCCTTGTCGATGGACTGGGATTTACGAGCCAATGCCTATATCCCCGTAGGAGAAACTAGCCACTTTGAAGAAAGTTTAGACACGGTCGATTTTTCCGGCACAGCTATCACCTATCGTGCCGGTGAAGAACGTTCCATGAGCGGTTACGACGCTGAAATCGGTTGGCGTATACCCGTATTTTCTCCCGAGGACGATAAGCAATTACGTATCTATGCCGGTGGTTACCGGTTTACCGACAGCCGGGCAGAATCATCCAGGGACCGCGTGCAAGATTAGAGATGAAATTCAACGCATTACCTTTCTTGTCGAGAGGTTCGCGTTTATCGCTGGGGCTGGAATACCAGCATGACGATCCGCGTGGCAGCCAGCGTTTTGCCATGTTGCGACTCAGCATTCCATTGGGGGGCACAAAGGCTAGATCAAGTCGAGCGCTGACAACAATGGAGCAACGGATGACAGATCCTATTGTCCGCGATGTGGATGTTGTCAGCCAGGGAGGCAGTTATGGCTCGCCAGAAGTGATTCGCGAAACCGCCGATGGTAAACGCATTGTGCTGTTTGATGACAGCGTTAATGGCAATAACTTCAGTACCGCTATTGCTAACGCGGGTGAAAACACGACGGTCATCCTGAACGGTGATTACACCGGGGTAAACACCCTCACAACAGTACAGCAAGGGCAAGACATTCTGGGGGCTGCAAACCTTAAGGTCAAAACCCCTTCAGGAAGAACTGTCAGCATTACCACACCATCAGCCAGTCTCTCAGGTGCAGGTAGTAATAGTGGCAGTGGCTCAGTCCGGTTTTTTGATATGGCTGATAACAGCAGTCTTATCGGTGTGAAAGCCAAAATAACAAATTCATCTTCAGCAATAATCGCCAAAATTGAGGGCAAAGACAACGTCAAGATTCTGAACAACACGCTCATCTCAGAGGTGAGTAGCGAGACAGCGGGTATTCTAGAGATAAGGAATAGCCGTAATGTCACCGTACGTGATAACAATATGAACGTTATCGCCAATGGTTATAATGGTGCGGTCTTACAAATTCTCAATAATAACGCCAATATCGACTTTTCTAATAATACCCTGAACATGGCAGGCACATCCCCAGTGAGTAAATGGGTTACATACTTTCTCGGGACGGGGGTGACGATTAATAACCTTTCGGGAACAGGCAATACATCAAACCTCGTCAAATGTGATATCGCTGGCGGCTATACCATTACAGGCTCAATTGAAACCAATGGCATTAATCTCTGCCCACCCTAAGCTAAATCGTGTTGGGCAGTAAAAAAGTTCGTTTCTTTGCCAACCTAACACAAGCAACTAATGTTTTATGCGTAGGTAGTTTATTCAAAAAATATCTGGATGAAAGTTCTGATGCATTTATACCCAGGAGTCTGATTCTTATTGTTCGCCCATCTAAAAGTAGTGAAGTCTTTATCCTTTAGGCGATGCTTAGCTTGCAGGCAACTCTGGCTCTGGCTTCAGAAACGGCTCAGGATCAACTGGGCCACCAGCGTAGATCCCAAAGTGAAGATGAGGCGGCGTAGTTCTGGCATTACCTGTGTTGCCCACATAGCCGATAACCTCACCTTTCTTGACCTTATCACCCGATTCAACGGCAAAGTCATCCAGATGAGCATAGTAATATCGGGCGCTACCTAAACCAAACATTCCGCCTGACAGCCAGACGTATTTGCCCCCCAATCCACCGGTCCCAGTACGGACGTAACCATCAATCACAGCCGTAACAGGCGTGCCCTTTTTAGCAAAGATATCGACGCCATGATGTTTTCTGGCACCACCATCACGTGGGTCACCGAAGACGCTACCAATATCCCGTTGCTTGGCGCCTTCTACGGGAAAAGGTAATGAACCACCACTCGCCATGTCTAAGGAATAGTCGACTTTGGCAAATAACTCGGGTTGCAGCACAATCCGATAATCCCCAGCTGCTGATGCGATTCGCGTCAGGGTGTCGCCTTCTGCCTCTAGATAACTCATCGTCGTCCAGTGTTCATCATTTCTTTTACGTCGTTCCAGGCTGGCGTATAAACGACTATCAGCCATATCCTGTCGCGTCAGTTGCCACACCAGCTTTTCACCTCGTTCTAATGAGACCTGATAAATATGAGCTTCCACTTCATCATCTTCAAAAGTATCAGTAGTGCGATATTGATCACCGGCTTGTATTGGTTTCTTACTGGCAAGGTCAACTGCATGTGTCCATCGTTGGCCTAATGGACTTTCTAATAATCCTGCCATCCGTAAACGCCAGATAAACAGCTCTCGCGGTGACCAACCCAGCATATCGAAGGCAATGTAGTGAACTGCCTGTTCACTACTATCAATAGCATTTTGACGTAGATCATCACGAACAGAAAGCAGTACCACCAAACCAGATAACACAATAAACAGTAACCAGAAACGCATCAAACGTTTGCAAGGCTTGGCAGATTCAGTGGCAGACGGCTTATCAACCTCCTGATTCATCTCACCCTGCTCAGATACAGTTGTTTCTTCGTTGTCAGATGCTTTTGTCGGATCATTCATACCGATATTCAACCTGTTGTCTTGTGAACTCACTGTTAAGACAAACTGTAAAGGCAAATGCTCGGAGAGGTAATGATGGAAGTTAAAGTGTTGGGTGAGTTAATGGAGAAAAAAAGGAGATCACACCTCAGCTTTATTGCTCAGTAGCTATCTAGCTAGTCTTATTGAGCCACACAGCTTTTTATATAAGCTAAATTAGATTTCTGCTTATCATTTTTCATAACAAAGTCAGTGATGATATGAGTCAGGACAGGATTAATTGTTAGATCTGGCTGGTTATAGCTAGCAAGATTATCTGCCCGATGTGGCCCAGTCTGTTTGAAAATATGATTCATGTCATCAACCAGCTTCAACTGTGCATGAGGGTTAGCTTTGGCTAGCATTTTTGCTTGGGCTTCACTCACTTGAATGTCGTTCACCCCCTGGATAGTCAACACTGGCATCTTAAGTTTGGCTATTTCTTCGGTGGGGTCATACTTAAACCAAGATATCATGTAAGGCTGCACACTCGGCCTAAATAAAGCATACAGTTGCGGATTAACGTCATTAACCATTTTGCCTTGCCTAAGACGCTCAATGATGGGTAATACACGAGTTAGAACTTGCGGCGATTGTGACTCTATTTGTTCCAATATGACCTTATCTGCCGAAAGACCTGGGCCAGCAATAGAGATGACGTTTTTCACACAGCTTTCCTGAGCCGCCACCATGCCAATCAATGAACCTTCACTATGTCCTATGATTGTGACGCCACTAAACCGTTCATCCTTGTTTAATAACGCCACCCAGTCTTTTTACATCTGAAATGTAATGCTCAAACCGTAATTCACTCTCTTTTACACCCGCTTGTTGGCTTTTACCAATGCCTCGTTTGTCATACCTCAGAGTGGCAATACCATTTTCAGACAACGCCTCTGCCAGCATTTTTAGAGAATTATTCTTCATCGCAGGGTTATTGCCATCTCTGTCCGTCGGCCCCGAGCCTGCAATGATTAATGCGACAGGCACTGGACTGTTTCCAGTGGGAATCATGAGGGAGCCTTCCAGTATTCCTGTCTCGGTTTTCAACTTAATGATGGTTTCTGCTTGGTCAGCAAACAGATCACTAGCAATAAAGAACAAAGCAACCAATAAATAGAGTTTCATGTTGATACTTTTTGCATAACGGTTTTGTTCTGTGTTTGTCGGTTTTGATTGATTAGGCAGAATCAAACACTCTGACCCTGAGCTATCCCCAAAAATAATGGCTAACAATCAATGGTCTAGTTGATATGTTAGGGAACATTCATGGCATT
>CENM01039509.1_pt1 | contig 9634 bp, 7 predicted proteins | sample 530261 | NCBI WGS metagenome assembly CENM01 (sample SAMEA2619854, study PRJEB7988) | marine metagenome | biome: marine biome (ENVO:00000447); feature: deep chlorophyll maximum layer (ENVO:xxxxxxxx); material: "saline water (ENVO:00002010), including plankton (ENVO:xxxxxxxx)" | depth 80 m
CCGTTTAATAAAATATTGGGCAGGCGGGCGGGTAGTGTGGTTGGCTCTTGGATCGTGCCGTCAAAGTTATCTTGCCAATCGACCGTGCCTTGTCCCAACTCTGCAAGTAGGGTGTTGGCATAAGCAGACATTTTGGCTTCGGTATAACGCATGGCCGCAAAGGACTTAGGATCATCAGGACTACCCCAGTTACCTTGACCCGTGATAAGCGGATAGCGATAGCTGAACGGCTGTGCCATTAATACCATGGCTTCATAACACGCGCTGTCACCATGTGGATGGTATTTACCGAGCACATCACCGACCGTACGTGCAGATTTTTTTGCCTTAGCAGAGGATTTTAGCCCAAGCTCGCTCATGGCGTAGACAATACGGCGCTGAACAGGTTTTAGGCCGTCAGCGATATTTGGTAGCGCCCGATCCATGATGACGTACATGGCATAATTGAGGTAGGCCTGCTCAGTGAACTCTGCCACTGAGCGAGTATCCATCGGCTCATTAGGAATGATTGGGGCAATAGTAGGATCAACAACATCAGACATAAAATAGACTTCGCTTATGAGTTTTTAATTAGTATGGTTTATATAGCCAGGCATAGTATGAATGTGAACCGCACCGTATGCTCATTTAGGTTCGGCTCGATACTTATGCAAAAATAAGATAGTGCTATCGTAAAGGATATTGATCCAATTAAAAAGACATGTATCAGAATATACGACAGCTCATGACGTGCTTATACTGGCTTTTATAGACTTTACTTACCATGTCCCCGTACGTGGCTTTTATAGATAAAGTTAAGTATAGTAAAACTAACATTTGTTTTTAATAAATGTCTTAGAGTGACAGTGCCGAATTAGTGACAGAACCAGCGCAGCTAAACCGAGCAGCGACAAAGAGGGAGCTTGATGTAACTTTACGGCGCTCACTGGGCCAGCTGATGCCCTCGAGAGCACAGGCGAAGGCAGTTTTATTATGTAAATATTGTGTCTAAAATAAAAGAGATACTGTGGGTAAAATTCAGTGACATGACCAGTTTTTGTTGGTACAAATAATTGATATTAATGAAAATATCAGCCGTCAAGCCAGTTTGAGAACTCGTATAACAATCTTTTGTATTGAGTAGTCTATATAAAGTGTGTATGTTAATGAACAAAGGGCTATTTACCACTACATTGTTTGCTCATCACCTTACGACTATATCGCAGCCTCGCTTGTCATCATGATGGTGAGACTGCGCTCTGATTTTTCGTCTGTTTATCACACTGTGATTTGCATGAGCTGACGGTAATGTATTATTACTAGGAGAGAAAAGATTATGGAAGATCAAGGTAACCTGATTCGTCGCAACGACAAAGTATGGCTCAAAACATACGAAAAACTTGGCATTCAGTATGATATTGATATGCCGCCAGCCAACACCTCATTGATTGATATCATTGAGCAAAACTTTATCAATCATGCAGGCAAAACGGCGTTTGTCTGTATGGATGTTAAGCTGTCTTACGAAGAGTTGGATCTCTATAGTAAACAAGTTGCCGCTTACCTTCAGTCATTAGGACTACAAAAAGGCGATAAAGTGGCAGTAATGATGCCTAATATTTTGCAGCTACCAGTTGCGGTGCTAGGGGTGCTACGTGCTGGTATGACATTGGTCAACGTCAACCCACTTTATACCAGCAAAGAGCTGTCACATCAGTTAACAGATTCAGATACCAAAGTTTTGATTTTGCTTGAGAACTTTGCCAAAACTTATGAAGATATCGGCCAAGACTTAGTCGATCATGTCGTAGTTGCCTCAATGGGTGATATGATGAGTCCGCTCAAGGGCTTTATTGTCAATGCCGTGGTACGTCACGTCAAAAAAATGGTGCCTGCTTATCATATCAAAGGCAGCGTCAAGTTCAAAAAAGCAATGAACCTTTTTTCTGCTAAAAGCTATAAACGTCCTAACAATATCAGCCTCGATGATGTCGCTGTACTTCAGTACACGGGCGGTACGACAGGGGTGGCCAAAGGCGCTATGCTAACGCATGGTAACTTGGTGGCTAACTTGATCCAAAGCGATACCTACTTAGGCGATGCTTTTGATAAGTTTGAGAAGAGTAATGAGCAGCCAGTGATTATGACGGCTCTGCCGCTATATCATATTTTCTCGTTTACGGTCTGCGGTATGTTTGGTCTATACCGTGGTTGTATCGGTCTGCTAGTACCAAACCCACGTGATCTACCAAGCCTTATCAAAGCATATAAAGACTATCCACCTGCGTTTTTTCCAGCAGTAAATACCTTATTTACCGCGCTTGCCAATAACGAAGAATTCCAATCGTTAGATCATAGCAAGCTTGAGATGTCCATGGGCGGCGGTATGGCAGTACTCAAAGACACGGCGACCAAATGGGAGCAGGTAACGGGCAATATCATCGTTCAGGGTTATGGTCTGTCAGAGACCTCGCCAGTTGCCTCAGCGAACCCGCATGGTACGGGTAAGTTCTCAGGAAACATCGGCTTGCCAATGCCTGCCACTGATATGGCTGTCTTGGATGAAGAAGGCAATGAAGTGGCCTTGGGTGAGCGTGGTGAGATTAGTATTCGTGGTCCGCAGGTAATGAAAGGCTACTGGAAGCGTGATGACGCGACCGCTGAGGTTATGACGTCTGACGGTTATTTCCGCACAGGCGATATCGGTATCATGGATGAAGACGGTTACTTTAAGATTGTCGATCGCAAAAAAGACATGATTTTGGTCTCAGGCTTCAACGTGTATCCAAATGAAGTAGAAGACGCCATGTCCACCCATCCAAAAATTTTGGAATGCGGGGTTATTGGCATTGATGATGAGAAGAGTGGTGAAGTGCCCAAAATTTATGTGGTACGTAGTGACGCCAGTCTGACCGCAGAGGAAGTCATTGAGTATGGCAAAGAAAACCTAACTGGCTACAAACGTCCTCGCCATGTTGAGTTTATTGACGAGCTACCAAAATCGAACGTCGGTAAAATCTTACGTAAAGACTTACGAGCACTCGAAGAGAAAAACCACGGTTAATCTACGAAGGCTTATGTTTAGATGGGGTTTTATCACTGGCTATTTATAAGTACCTCTATGATTGATTGGTACTTGTAATATGCTGAGTAACCAGATTTAGTTATTGTTATAACCAAAATGATAAGGTTGTCTCGTGCTGCCTTATCATTTTTTGTCTTTGTGCCTGTTGTGAATAGTGGGGCATAAGGAGTATAGATAGAGAATTTTTAGTAAAAATGCTATAGTGCCAGCCAAGAGATTTTTGCATTTATTTATAATAGAGTGATGATTTTACTCAATATGACTTGCAAAGCGATTACTATAAAAATGATATAGCTACGCTGACCTGTGAGCTCATTTAATACGATTTCACCATGCTGCATCAAACATTACACCATCAAAAAAACAGAGTTTTTATATAAAGTATTCTATGTTTTTAACAGTAATATTTAAGGAAAATTATGACGGACAATATCAATAAAGAGACAACAGATAATAACGCTGGCACCAGTGATAAAGGCAATGCATCTGAGTATATTTATCAAGACAATGCATTCCCTACTATGCCGACTATCGCCAGTGACAGTCCATGGTTGAGCGCTTATGAGCGTTATAGCATTGATGCTACGATTGAGATGCCAGAGGACAGTACCTCTTTACTTGATGTGTTTGAGCGTAATTTTAACCGTTATGGCCAAAAAACGGCCTATATCTGCATGGGCGCCTCGATTAGTTTTAAGCAATTGGACCTATATAGCCGCCAGATTGCCAGTTATTTGCAATCGCTAGGGTTGGTTAAAGGCGATAAGGTTGGGGTTATGATGCCCAACCTCTTGCAGTATCCGATCATCGCGTTAGGTGTCATTCGCGCTGGTATGATACTCGTCAATGTAAACCCTTTATATACCAGTCGCGAATTGTCCCATCAGCTCCATGACAGTGGTGCCAAAGCCTTATTCATCGTTGAGAATTTTGCGAAAACCTATCAAGATGCCGAAGATAAAGGGCAGATTGAGCATGTTGTCGTCTGTAAGATTGGGGATATGCTGGGTACGGTCAAAGGGGTCGTGGTCAACCTCGTCGCTCGTCATATCAAAAAAATGATTCCTCCTTATCGAATCCCAAATAGCGTGAGCTTTAAGGAAGCATTGGGCGCAGTCTCTGCCAGTCATTATGAGCGTCCTGAGTTGAACTTGAGTGATGTGGCATTACTACAATATACAGGCGGGACGACAGGCGTGGCGAAAGGGGCAATGCTATCTCATGGCAACTTAGTCGCCAATATGCTACAGGTTAGTGCACTGATGAATAGTGCATTCGAAGATGATATAGACAGCAGAGATGTCATCTTGACAGCACTGCCGTTGTATCATGTGTTCTCATTTATGGTATGCGGTATGTGTAGCATGTACCAGGGTTATACAGGCTTGCTTATTCCTAACCCGCGCGATCTCGATGGGCTTATCAAAGAGATGGGTAAATACAAACCTTCTTTTATCCCAGCTGTGAATACGCTATTTAATGGCTTAGTGCACAAAGACAGCTTTGCAGACCTAGATTTCTCTAATCTAAAAGCCTCTATCGGCGGTGGTATGTCCGTATTGCCGAGCGTTGCCAAAGAGTGGCATAAAATCACAGGTCTACCTATCGTTGAAGGCTATGGATTATCTGAGACGTCACCAGTCGTTGCTTTTAACCCAATGACCATCGCAGAGTTTACTGGCAAGATTGGTATTCCTGCACCTAGCACCGATGTCGTGCTCATCGATGAAGAAGAAAACGTCGTCGCGCTGGGTGATCGCGGTGAGATATGCGTCAAAGGTCCACAGGTGATGATTGGTTATCAAAACCGTCCAAAAGAAACAACCGAGTCCTTTACCGCTAGTGGTTACCTAAAAACCGGTGACATTGGCATTATGGACGAAAAAGGCTTTATCAAAATTGTTGATCGCAAAAAAGACATGATCTTGGTATCTGGTTTTAACGTGTATCCAAATGAAATCGAAGAAGCCATGAGTGAGCATCCAGCTGTGGTAGAGTGCGGTGCCATTGGCGTTCCTAATGATGAGCGCGGTGAAGAGCCAAAACTATTTGTGGTCAAAAAAGGCGATGTCACCGAAAAAGAGCTGCTTGAGTACGGCAAAAAACAACTGACTGGCTACAAGCGTCCGCGTCACATACAGTTCGTTGACGAATTACCAAAGTCGAACGTTGGCAAAATCCTACGTAAAGAATTGCGTAAGATGGAAGGCTTAGAATAGCCTCTATCGTCCATTATTGCCTAACTGACGGCGCAATGGCGGGCGTGAATCTTGCCATTGCGCCGCTGTCACGTTAGGATATCTTAAGATTTTAGTCTACCAGATACCTGTCGGTCTGCTTATTAGCCACTGATAGCGTACTTTTATGACACTGCTTTTATAATATTGTACTAGGAATTTTTATGCGTATTGACAATCGTGAACTTGACCAACTTCGTTCTATCAGCTTTGAGCGCCACTATACTAAGCATGCTGAAGGGTCAGTATTGGTCAGTTTTGGCGATACCAAAGTGCTATGTACGGCCAGTGTCGAATCTGGTGTACCGCGCTGGCTCAAAGGTAAAGGTAAAGGTTGGATAACCGCCGAATACGGTATGCTGCCACGCGCAACCAATACTCGCAATCAACGCGAAGCGGCTCGCGGCAAGCAGTCAGGCCGTACGCAGGAAATCCAGCGTCTGATCGGTCGTAGCTTGCGCGCCATGATTGATTTAAGTAAGCTTGGTGAAAACACCATCTATCTTGATTGTGATGTATTGCAAGCGGATGGCGGTACTCGTACGGCCAGTATCACTGGTGCGGCAGTTGCACTGATCGATGCGTTAGAAACTATCCAAAAGAGCAAAAAACTCAAAGCTGATCCGCTGATTGGATTGGTTGCTGCGGTTTCTGTTGGTATGAAAGGTGGTGAAGCTTATCTGGATCTGAACTACGAAGAAGACTCTAGCTGTGATACCGACCTAAACGTTGTTATGACTCAAAAAGGTGAGTTTATTGAGCTTCAAGGTACGGCTGAAGAAAAGCCGTTCACTCGCGCTCAAGCAGACGCTATGCTGTCATTGGCTGAAACAGGCATTGCTGAATTGATTAAAATGCAGCAGACTGCACTTGGTTGGTAGTCTGGTATTTAGATAAAACTTGCTGTCTTTATTTTTAGTTTTGATAACTGCCTGTTGGTTTCTGATAGGCAGTTTTTTCATAAAAAACACTTTTTACATTTCGCAATAGGTAACAATGCATGCTCAAGCTGACTGATGATGGCGCCAAAATCACCTTACAGGGTCAGCCGAATAATGCTGACAACGGTATGTTTTGGTTTGGATCTGCATTACTGATAGGGGCGGTGGCAGTCGCTATGGCAATGAGCTTATTGTCTGAGCGATTGGCTATCGGTGCGCTGGCACTGCTTATCGTCGGTAGTTTTATTTTTAACAAAAAACGTCAGCAGCATAAAAAAGCCATGAGTGGCATGATTAGTAGCGGTACATTATGGGTGCGAGCGGATGAGTTGGTACATGACAATCTAGGCAAACGTGAACACATTCATTTGACTGACGACGATAAAGTTGTGCTTATCGGTGATGGGCTGCAGATTGTCGATAGCAGTGAGGCACGCAAGTATCATATTACTGGTTTTGAGAGTGCCCAAGAGGCGAAAGTGACTAAAGCCATATTAGAAGGGCAAGCACTGACAAAACGCCACGTAAATATTAAAATGAGTAGTGATTAGTATTTTTACGCCTCAGTCGCTTGATTCATCAAAAGTCACTCCAGTCTCTATCCTATCTAACACCACCGCGCTTTGTCTTCTTTGACCCTTCTGAACGCTCTTCTTTATTATGACCATTCGTCATGATTTTTATACCGTCTATCGCCAATCTAAGGTGAATAGTTCTTGCAGATGCCTGTCTAAATGGTTTATAAGTAAGATTACAAAATTCAATCTTCACTATTATGCATACTGTCATTGATACTTTTTTGATCAGGAGTTAGTCATGTCGCGTTTGCCTATGTCATCAGTCGCAGCGTCGTGCAGTTTATTATTATTCACTTGTAGCATACAAGCCCATGCAGATAGTATGAGTGCCCTTATCGCTCAAAAGTCCGTCCAGTCTGACTCTAGTGCGCGCTATATGTCTTCTTATCCAGCAGTTCCCTCCGTCAAAGTCAGTACACAATCTACTATTCAACGCGCGCGCTCACCATCATATAGCAATGATAGCATGAGCAGTTATGGCAATCAGCCAGCATTAAGTACCACTTACCGTTATCCTGAAATGCAGCGTCAGTCACCCACCGTGTTGCCAGCATTTTTATCGGGGAGTTATGACAATGTCGATAGCGAGTATTTACCGCTATTGAGTAGTGCGGAGACGCAAAGCAGTATGGCTGCCCGCGAAGTGGTCAGCACGGCACGTAAAATGGCACTGAATGAGCGGACGATTATCAAAGGCGGCTGCTGGGATTATTTGAATGCGGTGTTTAATCGAGCGGGAGTTTCGCGTAATACCATACATAAAGGCACGTATGCGCAAGGGCCTTATGCTAGTAGCAGTGAGATTGAGGCAGGTGACTGGCTTTACTATATTAATCATGGCTACAATGGCATTGAGCACAGTGGACTGTTCGTCGGTTGGGTCGATGAGCGTGCTAAGCAAGCATTGATATTAAGCTATGCTGGTGAAAACCGCCGTGAGCCGGCGCGTTATCGTGTTTATGATTTGAGCAATGTCTATCAAATCATGCGCCCTAGTATTTGATCTATAATATTTGGTAGACAGTCCAAAAAACGAATAAAAAAGCGTCCGTCACTTATGGAAGTGGCGGACGCTTTTTATTGGTAGGTCATCAGTTATAAGCATTTCGACTGGATTTTAGAATGGTTTAACGACCACTAAAATGACAATAATCACCAAGGCAAAAACAGGTACCTCATTAAACCAGCGCCAAAACTTATGGGATTTATAATGAGGGTTATCAATCAGTTTTTTGCGATAAAAGCCGCAAGCGCCATGATAGCCTGATAGCAGTACGACCAATAATAGCTTGACGTGTAGCCAGCCTTGGGTTTTATAAACATCCCAGCCCAGTCCTAGCATCCATAGACCGAAGATCCATGTCGCTATCATCGATGGCGTCATAATACCGCGATACAGCTTGCGCTCCATAATGGCAAAGCGCTCTTGGCTGATGCTATCGTCACTCATCGCATGATAGACAAACAGACGCGGCAAATAAAATATCGCCGCAAACCAGCAGACCACCGAGATGATGTGTGCAGCTTTAATCCAGTTAAAATAATCTGCCATTACTTAATCTCTTATTATCAGCCGTGTAATATCAGGCTTGTTTTCATACATTGTTGTTAGCCGCACACAGCCAAACTAATCGGCCAATACCATCTGCGATTGATGACCGCTCATCGCATCCATCACAGGCAATACTTTGGGCGCTCTTGGTGCGGCAAACTGCTTGGTGAGACCAAGCTCACGCATGAGTCTGTCGTCGCCTGATTGACTGGCATTACCCGTCGTCAATAACTTGTCGCCATAAAAGAAGGAGTTAGCACCCGCCATAAATGCCAAGGCTTGCTCTGAATCTGATAAGCTTTCACGGCCAGCAGACAAACGCACATAACTAGTCGGGCAGCAAATACGTGCCACGGCAATGGTACGAATCCACTCTAGCACTGATAACTGGCCTTCTGCCAATACTTTATCGCCAATCGGTGTGCCTTTAATCGGGACTAGCAGGTTAACAGGAATCGACTCAGGGGCTTTCGGCATTTTTAGGAGCTCATGCACCCAATCAATACGGTCATCCCGGCTCTCACCCATACCAACGATGTTACCACTACAAACATTGATACCAGAGTTGCGTACGTTTTCGATGGTATCTAAGCGCTCATCATAGCTACGCGTGCTGACGACTTGCTCGTAATAGCTGCGCGAGGTATCTAGGTTATGATTGTAATAATCCAGTCCTGCATCCGCGAGTTGCGCCGCTTGATTGGTATCGAGCATACCTAACGTCATGCAAGTCTCAAGTCCTAACGCTTTCACTTCTTTGATGAGCTCGACCACATAAGGCATGTCTTTGGCGCTTGGGTGTTTCCATGCAGCACCCATACAGAAGCGAGATGAACCGGTTGCCTTGGCGCGTTTGGCCGCGGCGATGACTTTATCCACTTCTATGCGTTTTTCTGCCTGCAGTTTCGTCGTATCGCGATGATGACCTGATTGTGAGCAATAGCCACAATCCTCAGGACAGTTACCCGTCTTAATAGACAGTAGCGTACTGATTTGTATTTCGTTAGCGACAAAGTGCTCTCTATGAATGGTCTGGGCTTTTAACAACAAGTCCATCAAAGGCAAATCAAACAACTGAGCGATGTCGTCACGACTGTATGTGCGAGCGGCTTTGTGAGTATCAGGTTGGCTGAGTAGGTCAGTTGTGCTATCGGCGTTTGGTTCAGAGATGCTAAGCAGTCCTGCCATAAGGTAAATCCTTTTATAAAATTAAATGGTATCAGGTAGTATCAATGTATGTGTCTTCAGGTAGTATCAATGTA
>CENM01002863.1_pt1 | contig 9620 bp, 10 predicted proteins | sample 530261 | NCBI WGS metagenome assembly CENM01 (sample SAMEA2619854, study PRJEB7988) | marine metagenome | biome: marine biome (ENVO:00000447); feature: deep chlorophyll maximum layer (ENVO:xxxxxxxx); material: "saline water (ENVO:00002010), including plankton (ENVO:xxxxxxxx)" | depth 80 m
CGGTAGACCTAACTTTTTCAAATATCGCTTTTGACCGCCCTCGACTTGAACACGCGGCGACGGTGAAACCAGAATCGCTCTGACGGGCGGCCGGCAACAGTGGGCAAAAACGGAGAAAGGTGTCAGCGAGGAGAGACAACCCCTGTCGGGGCCGGTGGCTGATTTCGGCGGCCTGCTGAAACGCACCTTTCACCGGAGTCTGGGGCCAGCCCTGGCCTTATGATCATTAAAACGTTCAAATTGGTGCCTTATGTACACCGATAAGTACACATGGCATGGAGGCAATCTTGACGAATCAAAAGGAACGCCATACTGTACATTCAACGCCATTTTGTACGGTTTAATGATCAAATGCCCAGGACAGTCGATTCTCCCGTTTACCAGAAGGCCCAGATTCTCGACGCCTTGCGCGACACCGGCGCCCTGATCGCCGAGGCCCGCAAGGCGCGCGGCTGGTCCCAAACCGACCTGGGCGCGCGCCTGGGCAAGGTGGACCGGCGGCACGTGAGCGCCCTGGAAAAAGGCGACCCGAAGGTCGACGTCGGCCTGGTGGTCGCGGCGCTATGGCTGCTTGACCTACCCCTGCTGGCGACCCTTCCCGAGCCCGGCCAGCCCACCCCAAAAGGGTATTACCGGGTCGCCGAGAGCCGTGCCGGCGCGCGCCGCCCCACCAGCCGGCGCCGGTTCCGGCCGCAGGACGTCGACAATGATTTCTGATCGCGCCTACCTGTGGCTCTTTCCGCCGGGGCAGCCGGAACCGGTCGTGTGCGGCGTAGTGGCCTGGAATGGCGCCGAATACGTGTTCCGCTACGGCAAAAGCTACCTCGCCCGGCCGGATGCCATCCCGCTCTCGATCCCCGGGCGCCCCCTGGGCGAGCTCACCGGCGAGCCCTACGTCCTCGACCACGAGCTCAGCGGTGCCGTGCGCGACGCGGCGCCGGACGCGTGGGGGCGGCGCATCATCCAGCGGGACATCGCCAAAACCCTCGACCCCACCGGCGAGGCCCCTTACCGCCTAGAAGGCGAGCTCGGGGAGATTGACTACCTACTCGGCGCCGGCACCGACCGCATTGGCGCCCTGGACGCCACCGACCGGCCGGACGCCTACGCGCCCCGCGCCAAGCCGATCCGCCCGCTGGCGGACGCCCTGGAAGCGGCGGAACGGATGGAACGCGGCCAGGAACTGGATGACGACCTGGACGCCGCCCTGAACCACGGCACCAGCATCGGCGGCGCCCGACCCAAGGTGCTGTTCCGGCGCGGCAAGTCCTGGCTGGTCGCCAAATTCAGCTCAAGCCGGGACACCCTCAACATGATCGCCACGGAACACGGCGCCATGCGGCTCGCCGCCAAAGCCGGCCTGAACGTGGCGGACACCCGGGTCCTGGAAGTCTCCGGCAAAGACGTGCTGCTGGTCCGCCGCTTCGACCGTGACACCCACGCGACCGGCCACCCAACCCGCCGCCACATGCTCAGCGCCATGACCCTGCTGGATCTGGACGAATACGCCGTCCGCACCGGCGAAGCCAGCTACCTGGAGTTGGCCGACGTCCTGCGCCAATACGCCAGGGACTTCGAAGGGGATGGCCGGGAGCTCTTCCGGCGCATGGTCTTCAACATCCTGATCGGCAACACCGACGACCACGCCCGCAACCACGCCTGCTTCTGGGACGGCACCGCCCTCGACCTCACCCCCGGCTACGACATTTGCCCCCTGCCCCGGCTGGGCCACTCCGCGGACCTGGCCATGGTCGTCGGCCACCAGGGCCGCGCGGCCACGCTCAACAACGCCCTCAGCCAGGCGGAGCGGTTTGGTCTGAGTGAACACGAAGCCGCCGAGTGCGTCGACGCCATGAAGCAGATCGTCGAAGCCCACTGGAAAGAGCTTTTTTCAGCGGCGGGGATGGAGGCCGGGGATATCGAGTACCTGGCGAAGGCGACGATTCTTTCGCCTTCGATTTTTGATTAGGTGTTAACGGCCAAAGGAGCGCCTGATTGCATACTGGGTTGCCGTCCAATTGTACCCTGGACCCCCAAAATACTCCGTCGCTTTACGGCAGGTCCTTCTTCTCCGCCAGCTTCTTGGAGTAGGGGTTCTTCGTTGACTTGGAAAAATCGTAGTCGTCACGCATGGCAGCTTACGCAGCATCCAGCGGCTTAATCCGCGACACTTCCTCTTGCACCGACCGTGACGCGGCCCATAAATCCACGGCGCGCTGCGCGTTAAGCCAGAACTCCGGAGAATTGCCGAACAACCGCCCAAGCCGCAACGCCATCTCCGGGCTGACCGCGCGGCGCTCGCGCAACAGCTCATTCACCGACTGCCGGGACACGCCCAAACGCTCAGCAAGCTGCGCCACCGTCAGCCCATAGTCCGGAATGAAGTCCTCTCTCAGCATTTCGCCGGGATGCGTTGGCTTACGCTGGATGCCGGCGGTATTGGAAATCGTCATGTTAACCACCTCTCTTCAATGGTAATCGCAGACCTCAACGTCATACGCATCGCCATCCTCAAAACGAAAGCAGATACGCCACTGATCGTTAATCGAAATGGCGTGCTGACCTTGTCGGTTACCGGAAAGCGCATGCAGTTTGTTACCCGGGGGCACCCTCAGGTCATCCAGACACGTCGCCAAATCCACATACTCAAGCTTACGCGCTGCCCTTGAGGCCACATCGGGAGGAAACTTCTTTGCCTTGCCTTTGGCATAGAGCTCCTGGGAACGCTTGTCCGTAAACGTCTTGATCATGCCCACAACCGTATTCTGTCACGTGACACTTGTCAAACGGATATCAGCCACCCGCCCGCACCAGACTCTCCCGCGAAATCTCCCCAACCGCCCGCGCCCCAGTCAACGTCATCGCCACCTTCATCTCACTGGCGATCAGGTCCAGCACATGGGCCACACCCTGCTCGCCGGCAGCGGCTAGGGCGTACACGAAGGGACGACCGAGCAGCACGCCGTCGGCGCCCAGGGCGAGCAGGCGCACCACGTCCAGGCCGGAGCGGACGCCGGAATCCGCCAGGATCGTCAGGTCGCCCTGCACGGCGTCGGCGATGGCCGGCAGGGCCCGGGCCGAGGACAGCACGCCATCGAGCTGGCGCCCGCCGTGGTTGGAGACCACGATGCCGTCCGCGCCGAAGCGCACCGCCTCGCGGGCGTCCTCCGGGTCGAGAATACCCTTGAGCACCATCGAGCCTTTCCAATACTCCCGAATCCATTCCAGATCCCGCCAGCCGATGGACGGATCGAAGTTCTCGCCCAGCCAGCCGATGTAATCCTCCAGGTGGATGCGATGGCCCAGATAGGCCGACACATTGCCCAGATCGTGCGGCCGCCCGCGCACGCCCACGTCCAACGCCCAGCGCGGGTGCGTCACCGCCTGCAGCATCCGCCGCCAGGCCGCGAAGCGCCCGGACATCCCCGAATGCCGGTCCCGATAGCGCGCCCCCGGCACCGGCATATCCACCGTGAACACCAGGGTCCGCACACCCGCCGCCCAGGCCCGCTCCAGCGCGTTCTTCATAAAGCCCCGGTCGCGCAACACATACAGCTGAAACCACATCGGCCGCGTCATCGCCGGCTGCACCTCCTCGATGGGACACACCGACACCGACGACAACGTAAACGGCACGCCGCGCGACGCCGCCGCCCGTGCCGCCTGCACCTCGCCCCGCCGCGCGTACATCCCGGTGAGCCCCACCGGCGCCAGCGCCACCGGCAGGCTCACCGCCTCCCCGAACAACCGCGCCGACAGATCCACCTCCCCCGCCTCCTTCAACACCCGCTGTCGCAACGCCAGATCGCGCAGATCCGCCACATTGCGCGCCAGGGTGTGCTCGTTGTACGCGCCCCCATCGATGTAGTGGAACAGGAACGGCGGCAGGCGGCGCTTGGCGGCGAGGCGGTAATCGTGGGTGGAGGAGATGATCATGGTTGTCTCCTGGTGTGGTGGCGAACCGGGGAGCGTGGAGAGGAAGTCTTTGGGTCCCGGACGAACTAAAGGCCGGCCTCATTGAACAATTGGGCAGCGGAAACATTCAATGCTCTGGCGATACGCAGGATGTTCGCCAAAGAGACATTGCGCTCGCCCCGTTCGACCGCGCCGATATAGGTGCGATGAATACCGACCTCGGTCGCAAAGGCTTCCTGAGAAATACCTGCGGCCCGTCTCCGCGCCCGGATCACGGAACCCAGCTTTTTCTGTGCGTCATCAATGCGAGTGGTCATATTTCAAATTGTTCTTATAGATGACTATAAATCTACACACTATAAGTAGCATATCTGGCCGCCATACCCTATGATGACTTTACGTATCATTGAAGCTCATGGAGGGAATCATGAAAAAGCGCAAGCCGAACATTGAGATCGGGCACTATCGTGGGAGCCGGTACTGGGGCGTTTGGGTTGATTCTGAGCTGCTTGCGGTGGTGTGTTATCGGAAGGGTGCGGAGGCGATCAAATCGGCGCTACTAAATCGCCAGTGATTGAAAAAAGAGACTGAGCGGACGTTCATCAAAGAGCTATGTTGCTTTGTAACGCAAGCGGCAGGCATGGAACCTTAAAAGCGCCCCTGATGCTCATGACCATATCTCCGGCTGCAATTTGGATGGCCGAGAGAAATCGGCGGAATTGATGGCCATTCAGTAAAAGAAATCTTAAGCGACCGAACGCCAAGGGCATGCTTGAATGTGAAATAAAAGGAAGATGCGATAAAAATAAATCACGACATCTACGACTTTCAAGATTTTTCCGCAATATGTTTCAACCTATTCAGTTCAGCAGTAGATACTTGCGAAAGAACACCTTTCGCCTCAAGTATCTGTATCACTCTAACCTCAATACGAGAGCTTAACTCGCCGTCATCATCGGCTATGTCAGATTCTAAGCTCTCTCTCATTTTATCAAACAAAGGTTGAAACATAGCTTCCGACACTACTTCAATTTCTTTTGCTTGATATTCTTTCTTTAACTCTTCGTAATTTTCTTCTGGAACAATCATCGCAGAATACAGAAGAAGTTGCGGCGGGATAAAAATTGTTTGGACTGAGTTTTTCAATGTAACGCCACCTTCGTCTATATCGGTTATTTTGTAAAGATTGCTACCTACACCACTTCCCGCACCTGTATAAACGATATACGCATTCCTACCCGCGACCGCCTCTAGTTTCTTTTTTAATTTTTTATACTCGCTCTTATTTTGTAAAAAATCCTTAAGATAAAATGTTATAGCTACACTCACAACAGTGGCAAAAATGAAAAACAACATCTTAGCATAATCGAATTCCAATTTTATCTCCTGAATATTTTAACTTAACATCGGGCTAACGCGCTAATTCTACGTTACGAATCAGGGACAGACCGGCCAACGTTCGGCGACTGGTTATTTACAGATTGCAAATCTGGTACTTTTTCAGAACTAAATCTGAGTCTACATGCGGGCATTCCTCAGACGCCCCTTAATAAAAATTGTCACTCAAAGAGTGATGTTTTTCTCTTGCGCAGCTCATCACAGATACGAAACTTGGTCTTTCCCGAAAAGTCCACGACCAATCATTTCTTTTCCAGCCGCACCTGCATCACTAGAAAATAAAAGAATTCTTAAGTTGATTTCCGCTCTTGAGAAACATACATAAGCTAGCTTTTCCGTAAGTTCTCGTTGTCGCTCAGTCGGCTCTCCTGCCACGCCCGGCGTCAGCACCTTGGAGAAACTGTAAGCGTTCCACGACGCTTCAACGTCGTCAATCACAACCAGCACATCTTCATACTCCTCGCCTTTGACACCGTGCTGAGTGCTAAATGCAGAGCTCTCATCCAAAAAATCGATATACATCTCTAATTGTTCAGCCCCAATTTTAAAAAGTTCGTCGGCTAGCCAATCCCCCTTTTCACGCTGATGCTCATCGCTTGTCTCATCAAAATCTTCTCGAGGGTCACGATCCAGCTGGTAGACAAGCCGCTCTGACAACGGATAAAGGGCATTATCACGACAATACGCTAAAATCTCCCGCAAGGTACTAGACCCCCACATATCTTCCAAAGCCTTGGAGTGCAATGAAGCTCGGTCAAGCATGTCTCTCAGGGATTTATCTCGATTGCTTCCGTCATCCGCATATGCGGGACTTATTTTGCGAAGCGTTTCAATGGTCTTTTTTACGTTTCCGGATCTAGAGGCATGCACAAGAGGGAAAATACCATCAACGAATGGCTTAAGTAGATAGTGAGTCCCATCTTCATAATCCGACTGAGAGCGCGAAGATGAGTATGAGCCGGTAAAAAGTTCATGAAGTTTTATAAATCCTAATCTACGGGCTATCATTCTACGAGCGAGGAATAGATTCTTGACAGCCGGGTTATCTTTCCATTCCCAAAGATCAACGGCCTCTGAAAATTTGGCCGTAACATCATTCAACTGATTGGCAGAGTAGGTATTTCTTGGGCCATCCGGATTCGGTGCCTGAACCACGGTTATCAGAACACTTCCTTCGATTTCGGCATTTCGTCCACCTGGCACCTGTTGTAGATCTCCTCTAAAACCGTTGAGAAAATCGATCACAGAAGTTGAGCAACGAAAATTCTCCTCTTTCGATATCACTGATGCGCCCTCTGGTCCTGAAAAATGCCCAGCACGCCCGTCATAGATTTGCTGCATCGGATCACCGAAATATCCAATAATAGGCAGCCCTTCTCCTAAACAGATAGAATTCAAAGCATCCATCACTTGGGGAAATGTATCCTGAGCTTCATCAACGAAAATATAGGGATACTTAAAACCGAGTCCTTTTTGTAAAATAGGCTCATTTGATATTAGGTAAGACGCAACATCAATCACGTCATCATGATTCAAAACGCATTTTGAGTAGTCACTTATCGTAGCCTCTTCATACCTAACTAACGGCTCTTCTTTCAGTGCATCCAACTCAAGAGACAGCCGCTCCAGTTTCGCCCTGGCCTTTTGCGCTCTTTGGGAGGATCCGCCATTGTCGTCTCTTCGCGCCTTTTCAATTTGCCTTGGTATAATTACAGCACAAAGCGCCTCTCGTATCGCATTCTGAAATCGAACGACCTCTGCCCAGAGAAACCGATGAAGTGTTGACACCAAAAACAACTCATCATAACCAAGTCGAGACGAGATCACCTCAACAGCCCGATTCGTATAGGTAATACATACGATGCGTTGTCCATTTTTTTTGAGTTCTCTGCCGTGCAGATCCTTTATTCGCTTAAGCGCCTCCACAAGAGATGTGGTTTTCCCGGAGCCCGCGCCGGCAATAACCGAAAACGATATTTCACCATCTATACAAGCAGCAATCTCATTGTCTGCTTTTGTCGGCTTTAGTTTAGCATTCATTGTTCCGCCTCCTGTTTCTGCGAGAGGCGGCCACTAAGCCATTGTAAGCCTTCCGCTATATAGCATGGTACTTTCCAATAGCCTGTCGCATCATTTACGATGCCACTTCCGTCTTGGTGAGATTCGGCCGAAGGCTCAAAACTTAAAACATCCATCGCAAATTCAGTTTTTTTAAACGTAGAGCTCTTAATCCTCGACCATATAGCTTGGTGCAGCTCTTTCGGCTCTTTGGGAAGCTCTATACCAATACTAAATGCTCCCTCTTTGAAAAGATCAATATTTTCGTAGACAAACGCCTCTTCAAGGGTCCTTCCATGGAACAAATGCGGCTGACCTTCGATTTCTACTGAAACCGGCTTCTGATAGGCGACAAAACGCATTCCTTCTGCCTGAATACAATTATTATATGGCTCGTTAGCGAGCTTCCCTACTCGATTTTCTTTGAAAAAGTAACGGATAGTTGCATTCGCCGTGACAGCATTTACTTCCGTAGCTATGCAGTTTTTCCGATTGTTACTTGGATCAACAGAATCGATATCCGTGATAACCAGATACGGGATCTCTAAAAATTCCAATAAACCCGCAAAACGCATTGCATACGCTCCACCCACCTCTAGGACAGTCAAGTATTTTCTGTTGAGATCCTCAGCCACACCGTCGATCATCCGTGGCAATAGCAACTTTTCTACAGCCCCTTCTACGAGAATCGCAGCATCAGAAAAAAACAGATCGCAATGGGTAAGCCGTAGATATTTCTGCAGGAATAGCAAAGCTTCCTCAGACGACAAAATATGGCCATCTACATCTACAGGGTCCGGCTGAAATTGCCTAAGGCTGTGCACCGTTGTGCACTCAAAATCTCTGCATTCAGACCCCTCGCCAACTAGCTGACGGCGGAAATATCGGATTTTTGCAAAATCGACGGTATCAAGAATATGTGAAGAATGCGTTGTGATCGCTAGCTGAGGTTTGTCTTCATCTTTTAGTGCCTCAGCAGTCAGAACATCCCACATTTGACGAATGAATGTTTGCTGAACCTGGGCATGTAGATGCACTTCCGGCTCCTCAATGAAGATAATCTGACACATCGGCCGATTCTCTTCGGTGGACAGCCATTGCCTGTAGAAATGGTCAATCTGGATCGCCATAAAAACAAGATTCTTGAATCCGAGCCCGTTGTAGCCTTCGGGTAGTTCATGCTTAGTGTTGGGGTCAACATAAAATAGCTCGGTATTTCCGCGCAGCGCGGCTTCTGAACTAAGCTTTGAAACAACTCTCATCGCTCGGTCGTTGCCGGAAGGAAGCCCTAGACCTCCTATCATGTTCATCAACGGCTCAAAGTGCTGATCATAATGGCTCGTTAAATTTTCATTGTTCTCTTCAATAACAGCTACAGCTTGCTCGGCAAGCTCAGCTTGCTCGAGATTACGCCTGTAATAGGTTGCAAAAGCTTCCGATAATCTGTTGCTTCTTGTGGCGTTCTCATCATCAATGTTCCTCTGAGCGTCAACAAAGTCGACGCGAAGTAGCGAATTTAAGATTTTCCTCCCGTTCTTAGGGTCTATAGGCGTCGCCACAACCTCATCCTGACCTTTTTCAAGTGAAAAAATGTGGAGGCCAAAGTATTTTTTTAGGTTACCGTTCAATTCAAGAAAATGGCTTAAAGGCTGCTTTCGTTCACCATCTTCCTTTATGGGAAAAGTGTTATCGTACTCTGCCCAGAGCTCAGAAACGTCTTCTACCGCCAATGCGCAGCGCATACCAATTTCTGAAAAATCTTCCGAAAGGCTTGTTGCAAGATCGAACACGCGCCCGAAAGAAATTGATTTCGGGTCGACTTGGAACCAGATATCGAGTTCTATGGATGGCAGATCAATGCATTGAGCAGGGTCAAATTTATCAATATTTAAAATGCAACTCATCGAAAAATCATGAATTTTGAAATCACGGTTTCCCAAAAAACTTCGGACAGCAGCCGTTGCAGAGGTCTTTCCGCTGTTATTTGGACCAACAAATAAAGTTTCTCTTCCTTCGAAATCAATTTCCACATCCTTCAGGCGGCGAAAATTTCTTATCGATATATTGCTTAATTGCACGCTCAGCTCCTTTTTTTGTACATATCACCACCATCCCCGGAGGCGCTTTAGAATTTGTATATATAGATTATTTCCCCCGACACAAAATAAAACCAGAAAAGCTGGCGACTGACAAATTCTCCGAACAGCCGCCCTCCTAACATCCAACTCAATACCCCGCCACCCCCCCCC
>CENM01002844.1_pt1 | contig 9477 bp, 8 predicted proteins | sample 530261 | NCBI WGS metagenome assembly CENM01 (sample SAMEA2619854, study PRJEB7988) | marine metagenome | biome: marine biome (ENVO:00000447); feature: deep chlorophyll maximum layer (ENVO:xxxxxxxx); material: "saline water (ENVO:00002010), including plankton (ENVO:xxxxxxxx)" | depth 80 m
CACCCTGGTGCCGGGCATGAAAGCCATCGCCGTGTCCCGGGACCTGCTCGCCGCCGGCCTGGATTACGGCACCGCGGTGAAAATCGAAGGCCTGGAGGGCACCTGGTACGTGCGCGACAAGATGCACGCCCGCTGGCGCAACAAGATCGACGTCTACCTGGGCGAGGACCGGGAGGCGGCCCTGCAGTGGGGCCGCCGCAAAGTGGAGATCCGCTACTAGTCGCGGCTCAGCCAGGCCATCAGGGCGCGGGTGGCCCGTTGCGGCACGACCTTCTCCAGCAACACGGTGAAGCGGAACGGCAACCCCACCGGCACATGCACCCGGGGGTCGCCCTGCAGGGTGTCGAAGGCGGCCCGGGCCACGTCGTCGGCGCTCAGTTTGACGCCCATGCGGCGCACCACCGGCGCTTCGAACGTCTGCTTGTTGACCATGCCGGTGTTCACGAACGGCGGCATCAGGTCCTGCACGCGAATGCCGTGGCGGCGCCATTCCAGATCCAGCGCCTCGGTGAGGCCGCGCACCGCGAATTTGGACGCCGAATAGCTGGCCAGGTGCGGCACGCCGTACAGCGCCGAGGCGGAGCTCATGTTGAGCACCCGGGGCGAGCGGGATTGTTTCAGGTAGGGCAGGGCCGCCAGGCACATCTGCAGGGTGCCGGCCACGTTCACGTCCAGGGTGAAGCGGTGCTGTTCGGCGCTCAGGTCCTCGAAATGGCCCATGCGCAGCACCCCGGCGCTGTTGAACAGCACATCCAGGCGGCCGCCGGCGCTTTCCGCGAACGCCGCCACCGCCGCTTCGCACTGGCCCATGTCGGTGACGTCCAGCCGCCGGTACCAGCAGCGTTCGCCGAGTTCCGCGTGCACCGCCTGCAGGGCGCCCTCATTGACGTCCAGCAGGCCCACCCGCCAGCCGTTGGTGTGAAACCGGCGCGCGGTCGCCAGGCCGATGCCGCTGGCGGCACCGGTGATCAGAATGCTGTCCATTTTGCTCCCCCAGGATAAAACGTCGGTCTTGGACAATCAGTTTGCCGGTTGAGGTGCCATCGGAAGCGTGAACTCCCCTTCCCGGTCGAAATGGATCGGAAACGCCAGCCCGGCTACCCGCGCGCTGCCCTTGAGCTGATACTTCAGCGGCTCGCCGGCGTTCTGCTGCAGGCGTTGCAGTTGCTGCAGGGTACCCAGCAGGCTGGTGGACACGCTGGTGGTGATCAGCACATCGTCCAGCGCCGGTAGCGTGGTCGCTTCGTTATTGTTGCCCCGCGCCAGACGCTCGCCATTGACCAGAATCTCGTAATCCAGGGCCTTGATGGTCACCGCCCGGTCATTGGGGTTGCGCGCGCGCAGCACGGCTTGCCATCGTTGCTCGAACACCCCGGCGCTTTCCAGGCGCAGTGACGACAGGCTCACTTCCGGCGCTTCCAGGCCGGAAAAGCTCTGGCAGGCGGTGGTCAGAAGCAGCAGCACGGACAGACTTAAACGGGCGAGTAACGGCATAACGACTCCAGCGGATCATGGGCGGCCCCCAACGGCAATGATACCGCAGTCGCCGCCGTCGCGCTGTCCCCGCCGGCCCCGCTTCGGCAATAACCTTTCGAGGAGGCACGCCATGGATATCGAATGCGTACAAGGTGACATCACCGCCCAGCCCGACCTGGACGTGATCGTCAACGCCGCCAACGCCCGCCTTGCCACCGGCGGCGGCGTGGCCGGCGCCATTCACCGCGCCGCCGGGCCGGAACTGGCCCGCGAATGCGCGCCCCTGGCACCGATCGAGCCCGGCCAGGCGGTGCTTACCGGCGGCCACGGGCTGCCCAACCCCCACGTCATTCACTGCCTGGGGCCGGTGTACGGCCGCGACCGTCCCGCCGACCGGTTGCTGGCGGATTGCTATCGCAATGCGCTGCGGCTCGCCGAGGACGCCGGGCTGACCAGCCTGGGCTTCCCGGCGCTTTCCACCGGCGCCTTCGGCTACCCGATGGATGAGGCGGCCGCCGTGGCCATGGCCACGGTGGTCTCGGAAGGGGCGCGGCTGGAGCGGGTGAAGCGGGTGCGTTTCGTGCTGTTCGACGCGGCCTCCCTGGCGGCGCACCGGCGCGCCCTGGAAGCCGCCACCGGTACTTGAAAAGCCGCCCCGGTGAGGTCAGACACAGGGGTGGCGTCGCATTGTGACGGCGCGGCTCACCAACCGCAGGAGTATCAATGGACGCTCTCTGGCCCTCGGAGCGGGAACTGGCCCTGCTCACGGACCTCTACGAACTGACCATGGCGCAGGCCTACTGGCGCGACGACCACCGCGGCGAGGCGGTGTTCAGTCTGTTCTTCCGCAAGCTGCCGGCGGGGCGCCGTTTCGCGGTGGCCTGCGGGCAGGAATACGCCGCCCATCTGATTCGCGGGCTGCGTTTCTATCCCGAGCAGATCGAGCGGCTGCGGCAACTGGATCTGTTCGAGGACGCCTTCCTGCGCTGGCTGGCCGATTTCCGCTTCGAAGGCGAGGTCCGGGCGTTGCCGGAGGGCTCGGTGGTGTTCCCCAATGAGCCGCTGCTGGAAGTGCGGGCGCCGGTGATCGAGGGGCAGTTGCTGGAAAGCCTGCTGATGAACTACGTCAACCTGGAGACGCTGCTCGCCTCCAAGGCGGCGCGCATGGTGCTGGCCGCCGACGGCGTGCCGGTGGTGGATTTCGGCATGCGCCGCATGCACGGGCTGGAATCGGCCTGGCGCGGCGTGCGCGCCTACCGGGTGGCGGGCATTGCCGGCACCAGCAACGTGCTGGGCGGCCTGAGCTTCGACCTGCCGGTGCGCGGCACCATGGCGCACTCCTACATCCAGTCCCACGATGACGAAACCGAGGCGCTGCGCCGCTACGCCCGCGACTACCCCGGTACCACCCTGTTGGTGGACACCTACGACACCCTGCGCGGCGTGGACCGGGTGATCGCTCTGGTGCGCGACGAAGGGCTGGACGTGGGCGCCGTGCGGATCGACTCCGGCGACCTCGGCGAACTGGCCGGCCAGGCGCGGCGCAAGCTCGATGCCGCCGGGCTTCAGCGGGTCCGCATCGTGGTCAGCGGTGGCCTCGATGAGCACCGCATCCAGACGCTGGTGGAGGCCGGCGCGCCGATCGACGGTTTCGGGGTGGGCACGGAAATGGGCTCGGTGGCGGACGCCCCGTCGCTGGATTTCGCCTACAAGCTCACCGAATACCAGGGCCGCCCACGCCTCAAGACCTCGCCGGGCAAACCGCTCTACCCGGGCGCCAAGCAGGTGTGGCGCTTCAGTGACGGCGACGGCGGCTGCCGGTACGACGAGATCACCGGCCGCGACGAAGCCCGCGACGGGGTGCCGCTGCTGCGGCCGGTGGTGGCAAACGGCGAGGCGGTGGCGCCGCTACCGGACCCGGATCAGGCCCGCCAGAGGCTGCGCGATCAGCTGGCCAGCCTGCCGGCGGCGGTGCGCTCACTGGCCCCGGTGGTCGAGGCCGGAGACGTCTATCCGGTGCGCATCAGCGAGGCGCTGACGGCCCTGCGCCGCGACACGGTGTCGGCGCTGGACTGATCAGCGCCAGTGCTGGTGCAGGAAGTCGCGGCACTCCGCCAGCGCCAGATCGGCCTCGTGCAGCATGCCGGCGTGCAGCTGGAACACGTGCCAGCGGCCCGGGTAGCTCTGGTAGCGGGCGTCGCAGTCGGCGCGGTCCAGCGCCTCGGCCAGGCGTTCGCTGTCATTGGCGAGAATCTCGTCGCTGCCGGTCTGGATCAGCAGCGGCGGCAGCCCGTCCAGGTTACCCAGCAAGGGGGACGCCCCGGTGCCGGAGCGCGCCTCGCCGGCGTAGGCGTTGGCGGCGAACTCCAGCCACTGCCGGTTGAGCATGGCTTCGCCGGGCACGGTGGGCGGCGTTTCCGCCAGCGTCAGGTCCACCCAGGGCGAGAACATCAGCGCGCAGGCGGGCAGCGGCTGGCCTTCGTCGCGCAGGCGCTGCAGCAGCGCCAGGGTCAGACCGCCACCGGCCGAGTCGCCGGCCACCGCCAGCCGCTCCGGCGCGTGACCTTTCTCCAGCAGCGCCAGATAGGCGCGGTGGGCGTCGTCCAGGGCCGCCGGAAACGGGTGCTCCGGGGCCAGCCGGTAGTCGGCCACCGCCACGCTGGCGTCCGCCAGTTTGGCCAGATGGCTGGTCAGCGCCCGGTGCGTCACCGGCGCCCCGCTCACGTAGCCGCCGCCGTGCAGATACAGCACCGTGCCGCTGTGGCCGTTGCCGGTCAGCTCCACCGGCACCGGGCCCAGCACCGTGCGCCGTCTGGGCACGCCGCGGGCGGGCAGGGTGGTGCGCGACAGCGCCGCCAGCCAGTGCCGTTGCAGGGCCACCGGGCTGCGTGACAGGAACGCGGGTTTCAGCAGAACGCTGAGGCTGCCGCGCAGCGTCGCCGCCAGTATTTTCTGGCCGCGCGTGGGCGCGGCGCCGCCGGTTTCACGGGTGCAACTCATAGTCTTCCGGGTCCAGGTGTCGGGTGCGTTGCCGGTAGCTGAAGGTAAAGCCCGGCCAGTTGTTGGTGTTCTTGCCGCTGGCGGTCTTGTACCAGCTCTCGCAGCCCTGGTCCCAGACCGTATCGCGCATGCGCGCCTGCAGCCGGCGGTTGAAATCGTCCTGTACGCCGGGGCGCACATCCACGAAGCGGTGGCCGTCCCGTTCCAGGGTTTCCAGGGCGCTGACCACATAGGCGATCTGTGACTCGATCATATAGATGATCGAGTTGTGGCCCAGGTTGGTGTTGGGGCCGTACAGCATGAACAGGTTGGGGAAGCCGTGCACGGTGATGCCCAGGTAGGCTTCGGCGCCGTCGCGCCAGGCCTGGTTGAGGTCCTGGCCGCGCCGGCCGGTGATAGTCATCGGTGCCAGAAAGTCGGTGGCCTGGAAGCCGGTGCCGTAAATGATCACGTCCGCCTGGTGGTGCTCCCCGTCGGTGTCTTCCACGCCGTCGGCGGTGATCGCGCGCACGCCGCCGGTGATCACCGGAATCCGGTATTTCGTCAACGCCTGGTAGTAGTCGTTGGAGATCAGGATGCGCTTGCAGCCCATCGGATAGTCCGGCGTCAGTTTGGCGCGGGTGTCCGGGTCCGGCACGCACTCGCGCAGGTGCTTCTTGAACAAGTATTCGTGAAAACGCATGGCGCCCTGCAGGCTGGTGAAGCCCAGCACCCGCGCCTCGTTCTGCGCGTAGACCCGCGCCCGGTCCAGTTTCTGAAGCAGCGGGAAGCGCGCCATCAGGCGTTGCTCGGTGGCCGAGTAGGGCCGGTCCGGTTTGGGAATCACATAGGGCGCAGACCGTTGGAACAGCAGCACCTGTTTCGCCTGCTTGGCGATCTCGGGGACGAACTGGATGGCGCTGGCCCCGGTGCCGATCACCGCCACGGTCTTGCCGGTGAGATCCACATCGTGGTTCCAGCGGGCGCTGTGGAAGGTCTCGCCGGCGAAGCGGTCGCGCCCCGGCAGGTTCGGCCAGGCGGGCCGGTTGAGCTGGCCGGTGGCGGTGATCAACGCGCGCGCGGTGATCGGGCCGTTGCTGGTGTCCAGGTGCCAGAGGCCGGAGGCCTCGTCGAAGCGGGCGCCGTTGACGCTGGTGCCGAAACGGATATGCGGGTGCAGCCGGTACTTGTCCGCGCAATGGCGCAGGTAGGCGAGAATTTCCGCCTGCGGCGCGAACCGGCGCGACCAGTCGAATTTCTTCTCGAAGGAAAACGAGTACAGGTGCGAGGGCACGTCACAGGCGGCGCCGGGGTAGGTGTTGTCGCGCCAGCAGCCGCCCACGTCGTTTTCTTTTTCGAGCACCACGAAGGCGTGCTGGCCCCGGTCCTTGAGCGCGATGGCCATGCCCAGGCCGCCGAAGCCGGCGCCGATGATGGCGACTTGATAATCCGGTTGCATAACAGACCCTGCCGTTGAATTGGCACCACTGTAGCGCGGCCCGGACAGGCTGTTTATGGCCGCTCTGTAATCGCCCCGGTTTTTTTAGTCAGGCGGTGGTCTATTACCAGGGAATCGGCGCGCCGTCCCAGGCGAAGAAGCCGCCGCTGTCCTCCTCGCCGGCGTTCTCCATGTTCTTCAACAGGCACTGGGCGGCGAAGTCGGCGCTGAACAGCTTTTCCGGGGGCACGTTGGCGCGGAACGGGGCGGACAGGCCGGTCTCCACGGTGCCCGGATGCAGCGCCAGCACGATCAGGTTTTTGGCGCGCCGCCGGGCCTCCACGGCGAAGGTGCGCAGGAACTGGTTCTGCGCCGCCTTGCTGGCCCGGTAGGCGTACCAGCCGCCCAGCCGGTTGTCCTCGATGCTGCCCACCCGGGCGGACAGCGATGCGAACACCGCGCGGCGGTCGTGGCGCAGCAGGGGCAGCGCGTATCGGGCCAGCAAAATGGGGGCGAAGCCGTTGATGGCGAACACCCGCTGCAGGGCGGCCAGGTTCACGTCCTCCACCCGCTTCTCCGGTGACAGGCCGGTTTCGGCGTCGTGCAGCAGGCCGGCGCAGTGCACCAGGGCGTCCAGAGTGTCGGTATGCGCCCGCACCGTTTCAAACAGGCGCGCCACGGCGTCTTCGTCGCACAGGTCGGCGGCCAGAGGGTGCAGGCGATCCGGCGCTTCGGCGGCGAGCGCCGCGAGTGCGTCGCTGCGGTCCGGGTCGCGGCTGACGGCGAAAACCCGGTCCCCGGCGCGCAGACAGCGCGCGGTCATCGCCAGGCCGATGCCGTGGCTGGCACCGGTGATCAATCGTGACGGAGTCATGAGCACAGTGTTGCGCCTGTTCCAGAAAAACAACGTGAAGCCCGCCGCCCATGGCGTCGATCAACGGCTTTTACCTTGTTTTCACCGCCGCCTCACCGGGCGTTATTACCATCGCGGACATGGATGACCCTTTGATCTATCCGGCCCGGGAGGGCCTCTACTGCGCCGCCGGGGACTTCTACGTCGACCCCTGGCGACCGGTCCCCCGGGCCGTGATCACCCACGCTCACGCTGATCACGCCCGCTCCGGCAGCGCCCGCTATTGGGCCCACCACCAGAGCGTGCCGATTCTGCGCCACCGCCTGGGCCGCCAACATCACTTCGAAGACCTGGACTATGGCGAGGCCCGCCGCTTCGGGCCGGTGCGCGTGAGCCTGCACCCGGCCGGCCATGTGCTCGGTTCGGCCCAGGTGCGCCTGGCCCATGACGATGGCCGGGTGTGGGTGGTCACCGGCGACTTCAAGCGTGACCCGGACCCCACCTGCGCGCCCTTCGAGGTGGTGCCCTGCGACACCCTGATCACCGAGTCCACCTTCGCCTTGCCCTGTTACCGCTGGCCGCCGGTGGAAGAGGTCGCTGCCGGCATCGGCCGCTGGTGGGACAGCCATCCGGACCGGCCCTGCATTTTGTTCACCTACGCCTTCGGCAAGGCGCAACGGGTGCTGGCGGCGCTGGCGGAGCGGCCTGAACACGCCGGCCGCACGGTGTATCTGCACGGCGCCATGGTGGCGTTGACCGAGCTGTACCGTCGCGCGGGTGTGCCGATGCTCGCCACCGCGCCGGTGTCCGCCTTGCCTCGGCAGCATGATTTCAGCGGCGAGCTGATTCTGGCGCCGCCGTCGGCGGCCGGCAGCCCCTGGATGCGCCGTTTCAAGAACGCCAGCACTGGCTTCGCTTCCGGCTGGATGCGCATTCGCGGCAACCGCCGGCGGCGCGGCTACGATTACGGCTTTGAACTCAGCGACCACGCGGACTGGCCGGCGTTGCTGCGCACCGTGCGCGAAAGCGGCGCCCGCACGGTGCTCACCACCCATGGGCGCAGCGACGAACTGGTGCGTTATCTCAACGAAGAGGAAGGCATCGAGGCGCGCGCCTTGAGCACGCTGTACGGCGGGGAGGGCGATTGATGCGCGACTTCATCGCCCTGTTCGCGGAGCTGGACGCCACCAGCCGCACCAGCGTCAAGCTGGACGCCCTGAAGCGCTACTTCGACCGGGCCCCGGCGGACGACGGCGCCTGGGCGGTGTACATGCTCACCGGCCGCCGCATGAAACGGCTGGTGGGCGCCCGCAAACTGCGCGCCTGGGTCACCGAAGCCTGCGGCCTGCCCGAGTGGCTGGTGGAGGAGACCTACCAGCACGTCGGCGACCTGGCGGAAACCATCAGCCTGCTGATGGACCCGGCCCCGGAACCGGCGCCCGCGGACACCTCGCTGACCGCCTGGGTGGAAGGCGGCGTCCTGGCCCTGCGCGGCCAGGACGAGGCGGAGCAGAAAGCCCGGGTGATGGCGCAGTGGCGGCGGCTGCCCCGCGAGGCCTGTTTTCTCTACAACAAGCTGCTCACCGGCAGCTTGCGGGTGGGCGTCTCCCGGGGGCTGGTGGAGCGGGCCCTGGCGGAACGGAGCGGGCTGCCCCGGGCGTTGATCGCGCGCCGGCTGATGGGCGAGTTCGAGCCCGGCGCCAGCTTCTTTACCCACCTGCTCAGTGAGGAGCGCCGCGAGGAGCGGGACGGCCAGCCGTACCCCTTCTTCCTGGCGTCGCCGTTGAAGGACGAACCGGACAGCCTCGGCCCGCTGAGCGACTGGCAGGCGGAATGGAAATGGGACGGCATCCGCGCCCAGTTGATTGCGCGGCCCAACGGCGTCTGGGTGTGGTCCCGGGGCGAGGAACCCATGGCGGGCCGCTTCCCGGAAGTGGAGGCCGCCGCCGGGGCGCTGCCCGAGGCGGTGCTCGACGGTGAACTGGTGGCCTGGCACGACAGGGTGCTGCCGTTTTCGCAAATGCAGCGCCGCATTCAGCGCAAAACAGTGGGCGAGAAGCTGCTGCGTGAAGTGCCGGTGGCGTTCCTCGCCTATGACCTGATCGAGTACCAGGGCCGGGACTGGCGGGCGCGCCCCCTGCGCGAGCGCCGCGCGGCCCTGGAAACCCTGATCGCCGACGCCGGCGAGCCGGCCTTGAAACTGAGCCCGCTGGTGGACGCGCCGGACTGGCCGGCGCTGGCCGCGTTGCGCGCCGACAGCCGCGAGCACCAGGTGGAAGGGCTGATGCTGAAGCATCGGGACAGCCCCTACCGCAGCGGGCGGGTGCGTGGCGACTGGTGGAAGTGGAAGATCGATCCGCTGACCCTGGACGCGGTGCTGCTCTACGCCCAGCCCGGCCACGGCCGCCGCGCCAACCTGTACACCGATTACACCCTGGCGGTGCCGGACGGCGACGGCTATGTGCCGATCGCCAAAGCCTACTCCGGGCTGAGCGACCAGGAGATCGGCCGCCTGGACCGCTGGATCCGCCGCAACACGGTGGAGAAATTCGGGCCGGTAAGGTCGGTGCGGCCACATCATGTGTTCGAAATCGCGTTCGAGGGCATCCAGCCGTCGCCGCGCCATAAATCCGGCATCGCCCTGCGTTTTCCGCGCATCGTCCGCTGGCGCCAGGACCTGACGCCGGACCAGGCGGACAGCCTGACCCAGGTCAAGGAATTGCTGGATGCC
>CENM01039498.1_pt1 | contig 9380 bp, 6 predicted proteins | sample 530261 | NCBI WGS metagenome assembly CENM01 (sample SAMEA2619854, study PRJEB7988) | marine metagenome | biome: marine biome (ENVO:00000447); feature: deep chlorophyll maximum layer (ENVO:xxxxxxxx); material: "saline water (ENVO:00002010), including plankton (ENVO:xxxxxxxx)" | depth 80 m
CCTGGCCTCCCCGACTCCGGTTTTCAGCCGCAGACGCATCCACAAGACCGTTTACAGTCACATCCCCGCTGCCAAGAATGGCAATACTGCCTGAACTGACATCAATATCGGTGCCAACCTGAAGCCCCTCGGTATTGACGGTGGCTTCAAACAACGCTTCCCGGGCCTCATCCGTGGCCGCGCGCAGGGAACCGTTCACCGCAACATCGGTGCCGTAAATGGCAATAGTAGACGCGCTATTGATGGTACCTTCGATGGATATAATGCCTGTTGCAGACTGTGGCGCGTTACCACCCAACAGGTCGCTGACCGCCTCGTCACCAATCACTCCATCCGCGCTAATCAGCTCGTCCATGAAGTCACTGGTGGGGGTGGCGAACATGACACTGCCAACATTCAGAACGCCCTGACCACCAACAACAATTCCGTGGGGATCGGCAAACACAATATGGCCGCCAATTTTCCCATCCATCAAACCATTTAGTGAGCCGTTGATCACCGCCTGAGTATCATGAACGAGGTTAATCAGGTTGCGCGTTTCTGCAGGGAGGTGGAGGTTGACGGTATTGCCGGCTGCAATCTGGAAGTGGTTAAAGCTGTTGAAGCCGCTGTTGCCCCGGATCGTATTTGTGCGAATGTCCGTAAAGGATCCACTCACATCCACAGTCGTATCCGTCCGGCCACTGATTTCAATGGTATTGGCCGCTGCCTTCACCCCGGGCGCAATGCCAAGCGCCGCCACAATAGCCGACGCCAGGGAGTGCTTGACCGAAGGAAGATCAAGCCTGCCAAACCGCCGGCCCTCCCGGTTTTTTTGACGAGTGGGAAAGTGCCTGGAGCGTTCATTCATGGCGCAAGTCCTTTAATGCGTTAACCCTGTCTGGCGTCCCGGCGGCAGGTTTGGATGCTGCGTGTTAGCACAACAAAATTACAGCCAGCGCCCCTGTCATCTTCCAATAAATAACTGCTCACATTATTAAAATGAGAAAACGGCTGTTTAGTCTTTTTTTGAATTACACCTTGGGAGATACTCTTCGACAATCTTAATTCGATGAACGACAATTCCGGCTCGATAAACAACATCCGTTGGGTGCGCATGCCCTCTACCTTTCATCATTCTGACTGGGCCGCGGTCACTGAAGCACTGCTGAGCCAGCCTCTCCGACAGGCCGCGGATCAAATCCTGGAGCGTTTGGGTCGAGCTTGTTGTGTGGATCGGGCCTGGATCATCCGCTATAACGACGCCTTCACACATTTCTGGAATGTCCAAGAATGGGTGCGCCCCGGCGTGCCGCAGTTTGTCCACGACCTGCAGGGCATACCTGTCAGTCTAGGCCACTGGCTCCACCAGGGTTTGCAACAAGGGCGCACCTGCGTCATCAACGATCTACAGGAAATGCCTCGTTCGGCCAGTGTGCTGCGCAATGAGTGGGAGCGACAGGGTATTCGGAGCCTTCTGGCCGCGCCGGGGCTATGGAAGGGCAGGCTAGTACTACAGGTCGGTTTCGATTGCGTGCATGAGCAGCGCGCCTGGACCACAGCGGATATCGAGTTGCTGAGCGCTGTCACGCAGGTTCTCACCATTGCTTTTTATGGAAATCGGGCACAGGCTGCTGAGGACTCGATGGATTTCCCGCCCTGCGAACCCACAGAGCCGCGAGCAGTTCTGCGCAGGTCCTTAGCTCATGAAGCAAAAATGCTGGAGGATCTTATCGTCGTCCGCGTCTCCGGAGACTATTCTTATTTGAGGTTCCGCGATGGCAATGAGGCCGTGGAGCTCCGCAGCCTCAAGTACTGGGAGGCCAGTCTGCCTCGTGAGCTATTCTGCCGAGTACATCGTGGGGTATTGGTGAACCTGCGTGAAATCGATCGCCTGAGTCGCTCGGGCGGAAACTGGGCGTTGTACCTGAAGGGCCTGCCCGAGCCGTTGCCGGTGGGACGACGTTATCGGGATGTCCTGAAGCATCATCTGGGCATTTAATGGAGGGCGTGTCAGGATTTGCCAAATTTCACGTAGACTACGTTATCAGAACCTGGCGGTTTCAAACTGCTTTCCGTTGTAGAGTTTAGTGACATCAACAATTCACCCCAGTGCTCCCAAATACGCACCTGCAGTGACCAACGGTCTGCTCTGTTGTAGGTTGCAATCAGTATACGTTCTGCATGGCCAATCATGACATCAGCCAAAAGCTTGTCGGCGCCCAAGTGCTCCGTCCAGGCAGTTGTCGCAGTGCGTCGCAGACCATGAATCGAGAATAGATTCATCCCCCCAATGAGGCTGAAGTATCACGCTCTTTTTGTTTTCTGCCCTGCAACCGATTCAGTTATTGTGTAGGGGCCATCCAAGCCAATGGCCTAGCCATGTACATCCGGTGACTCAAACACTAATACTGAACGACTCAACTGTTGCTACTTCAGGATACCCAAACTGAAGGATGACAGAAAAACTCGTCGTTGCTGCCGAGTCTTCGTCCTGTCAGCAGGTAACGCCCATACCCCAGAATCCAAATCCACCTCAGACCACTGCATCTGAGAAACATGCAGTGATAACTTCCAACCTAAAATATCAGGCATGGTGAGTCCTGTGGTGCCGAACAGTTTTTAGTACTCGCCAGAAGTAGCCAGAACGCCACGAGAACCAACTTCCATTCGGCGGTGATGCCTCCCTAGGACATGCTTTTCCGCTCGCGGTTGTATTTCCACACCCAGCGTACTGCATACTCCTACACCGTAGGTGATGGACTCAAACAAAAAGGGCCAAGCCAGCCGTAACGCTCTTTACAACTGAATCGCACCAGCTTTTATGAAGACCATTCCGTATTAGTGCCCAGTGTCTAACCTTCCAGCTCGACAGCGATAGATTCAGGACTCTGGATCGAATCGCAAGGCGCTCGCAACAAGCCAAGTCAAGCTGTAACCAGTAGCCACTGATTTGACTTTTTGTGGCTGCTCTATTCTTGCTCACCAACATCCAGGAACGTTCTTAAACTGCTTGGTGATCCTGACGCAGGCAACAGTTCAAATCCCAAACGGAATCTGAACTGAAAGCCCTTTCGACTGATCTGCTCATCGAGAAGCCAACTATTTACAGAAGCTCGATATCCCATACGATCAACGGGACACTTTGTGAAATCAATAAGTCCGGAATTTGCATGAAATTTCTCCTCCCCCCAGAATAGAGCCATCAAGCATAGATATCATGCAGCTCGCCCCGAGCCACCAAATGCAAGTTTTCACATGTACCCACATGACTGAAAACACCCCCTGAAAGCCCGCCCCGTGCGGGCTTTCTTGTATCTACACGTTCCCCGGTAAATCCATGCCGCATTGCGCTTCGTGTATCCCCTGCGCGTCTCCCACGCAAACTTCAATTGCCGGCCGGGTAAATGAGCACGCTGAAATTGAGTATCGCACCTTCACCGGTAAGCTGGTCGCCAGCGGATGTTTCGCTGCCTTTTGAGCCTGGCACGCCGACCTCCCGAGGGCACCGAATAGGCATTGGGGCGTCCCACCAGTTACGAATCTGACAGGCGACTGTTTATGGTCGGCCATGTGTCTGTCAGCTGCCCAGTGCTCACTTCGCTGCTAAGTGCGTTCCCAACGCCCGGCTGATCACGTCATGGAGGCGTGTTGTATCCACCGGTTTGTGCAGCAACAGGGCGCCGGTGCTTTGCGCTTCACGCAGGCGATCGGGGGCGGTATCGCCGGTGATGATGAAGGTGGGCGGCAGGACGCCGAGGCGCTCACGCAGGGCTGCCATCACATCAGCGCCGGTCTGACCGTCACGCAGCCGGTAATCGACAATCAGCAGATCGGGCAATGCGCTGCACACCTGCAGGGCGCTGGCGGCGGAGTCGGCAACCAGACAGCGGCAGCCCCAGGAGGAAAGTAGCTCACTCATTGCCACGCGGACCGCTTCGTCATCATCGACCACCAGCACCGAGACGCCATCGAAATTGGCCAGCTTTCGGACCGGTGCGCTGGTGTCGCTGACGACACCGCCCTGCTCGACCGGGACAATCAGACGAAATACCGAGCCTTTGCCCAGCACCGATGCCAGCTCCAGCTCGACGCCCAGGGTATTGCATAGCCCCTGCACAATGGCCAGCCCCAGGCCAAGCCCTTTGCGCCGGTCACGCTCGGGGTTACCCAGTTGGAAAAATTCCTGAAAGACTGCCTGGCGGTTTTCTTCGGCAATGCCAATGCCGGTATCCCAGACTTCGATATGCGCCATGGCACCGCGCCTGCGGCACGCCACCAGCACACCGCCCTGTACGGTATAACGCAACGCGTTGCTGATCAGGTTACGCAGTATCAGTTCGACCAGTGAAGGATCGGTATCGACGGCCAGTACGGTATCCCGGCAGCGATAGACCAGCCCCTGGGCATCGGCCTGCGGACCGAACTCGCGCTCAAGTTTGCTGAACAACGTCTGCAGCCGGAACCCACAGGGCGCCGGTTCGATCACGCCGGCTTCCAGCCGGGAATAATCCAGCAGCGTGTTGAGCATATGCCGGGCCGACGCCGAGACCGCCGCGGCGTTATCGAGCATTTCCTGCTGACGACCATTGATGCCACTGCGCCCCAGCGCCTCCAGAAACAACCCAAGCGCGTGCAGCGGCTGGCGCAGGTCGTGACTGGCCGCGGCGAGAAAGCTGGACTTGGCCCGGTTGGCAGAGACCGCTTCGGAACGGGCCAGCTCACGCTGTTCGGACTCCGCTCGGAGCTGCTCCACCAGTTCCAGGTTGGTGAACTGCAATTGCAGACTGTGCCGAGCGGCCTGTTGCGCGCCACTGGCGAACATGGTCATGCAGAGCAGGTAGATGAAACACAGACCGCCCAGACCGAGCATCAGCGGATCAGAGCTGAACAGGCTGACAATCATCAGCGGTGCTACCGCCGGGTAAATGTAAGCACAGTAAAGCGGCATACTGGAGGCATTGATGGCAAAGGTGCCCGCTCCGTGGGTAATGATCACCACCATGATCAGCAACAAGGGGATGGGGGAGCTGGCATCCAGAATGAGTAGAGGCAAAACGCCCCAGACGATACCGGTACTGGCAAATACACCCACCAGCAACCAGAACCGCCGTGGCGCGGTCATCGTTCGATGTACGACGTTGCGCAGCAGGACGTAGGTCGTGCTGTTAAGCAACCAGCTGCAGGCCAGCCAGAAAAACCCGGTACGGTCATCGAACAGCCAGTAGAGGGTCAACGCACAGAACAGGCCCAGCATGCTGGCGCCGACAATGCCTACGCCCAGCAGGTGTTGGGTAATGAGCTTGGCCTGTTCATTAAACAGGCGCGCCTCAGGCAAACGCCAGGGGGCAAGCATTTGCCCTGCCAATCCGTCGGACACTGCCACGCCCCTCCCCAAGGTCACGATGACACGCGGCATCACCAAGGCGGCGGCACGCAGTAGTCCGAAATATAGAGCATCATCGTGCCATCACCAAACAGAAAGAGGCCCGACTGCAACAGCCTGTCAGCCGAGCGGTACGCTCAACGAATAATGCCCCGGACACGGGCGGCTACCGCGGCCTCCGTGCGACTGCTGACGCCCAGCGCGGCCAATAATGCCGAGACATGGACGCGCACCGTGTTCTCAGCCATGCCAAGCTCTCGGGCAATAGCCTTGTTTGAGCGCCCCTCGGCGAGCAAGCAGAGCACCTCGACCTGCCGCGCGGTCAACGCCGGGGCGACAGCGCTCACCTCGGCGTTATCCGCATCGCTCCAGCTTTGCTTCCCACTGAGCAGCGCGTCGATCGCAGCGGCGATCTGGTCGGCATCGGCAGCCTTGCTGAGAAAGCCATCAGCCCCCTTTTCCCGCGCCTGCGTGCGCCAGCCGAAGTCATCATTACCGGACAACACCAACACCGAGGCTACCGGGAATTGCCGTCGCAGCAGGGCGATTCCCTCCAGGCCATTCAGGCCCGGCATGCACACATCCAGAATGATCAACGCCACATCGGGGCGCTCGATACGCCTGGCTTCGGCAACCGACCCGGCTTCCAGCAGTTCGCCCAGCTGCGGATGCTGCGCCAGCAACATGGCCAGTCCGGCCCGGAACAGCGCATGATCATCAATCAGCAGAGCGCACTTCTGCGCGCTGCGTGTTCCCATTGTCACTAGCTATGTCACTCCTGTGAAATCCTGAACCCGGCATGCTCTTCAAATACGGGTTGATGCAGACCTTGACAGCCGAAGCCACCAGCAATCGAGGTTGCTGGCTCGAAGCGCACCAATCCGTCCTCGACCTCAAGGTAACCATCAACAAAGCGCACGGTTGCAGAGTTCGTCCATAAGGGGTCGCCGGGGCGACTCCCGATAATAACTATGTGACCACCCTCCAGGCGCCAGCGGCCAACACTGATCACTTCGTCTCCAACCTGGTGGCAGCCGGGCAAACCCGGCATATAACTGCGATAGAACTGGGTCCAGTAGCCATCGGCATGAAACTTCATATCGGCGTAGACGTAGCCTGGTTGCCCGTACAGCGATACAGAACGGGCCGCGTGCCAATAGCTACCCGTCAGCTGCGCCTCCAATGAGTCGGCGTGTGCTGCGCTGAGGTATACCATCGCTGCACAGGCTGCAGCCAGCCAGGCGCAACGAATCCTGCATGCGCTCATATACCATCCCCCTGGTCCGGATGCCTGTCATGGCCATCGAACATCCTGCAGAAAAGGGTACGTGGTAGCTTCCGGCGAAACCTATAACTCAGATGGACTAGCCTCTGACCTTGATCCCGCGCCTGTCGACTTTAACCTGACGATGGACACCCAGTTATTCGAAGACCAGAGCGGAACCGCTCTGTATCAGGCATCACTGGGCAAATAGGCCAACTCGTTGTCATTAAACGAACGTCATGCCGTCAGCAAATTGCAACATAAGCGTCGCGCTGCTAGATTTCACCCACACCCACAAAACGGAAACCTGAGATATGAAACGGATTCTCATCGGTACGCTCTTCGCAGCCGCTTCTTTCAACGCATTTGCAGTTGCTCCGGGCGGCCCCGGTTGCGGCTGGGGCAACATGTTGTTCGAAGGCCAGAGCGGTCTGCCTTCCCACCTGGTAGCCTCCATCACCAACGGCACCTCCGGTAACGCCACCTTCGGCATGACCTCCGGTACCAACGGCTGTGATACCAGCGGTCGTCTGGCTTACAACGGCAAGCCGATGCTGGTTCTGGGCAGCATCATGAATGAGCTGTCCGAAGACGTCGCTCGCGGTGAAGGCGAAGCGCTGACCACTTACGCCGTCGTTCTGGGCATTCAGCCGGAAGATCGCGACCACTTCGCCGCCGTCACCCACGCCCACTTCAGCGAGATTTTCCCCAGCGCTGATGTCACTGCCGAGCAGGTTCACGCCGCCACCCTGAGCGTCATGCGTCAGGACGCCGTTCTGGCCAAGTACGCCGAACAGGCCTGATCGCCGCAACGCCTGACAGAAGGCCGGAGCGCAAGCCCGGCCTTCTGTTTTTGTGCGTGCCGTGCTGACTCCCTCCAATGAGAGCCTCCATGCTCAGATGTCTGGTTCCCCTGCTGCTCGGCAGCCTCTGCCTGCAGGCGCAGGCCAAACCACAGCTCACCCAGGAACAACGCGATGCCCTGGCCAGTGAGCGCTTCTGGCTGACGCTGGGCCACTACCAGCCCGCTCGCTGGGGCGGCTGGCGCAGCTACGTAGACGACAACGCCTTTTTCCTCGCCGGCAACGGCGCCGAGTCCCCGTCGGATGAACTGAGCGCAACCTTGGATGGGCTGTATGCCAGCGCCGCACAGGGCAACGACCATGTGCAATGCCGCTACCCCTCACGTACCCGCTGGCTGCGTGAACAGCTGAACCTGAAAGACCTGCCGACACCGAACTGCAGCGAGTACAACGACTGGTACGAGGACATCGCGCCGTACTCCACCGTGCTGGTGTTTCCGGACGCCTACCTGAACAGCCCGTCATCGATGTTCGGCCACACCCTGCTGCGTATCGACTCACCGGAAACCGCCGGCAGCGGCACCAGCCTGCTGACCTACGCACTCAACTTCGGGGCCATGGTCGAGAATATGGACAACGGCGTGCTCTACGCCTGGAAAGGCCTGGCCGGCGGCTACCCCGGACAGTTCTCGCTGCTGCCCTACCGCGACAAGATCAGCGAATACAGCCGACTGGAAAACCGCGACCTGTGGGAATACCAGCTTGATCTTAGCCCGGAAGAAACCGCGCGCATGGTCGAGCATGTGTGGGAACTGAGACAGGTCCGCTTCGACTACTACTTCTTTGACGAGAACTGCTCCTTCCGGCTGCTCGAGCTGCTGGAAGTGGCCCGGCCGTCGCTGCGCCTGACCGACCAGTTCCCGCTGACCGCCATCCCCGCCGATACCGTGCGTGCGGTGCGCGAGGCCGGGCTGATCACCGAGGTGAACTACCGACCTTCACGCGAACGCGAACTGCTGGCCCGCGCCGCGCCCCTGACCGCTGACGAAGCACGATGGGTCACCCGGCTCGCCGGCGACAGCGCCCAGCTACAGAGCAGCGCCTTTGCCGCATTGCCACGCGAACGTCAGGCGCTGATTCAGGAAGCCGCCTACCGGCTGGCACGTTACGAGGCCAGCGGCAAGGCGCGTGACTCGGCCGATGCCGCCAACAGCTACGCCCTGCTGCAAGCCATCAATCGCAACCCGCCACCGGCGCTAAACATCGAGACGCCGACCTATCCCGAGTTTGGGCACGAGTCCCGCACCTGGCAGCTCGCCGCAGGCAGCCGTGAGAACCGCGCCTTCGCCGAATACGGGTTGCGTATGGCCTACCACGATCTGGCGGACAATCTGGCAGGCTTTCCGCTTGGCGCGCAGATCGAGCTGGGTGACGTCAGGCTGCGCCAGTACGAGGGCAATCACTGGCAGCTGGAACAACTGGAGCTGGTCAACATCCGCTCGCTGACACCCCGCAGCGCTCTGCTCAAGCCCTGGTCATGGCAGGTTGAAGCGGGCTGGGAGCGGGTGGCCGGTGAGGACGGCAAACGTCGGCTGGTGCCGCACCTCAACGGCGGCGGCGGTTTTGCCTGGCAACCGTGGGACGGCGTGCTGGGCTACAGCATGGCGACGCTGCGGCTGGAGCACCACCGCGACTTCGATGCGGCCCTGAATGCGGCAGGCGGTTTTAACGCAGGCTTGCTCTGGCGCAACCCGCTGGGCAACCTGCTGCTGGAAGGCCGCGGCGATTACTTCGACAACGGCGAGGTGCGCCGCAGCCTGCAGCTTGCCCAGCAGTGGGAGCTGGGCCGCGACCTCGGACTGCGTCTGCAGGCCTCGCGTGAGTTCAGTCAGTTCAGCGCACCGCAGACCGAGTTCGCCCTGCAACTGCGCTGGTACTACTACTGAGC
>CENM01001566.1_pt1 | contig 9368 bp, 10 predicted proteins | sample 530261 | NCBI WGS metagenome assembly CENM01 (sample SAMEA2619854, study PRJEB7988) | marine metagenome | biome: marine biome (ENVO:00000447); feature: deep chlorophyll maximum layer (ENVO:xxxxxxxx); material: "saline water (ENVO:00002010), including plankton (ENVO:xxxxxxxx)" | depth 80 m
ACAGGCATCATCACTCAACGTCCCGTCACTATCTTTGCGATTATGCAACAATTGACGGCTAGCCGAACAGCCGTTACGGGAGCCGCTATGATTTCACTTGCTGATAATCTACCTATTGCAAGGGTGACCGAGCCAGATGTTTTTTCTCAATGGGTTTGGTTTCCGACCTCAGACCTTCCCACTCCCCTATTTCCTGCAAGCGAAGCAATAATCAGCTTGTGGAAGGACAGGCAGTGCCCAGATGGATGGTGCGCTTACACATGTTGACATGGAGATTTGACTGATTATCGATAAGCTTCTCGCCGGTTTTGTCCTCTAAGAGGAGTCATAGATCAAGGATCTAGTGACTTGTAGATTAGTATGATCGGCACTGTAACGATAAGAAACCTCTCACAATGTTTATCGTCTGTATATTTTTTATATGCTCTCTTAGGTGGATGGTGTTAGTTTTCATTACCCTCTGAGGCTAAAACTAACTGCAATAATCATCACTATTTTTTAATCAATAATACGTAGCTCATACGTTAATCCCGATTTTTTTATTTTCATGCCGAAAGCCTTTTGCATCAATATATCCAAGAACTTAAAAGTGTTATGATAATTGTGCCAACAGATATGCGCAGTGTTTTTTTTATTAATCATTTCTTAAAAAAAAGCTGGCGTGGTAGGTTAATAATTTATAAGTCTATTTTGTTATATAATAGAGTGAAGAACTATTCACATGTTATAGGTACATAGTTTTGCAAGCTGTCAAAGTCATTCCTAAGAGCTAGTTGATCATCATTGAAAGCCATAAGTACACCTGCAGCATCCGCAAGGGATCGAGAGTCTACCAACATTCCCTTATGTACATACCAGTCAATTGTATAATTACTTATAATAGGCGGCTCATTCAAAGATTTAATTTTTCCTCTTCCTACTGGAAGAAGTGCAGATATAACGTTGTTCTTAATATTGAGATTAATTTTCTTATTTAAATCACAACCCATCATTAAATAAATGTTGGCGTCAATAAGGTTTATATTGCTGTTTGCTATATGGTATGGGACACCCAGGCCTCCGGGTACTCTAGCCGCAATTTCCAAGAAAACAAGGCTCCCATCTTTCTTCACAAAGATTTCATGATGGGTAGAGCCATTAGTAAAGCCAAGACAATTTATAACCTCTTTATTGAAATCATAAAGTTTCTCATAAGTGGGCTTGGAAGTTACAGGAAATACAGACAAAGGCTTTCCTCCAACAAAATCAAAATTGGTGCACCCAAGTTCTAATATCCCGCAGTAGAAGATTTCTCCGTCAATAATAAGTGAGTCGCACTGATAAAGCGTGCCATCAACAAATTCATCGGCTTCATAACGGTAAGAGTAGCTCTTATTTTCAATTAAATTAGCTGCTTCTAAAAAATCTCTATAAGTTTCTACAATGCATACATTAAAACTTCCTGCAGCAGATATTGGTTTTATGACAAACTTTTCACCAAGCATTTTACATAAATGAGCATAGTCTCTATTATAGTCGCCAGAGAGATTTTTATTGTCCAGCTGAACATGTTTTGGAACTACTCCCAGCTTGCAATTAGAAACCCTTTTTTTCATTAAGATTTTATCTCTAAACCCAGATATCATATATGGTTTATCACCTGGGATATTGAAAAATTCTCTAACCTGAGCTGCCAATTCTACATTGTCCTCTTGCTGACAAAATATTCTTAAATTATTTGGAGAGCCATATTTTTCCATGTAGAATGAAACCAAGTCAATGATCTCATTTTTATTAAAAGCAGGTCTTATGCTCGCATTAATTGTGCCATTTATGTAGTGAGTATTTTTTATATATGGCTTTAGTGTAGCATTTATTTTTTCTTCTTTATGCAATATTAAAACTGTCTCTGAAGTGGAAGATAGCCAGGAAAGTGCTTCGTGGCTACCGAAATTTATATACGACTGAGAAAAGAAAATAACGCAGCTATTCATGATATAACTCCAGTGTAATCAAGATTCATTCGCCAGATAATTCTGGCATTCATTTGGTTGTTAGTTAAGTGTGATACATTACCTTTATGAGCTAAAGTAGAATTATCCCATATTATTAAATCCCCGGTTTCATATTTATGTTCATAAAATGAAGCGTTACATACTAAATAGTCTTCAATTTCATTTAATAGCTCTTGACTAACATTTTCATTAAGTCCGCTGAAACATACAGAAGAGCCAAATATAGCAAATAAAGCCGATTTTCCGGTGTATAAGTTCTTTTTTATAAAAGGATGAGTGACAGGTTTCATCTCATTTTTTATATTAGGGGAAAGATATTGTTCGGGTTGTTTTTTTGCTATTAATTTACGACGATTTCCAAATCTGTGAATTACAGATAGATCAAGCAAGTTACATCCTGTGGTCAGTTCAATTTTGTTACATAGTTCGTCGTTTCTAATAAGAGCCTTTAGTCCGTCCTGAAGGTCTAAGAATTGGGTGCCACTGCTATTCGGAGTTGCATTAACCGCATATAAAGATGTGAAGACATTTGATATCTCATAGTAAGACATATCAGTATGCCAATATGAGCCGCCGTCAGTAATTCCATCTGGTTTTCCATCTGGATTAATATAGTCTGATAACTTGACAATGTTAGCGAAATCAGGAAGAGAAAATTCTTGAAGGATATGTTTTATAGGTCTTCCAAATAAAGACATGACATTTTCATACTCTTTTGGTGTCAGTGTTTGGCTCTTAATTATTAATATTTTATATTGAAACAAAAGGAATATTAATTTATCAATTTCTTTTTTGTCAATATATCTTAAATCAATGTTTTTCAGCACATATCCAAAATGAAAGTTGCTCTTATAGTCACTTAAAAACATTTTAGCACCTTGGGCTGATCATTGTGTTTACAGACTGGTAATTTGCTACACTTCCAGCCCAATAAATGTTGTCATAACTACCCTGGTAATGTGCCCCACCTTCGATGGAAAAAGATTGAGCAGGTTCCATACCTATGGCTAAGACAATGATTATACTATCCTTTCTAAATGTTCGAGTATATTCATCGAAAAAAGAAGAAGGTGTGGAGAGGTTTTCTATAGTGGCTTTTGCTATGTGGCAATAATTATCACGCGCATGAATTTTGAAAGATAATTCATTTTCATCCTCATAGAAATCTCTATATACACTAAATGAGATCTCAGGGTTTTCGTGGTTAGTCTGAGATTTTCAAATTTTTTCAATCGTAATTTGAGAGCAAGAACGTAATGCGAAACGATCAACTGTTTCAATTGGATATATCCCATTATATTTTTTAGCCATTATATGGGTATTATAGCCTGAAGCGGCTGCTAGGCGAGCTATTTGGAATGCAGAGTTACCGCTACCAATAATCACAACAGATTGCTCTCTTTCACATGAGCCTGAAATATTAGAAAAATGCTCATAGGCTTCAATACATCTGATTTTTTTGCAATTGTATAATTTATTTTTTTCTACTGCTTTTGGCTTTATACCAGTCGCGGCTATAATTTTTTTTACTTTCAATGCAGCTTTGCCTCTCTCTTTAAAGTTGCATGAATAAAATTCACCATTGAATTCCGCAGACAATAACACGTCTGTAACTTTCGTTACTTCTAATTGTTTAGCATAGCGTCTTAGATAAGATATGTACTCACAAGCACGAGGGGAAAGTTCATTTTTTTTCATGAAGTATCTCAATGAAAATTTACTTCCAGGGAGTTCAAGCTCGTTGAAGTATGACTGCAAATAATGTTCCCCCATACATTCCATAATACCACCCCACTGAGGAGAAACTAATGTAACTTCCTTTCCTATGGCACTTAACCTTTGAGCCTCTATAAGACCAGCAGGACCTCCGCCGACGACAAGGTATTCCATAACGCCTCTCCCCTTTAAAGCTAGTTATTAAGAAATTTGTTTTTTACCAATCGTTTAGCTGCTTCTTCTAGTTGCGTAGTAGGTACTGAAAAAGAAAACCGTATCCACTTTTCTGGATTGTCGTCGTGAAAAAAACAATCCAGGGGTAATGGAGTAACTCCTGCTAACTTCGTTAATCTCATGCATTGATCAAAAGTGTTAAGTTTATTACTGTTACCGTTTCTTGCCATTATAAAGTGACCTGCTTTAGGGAATATAGCTTCAAACCCCGACTTTAATAATGATTCAAATAAAATATCACGTCTTAATTTATATTCGTTTTTTGTTTTTTCCTTATAAAAATGCGTATGCTGTTTTAATTTTATAGATCCCCGTTCTAAAATATCTGGTGTGCAGTGTGACATATGCATTCTGAAGTACTGACATCTATCAATTATGGTCTTTTTTCCAATTAACCACCCAACTCTTACTCCGCTTCCCAAAAGGGACTTTGACCATGATGATGCTATTAGGACGTTGTCTTTCATTAATATTCTATAATTAATATTCTTGCCTTCATAGATGAAATCTCTATATACTTCGTCAACTAAAACTGCACATTTTGTTTCATCTAGTATATTTATTAGATGAAATTCATCTTCTTCAGTAAGTGTATGCCCTGAAGGATTATGAGGAGTGTTCACTAATATAACGGAACTATTTTTTTTGCATATTGTTTTAACATTATCCCAATTAATTCTTCCTAGTCTAATGTCAAGAGGGATTTTGTAACATTTCATCCCGCAAATATAAGAAAAACCTGTATAGTATGAATAGTACGGCGAAAAAATAATTAACGATTCAAACCCTTTTTCTTTAAAAGAGAGTAGGGCGCATAGAAGTGATTCAGTGCATCCAGATGTTTCAGTCACGCATAAATTTTTGGTGCCAGTATAATTATTCATAATAATAGATTTGAAATTTTCAGTGCCAGCAGGATGTGTATACTGCCAATTGATACCTTCTTGATTGCTTACACATTCATTCCAAAGATCATCATAATCATTAACTGGTACTCCCTGAGACAAGTTAATAGATTTGTATTCCTTAGCCAGCCTCGTCATTTTATGGAAGATACTAGAATTATCCATTAAATTTTCCCTTTAAGAGTACCAGTCTTTAGTAAACCATATTTTTAATTAGTTAATCATAAGGCCCCAACTTTTTTTAATTTTTGTTGGCTGTTTAGGGCTATACGGTTAAGTCCTTCCCAGAACTTAGAGAGCGCAACTAGAACTTGATCTGCACCATCCAAAAGTTGTGTCGCAGAGTAATCATCTTTTGCTGCAGAAAGCAGTGCGTCTTGGATCCAATCTACATGATTACTTTCGATCAATATATGCAGGTAGAAATAATTATAATCTTCATGCTTCCATCCGGAATACTGTCTAAAGCCTTCATAGAGGTTGATGATCATGGGAAGACCAAACTCTTCTATTACATAATGTGCTCCAATTGCATAATTAGGTGGCTCTGAAAGAAATAACCGCTCTAGTTCACTAACAAGTTTTTTTGTCTCTGGATTATAAGTAGCGCTCTCATATGGATCCAAGGATACTCCAATGCTATTTAAAGCATCTTTAAACATGCTGAAATGCGGTTCTCCATGTCCATCTCCCAGCTCTGATACAACAGTCCTACAAACTTTCAAACGAATTAGTTCGTCGTCAACTCTGGGTGCAAGACCCGAAAGTATTTGTGGAAAAGTTCTAATGTAATAGTAATATTGTTGAAATATGAATTTCAACGTCTCTTTGTCTAACTCTTCACTTTTAAAAGTGTTATAAAATTCATTGTTATTAATTCCGGAAATTTCAATCTTTTCCTGAATTTTTTTAACAACTTGATTTCCAAGGTTAGTAGATCCAGTTTCCATTTCCAACTCCTATATTTCTATAGTTAATGTTTGGCTGTTACTTTACAGCCGGTCTGCTTCAGCCATACATTAGAAATGATGACCGAAATGCAAGTCATAATGACTAAAAGTGGTACAAAATAACTTCCCCAAGGGTTAACAAAAAATTCAGCAGAAAGAGCTATTATTGGAACTAGTGGAGTTATTACGGACACCCTGGTTCCGCCCAAATTTTTTATACCTGTTTGTAATAAAAAAACAGGTAAAGTTACGATCATAAGTGAAAGAATTATTAATTTAGGAATTGATGAGTAATCAATCATTATTAATTCACGGATTCCATCAAAACCAAGGTAGCCAGTTATAATTAACAAACCCCAGAATCTTGTACATAAAACCTCCATCAAAGAGGTTTTTTTATACTGATGAGCGGATGTTGTTGTGATGATATAAAGTCCTGCTGCTGATCCAGCTATAACTGCAAGCAGTATTCCCTCTAAAACTTCTTCATTGTTCTCAAGATTAACTGTTGCTAGGTCATATCTAGTAAGCGTTAATATCATGAGAAATAGTAAAATCATGATAGGCCCCAGTGCTCTCTTAATACCAACACCTTGTTTCTTGAGGGCATCAAAAACGAGCACTACAACAGGTATAATACCTTGATAAATTGCTGATTCAACGGAGGCTTCAAGCTTCTGAAGAGCTAAAAACATGAAATACCAACTGAAGAGAGTAAGTATGTTAGCTTTAAATACAAATGCAGGGTTTTTTACAGCGAAAAGAAAAATGCTTTCCTTATTGATAGCTGCATATGCTGAAAAAAATATCTGAGCTATCATTAATGTAGTAAAAGTCAATGTTGCGCCATTAACAGTGCTAAAGCTTTCGAAAACCCAAACTGCAGATAGCCCCGTGAAAATACAATATGCTAATATGCTTAACCAACCCAAAAGAGCATTTCTTTCATATCCGTTTAAAGATGTTTTTATCCCGCTCGCTATAAATTGACAACTTTTCATAGAGTTGACACCTTTTCTATTAGTTAAAATAAATAAAATATTGATTTTAACTACAACATGCTTGCTGCATAGTTAAGTGTTTTAAAAAAACTCTTGCAGTTAATAAAATTGAAATGATGTAGAAATAAATTTCTCTTTATTCCTTTGGGTCAGCGATTCTAAGTGATATATATCAATATTGAAACGGTTCGTATCGTATGTATTTAAATTTAGTACTCATATTTTGATACGTCAATAAAAAAATTAAAAAATTTCTATATGATTGAATATATTGTGTTTTCTTGTGGAGTGAGTGATAGGTTGTGTTCAACTAAGCAATACGGTTGATGTGTTACAGCTCGTGCAGCAGGGAAGATACTCTAGGTTCTGTCTGAGAGGTCGGCTCTCATGCAATGCTCAATGCAAGTCAGTGCCACTAAGGCCTTAAAGCTACTGGCCAGCTTATCGTAACGCGTATTGAACTGGCGTTTTCCTTCAGCCAACCAAGTCGACGCTCCGCCACATTGCGCTGACGATATTTCGGCTGGTCAAACTGATGCGTAAGGCCAGGCTTGGGGCGTCGATGCATACGGCGCTGCGGAATGATGTGCCGCATGCCATAACGTATGCAATAGCGCCGTAGCGCATCACTGTCGTACACCTTGTCCGCAACGATATACCAGCTGCGTTTTCTGGGTCGGGCCGACCGCCCAGGTAATCGAACCTTCTCTAGAAGCTCCGTCAGGAAGGTCGAATCGGCACGCTGGCCAGCGGATAAAGAAAAAGTAATGGGGAAGCAGCAGGTGTACCTTCGTGCGCAACACGCCGCGACTGCGACCAAGCGCATGGTCTACCGGTTCTATAAACCACCCTTTTTGCTAGCACTGCTGGCCGACCAAGTGGCTCTAAGGGATGTTGAATTCACCATCCATGTATTGAGATCCATATACCCATCTTCACGCAAACGTAGATGCAAGCGAGTTAATATCTGATCGAAGGTGCCATCTTCGCGCCACTGCGTCCTTGAGCAAAGAATCCACAGAATACCGTTAAGCATATAGCGGTCGTCCCGGCGAAGACGTTCCATGGTCTGCGGCGGAGAAATGATGTCCTTGATCATCTGCCAACGCTGATCAGAAAGCTCGTAACGGCCTGCCATATAGCCCTCCTGCTTAATGAACAGGAATAGGGTAACTCTTATTACTTTTCAGACAGAACCTAACACTTTGGCGAGCTGAGGCGCAGGCTGCTCGGTAAGTTAATCCTCACTCAGCCCAATGTAATGCTGATGGATGAACACGAACCATCTGGATATGGAGTCTATCGAGGCGCTGAACCTGGCCCTGGAGAACTACCCCGGCACGCTGCTGTTTGTTAGCCATGACCGCGAGTTCGTGTCATCGCTGGCCACGCGCATTATTGATATGCAGCCAGAAGGCATTGTCGATTTCAGCGGCAGCTACGATGACTATTTACGCAGCCAAGGGGTCGTATAAGCCGATTTTTATAAGTATCGCTAAGGCTACTCGCCAATTATCTGGGCATAGGTTTCTTCGGTTGCCGCTTTGTGCTCGGTATCCAGCACATTAGCGTTGAATAGCGCCGCCGCTTCCTTGGCAATTTCAACAAAAACAACCATTTGCTGGTTTCGGCGTTTACGCAAAGGGGGCTTGACGATAAGGCTGATTCCTTTGACCATTTCGCTGCCGCGCTCATCTCTGAAGAGATCCGGCAGTTCTCCCGGTAAAAATGCATTGGCAATAGTAATGGGGTTAGCGGGTTGTTGCCCATTAATCAAGAAGACTTTCTTGAGCGGTTCATAGTGGGCTTCTTTCTCACGTAACCACTCGGTAAGGCGCTCATCTGAACGCTCACTAGGCTGATCAAAAATAATAAAGAGGGAGTGCTGTTTTACGTTGCTACTGCGCTTAGCCGATGTGTATGGCTCGGGTTGCTCCGGAGGGCTATTCGTTTGAGTCGGTGTTGGATTAGCGGCTTTCTCTTTTGCTGCACGCCGCCGACGACGCCAGGGCACAATGACATAAATAAATATCGCTGTTGCTATTGCGCCCAATACCAGCGATGCGAAGGCGAGTACTATTATCGTAGTGGTGCGATCCATTCTCTCAGAACCCTTTGTTTTTTAATCAGCGCTCAGGCTTTATTTAACCGGACAATATTGGCGTTGAGGGCTAGTGCAAGTCCTACCCAGAGCCAGTAGGGCACCATAAGCCACGCGGCGAGTGTGTTCACCTGGAAAAATAGTGCGATGGCGATCGTAATTAATGCCAGTAACATCACGATATCCGCCAGTGCAGCGACAATTTGTTTACGCCCGAAGAACAGCCACGACCAAGCGGCATTGACCAATAGCTGTAGCGTGTAAGCCGCTAAGCTGGCCGTGCGCCATACAGATTCGTCGGCCATATATATTCGCCAGGCGGCGATAGCCATCAATACGTACAGTATGCCCCAAGCAATCGGAAAGGCGATATCTGGCGGTGTCCAGGTTGGTTTACGCAGTTCGCGGTACCAACCATCGGGCCGAAAGCGGGCGCCAGTCATGGCGGTAAGGCCGACGAGTAGTAG